>OIYG01000280.1_pt1 | contig 54344 bp, 86 predicted proteins | sample 1587861 | NCBI WGS metagenome assembly OIYG01 (sample SAMN03283272) | human gut metagenome | biome: human-associated habitat; material: feces | host: Homo sapiens | place: Peru | collected 2012
AATAATATGAATTCTTTTATGAATTCTTTTCAGAGAAATGCTTCTGAGCTTTTAAACGAGATAATTAATTAATAATAAGGAGAAAGAATAATGAATCCTATTACTCATTCTTTTAATAAATATACAATCTTTCGTATTGTTCGCTCTATTTGTGAATCTAATAATAATATCTCTCCTTGCATTGTTGCTTTTACTCCTTGTGATGATATGATGTTAAATACTATTCGTGACAATATAATGTTAAGCACTATGGAGTATGAATTGCAAGATGTATTAGATACTTTTGATTATCTTTTGAAAAATCAGTTTGACCTTTTTGCTAAGTTTGCTATCTATGAAGGTAATTCTTCTCCTTTGAATATTTCTGAACTTGTTGATGAAGTTATTGAAATTATGGAAAAGAATTATAATTTTTATAGATGTAGTATTGAAATTGTAAAACCTATTGAAGATGTTTACCTTGAAGAATTAACTGGTATCCGTGATATCAATAAGAAGAAAGAAATTAAGAAAGTTAATATTCAGTTTGTTGATTGGGAGCAGTGCTCCCGCACTAATGGTATGGTTACAGATAAAGATAAAGCTAAGGCTAAGAAGTTAGAAGAGGAATATAACTCTAAAAAATAAGGAGCAAATTAAATTATGATTACTTGTTTTAAATTTAAAGATATGATTGATATTGCTTATCATAGTAATAATGATTGTTTATATCTTTCTCTTTCTGATGATTATCTTCAAAATAATTCTCCTTTTAAGAATTCTAATGATTATCCTATTGATTATACAAAGCGTACCACTGATAATAAAGAAGACCTTGAAAATAATATTGTCAGCATTATTCTTAAGTTACATCCTAATGATATCTTTGGTTATAACTCTGGTTGCTATATTGAACATTTTATTAGTAATTTCAATAAGAAAATCGGTGTTTGTGACTATGACTGGGACAGCTTTTTGAGAGTGTTCAAAAAACAGCCTTTGTTTAAGTTTACTAAACTTATCATTGGTAACAGCGATAATATCAATGATGAGTATGGTGTTATTTCAGCTTTGTATCTTATGTGTAAGAATCCTCACTTTGCAGAACTTGAAGATGCTGGTTTTAAGTTTATTAATATGACAGGAGAGAATTAAAAATGTCTGAACGTGTTTATAATTTTCAGGATATCCTTTATCTTAATTATTATGATGACGATGATTGCTTGACTATTGATATGACTTGGAGCTATTTACAGGATAATGCTCCTTTTGATATTAGCAAAGCTGTTGAAGTTAGTAACAGAGTAGATAATGTTACTTGTAGAGGTTATAAGTATAGTCAAGATAGCTTGACTTCTTTTACTACTGGTGTTACTTTTCATAATTTTAAGAAAACAGTTGAAGATGCTATTGATAACAAGAATGGTTGGACTATGAAAACTTTAGCTAATTTGTTTGAATCTCTTCCTTTGTCTAAGTTTACTTCTCTTATTCAAGTTTGTAGTGATGGATTTTTTCTTGATAGTACTTATGCTGTTATCTCTTGCCTGTATACTTTATGTAATGGCTTGAGTGTTCCTTTGGTTACTGAGAGCGGATTTAAGTTGGAAAAGATTGCTATTTCTTAATTAGTATTTATTGATATTTATTTTTGATAAGATAAAAAGGAGAACAATTAATATGGTTGTTATTGGTATTATTTTTTGTTGTGTGTTATCTTTAGCTCTGATTATTGCGGTTTGGGAATGATGTAAATTTATTATATTTATAATAAAAGATTGATTTTTCCGAGGTAATTGTAAATGAATAAAAACGAATATCTTAAACATAAGAAAGAGCAATTTGAGAAAAATCTTGAAAGGGCTTTTGATGAAAATAATTTACATGTAGTTATTTTTACTGATAATCAGCAGTCTTCTTGTTATGGGCATCATGAGTACTGTGATATGTATGGTGGTTGTGATAACACTTGGAGAGATAACATTAGAAATTTATTGACAGGAAAATTTAAATATTATAAGATGACTGTTAATAAGTGGATTACTTATAAATGTGATTGTGGTTGTAATACTTTTTATATTTATAAGGATTGGTTTGTGTGTTCTGAATGTTTTTCTGAACATATTATGAATGACTTTGTTATTACTTATAAAACTAAAGAAGATGCTGAAAAAGTAACTATGCCGATGACTGGAACAGTTGGAATGAATACATGGCATAGATTTGGTTTAATTAGTAAATATGAGTTTGATGAATTTATGAAGGATTGTATTAACCTTGAACAAGTTGTGTACTGGTAAATAAATTTACCAGAAGTATACTAGCAAATAAATTTACTAGAACAGGAGGTCTTTTGGTAATGGATAAGATTACTTATTTAAGAAAAGTTAAAGAGAGAATTAACGAAGAGTATTTAGAAAAATTGCATGGAATAGATGAGATATTTAAGAGCGATAATGTCCAGATTGCAGTTTATGTTGGGCAGAATACTTTTAATAATCTTTATCATACTGTTATCATACTGTTGATAATAATGGTATTCTTTGTTTTGATAATTATGAATTAAAAAGTTTATTGAGAGGTAAACTTATTCATCCCTCGGTTAAATTCTATGGAAATATGACTAATGCTTGTGAACAAAGATTTGTGTCAGACTGGTTTGTTAGTAGATGTCCTAAGTGTGGATGTTATTTGTATTATCCGTGTGCAAGTACAAGTAAAGGTTATCCTGAGTATAATAAACATGGCTTTGGTGGTATATGTGCTAATTGCTTTGAAGAAAGAACTTTAGAGAGAATAAAAGCTATTAACTTTCCTACTGAAAAGTCTGGTCAGCTTGTGAACTATAAATATTATATTAAAGCTGGTACTATGAATAGAAATGAACTTGAACAGTTTATGAAAGAACTTGGGAATAGAAAGTATTGTAATGGCACTTTAATGAGTATTGATAAGGATTTAAATATGTTAGAATTGGGAGCAATGCTCCCGCATTGAAATTAGGTGATATTATTGATAGCAGGGAATAAAAAGTTTGAGTGTTGATTTTTGTTTGGGGTAGGAAATATATGGAGAAAAATGTGTGAAAGTACATTTTGGACAGGGTGTACAGATATTGGATGGGTGTGTAAGGTTTTTGGTATGGTATGGGATAGTTTGAAGAATGAAATGAGATTAAGGCTTGAATTGTATGGAGAAAATTAAGGTGCCTTGACAGTCAATATAGATATAGATAACAAGATTCTTGTGACAGTTTGGATAAATTACAAGAAAGCTGTGAAGTTTGAGAGTGAATTATTGTTTAATTATGATTTTAAATAGGAAAAAACATAAGTGATATCACTTTGAAATCATTTTGTGTTCATTATGTATTCATTTTAGGTATAGAGTGGTGTCAGTTTGATATCATTTTGATATCATTTTGGAATCAGCCCTGACGTACCGAAGGCCAATTTTGCCCATTTTTCCATTCTGGTGCTCCTTTAGGTAAGGAGAGGTAGGCACAAACACAATCTTTTTTTTAAAAAAATTTACAAAAAATTCATAATCTGTTCACAATTTAAACAAACCCATATATTTTGCCCAAAAAGTAACAATCTGTAACCAAAATCCCATTAACTTCTTGACAACACCTCCTTCCTATGTTATAATACTCTCATGGTTGTATAAAGTAGGTAATAAACATTATTGCCAACGACCTAAGCGTTAAGGGTATGTAATTATAAATATCCGTAATTTATTATTACATACCAAATAAACTTAAGGAAGGTAACAAGAAATGAAAAACAAGAAATATACAATTAAATATAGTAACCCCACACATGAAGCACAACTCACAAATACATATCCTCTAATTAAGACAAGTATTCGTAAAGCGATTGCAACTTGTCTCACATTCAGTTTAGTGGTAAGTGTGGTAGGGTATGCTCAAGCCTTAAATAAAACAGGAGAAGATAATTCTTCTAAAGATAATGTTTCAAGCCTAAATGAAACTGAAATCTACTCTCCTCATTATATTGCCATTAAAAACTTCCAAACACAAAAAGAAAATTATTGGGACATAAATAATATCGGAAATATTAGCCTTGATAGAATTTTTTATGTGGACATGAACAGAGCAAGTCTTTATCAAGACTTGAGTAAAATGGTTGAGAACAATGATGAGCCTGTTTATATTTTTTCAGACATGAGCGTACAGTATTCTGAAAATCCTGAACAGTCCAAACCTGAGCACACAGAACCTAAATCCTCAACTTATCGCTACGCATATTTAATTCATCTGACTGATTCTGAACGTCATGTGGTAGAGAGCATTGTAGCTGGTGAAAGTGGTAATCAGCCCTTTGTTGGTAAAAAGCTCGTAGCACAGGCTATTTATAATGGTATGCTGAGAGACAATATGTCCCCCTCACAAGTAAGAAAACAATACTCCTATGATGGATATAAGGATATTGATGAATTTGAAAAAGAATGTCTTAAAGCCTATGGCAACACAAATGCTGCTGATGAATGTAGACAAGCAGTAAAAGAGATATTCGATAATTGTAGTATGCCTACAGATGATTTTGTATTATTCTTCTATGCTCCTGCGCATAGTAAAGGCACATGGCATGAAAATGCTAAGACTTTAAAGCCTATTACTTATGTAAATGAAGATGGAAGCACTACTAATTATATTGGTGGTCATAAATTCTTTGCTTTGAAGAATGAACCTGTAATCAATTATACCAGAGAAGGTTAATAGGACTTTAATAGAGCTAAGGATTTATAATTAATATAATTCATTTGTAAGCAAGCTTAGGACTTGAGTACGGTCTGAATATAATTTAACCTATAATATGGCAAATTAAATTCAGGCTGAAAAGTAATTATAATTATAATTAAATTAAAGAATAAATAAAAAGAAAAGCAAAAAAACCAAAAGAAATAAAGAATAAATAATTTAATTATAATACATTACAAATACAAAAGTACAAAGCTACTAAAAATTAGTAGTATACTTTTACCTAAATGATGATGCAACAAAAAACAGAACGAAATTTATAAGTAATTAATATATAATTAATCCATAATTTTGTTTAGTTGTATATCTATTGCTCAAGTATGCTTTATACAACCTAATAATGTCTGTAGTAAGTCGAGAAAAGTTATTAAACTCTTGACAAGCTACAGGCATTTTGTTATAATAATTAATGTAAAGAATGTGAAATGTAAAGAGAGGTGTATGTAATGCCGAGAGGTAGACCGAGAAAGAAGCCATTGCCTACAACTGATACTGTCACGACAAACTCTAGTGGGGATGTTGTAAAGGAAGTTTCTATTGAGACTACCAAGACAGAAGATGGCAATGAAATGGGATTAGAAGTAGGGACTGTAAATAAAGGCAGACCAAAGAAGGATGACACACCTCGATGTGTATGTTGCAAAGAACCTGTTTATTCAGGGCGTAGATTAAATCTATCTTTACTTACAACACTTGCATCTTATCATTTTGCTGTAGAGGAAATGCAGCCTTACATTTGTAGTAGATGTGCTTCTGATTTAGGTGAGGTTATTAATAAATGGCTCATCAAACATGGAGCAGAAGTTAAACCATACTATAAGCCAGAATATATGGCTAAGAAATATGATGAAAATTTAAATAATTCAACTAAAAATTCAAAGGAGGATAATTCAAATGGCTGAGACCAGTATTGATTTCATTCATGGAGAAGATGTTGCAGTATGGAGTTCTGATTATTTTACTGTAATCAGAATTATGGAGGAATATCTTAAGAATTATCCTGACGAAGTAAGTGTTGTATCTGACTATAGTGACAGTGATGGGCAGAATAGATGTTTGACTATTAAGATTCCTGCTAAGTGGATGAGAAATCCCAAGCCTCCTAAGAGTCGCAATTTGACTGAAGAACAGAGAGAAGCCATGGTAGAACGTGGTAAGAGAATTGCTGCTTCAAGATGGGGGAATAAAGAATAATATGTAGATACAAATGTAGATACAAGAAGACCTGACTTTCATAAGTTGGGTCTTTTTTGTTTTGCAATTTTGCTTTGTGGGTGTAAGATAGATGAAAGATGGGTGGCTTATAAATAAATTATCTATATTTAAGCTTCAATTTTAAAAGATAGTGGTAAAGTGGTATAATTTGATAGGTTGGAATTGAAATTGATTTTAAGATGAAATTTATAAAGAATTGTTTATAAATGAAATAAGAAAAATGAAATGGCGGGATATTTGCTGAATATTTCTTGAAGAGAGTTATGGGTAGCGAAGCGGGAAAAAGGGAAGTCTCTCGGTAGTTTAAAAAGACTCCCCCCCGTTGCGCTTAAAAAGGGTGGGTGGATTGGGCGGAATAAGGGATTGAAGACTATAGTGGGACCTTCGCATCCGACGAACCTAAAAAAGTTTTGCCCTTTGATGAGGGTTTATTGAAAGGAAGGCGTTTTTCCTTTCGATTACCGATTTTTAATTTTTCGGGGTGGTGGTGGGGTAGAGATAAAAAATCTCCTCCTTGGAAATTAGAAAAAATCTCCCCTTGAATAAGGAAAAAATTCCCCATTAAAAGGGAAATAGATTCTCACTGAGTAAGAATCTTAACTTATAGCCACTGAGTAACTATAAGTGCTAAGAAGTCTAACCCACCCTCCCTACCAAGACTTCACTTAACAGACACGGATTGAACCGATGTCTTCATAACGAATGATTTTATATTCTTCACGATTATTATCACGAAGATGAATTTCCTGAAGCCGTTCGTTCCAAGTTACATAATCGCAGCACACATCAGTACCGTCTTTAAGAAAAATCTGAGTCACAGGATGTTCCCTCCTTATTTTCTTCCAAAAATATTTTTGCTGTTCACAGAGATGTTTATATTCATATTTTTCATCCCTTCGACGGTATTCTTCATAATACTTTTTAGCCATAGCTAAAGAGTCAATAGATTTACCATCTTTGAATTTTCTAGAATACAACATTGAATCTGTATCCATTTTAGCAATTCCAATGAATGTGAGAATTGTAATAGGAATTACAATAAACCAAAACAAAGGAACTCCTGCAAACAGACGAATCAGAATTGCGATGGGAAGACCAATTACAAAATAACCCAAAGTATCACAACCTTTCTTTAATTTTGATTATACTTAGGCTTCAGCAGTAATTTTTCCTCCTCTCTTTTCTTTAACTACCTGAGCATAATCCATTTCATAACACCAAATAGAGCCATTGTCATACAAAGGCTTAACAATGACGCTATCAGGATTTAACAAATTATCTCTGACATGATTTACTTCCTTCATAGAGAAGAAATAACGAGCGGTTTCATCCTTACGCTTGCGCATACAAACTTTGTTGAAATGACAGATGCACTCTGTAAAGTAAGAGTCAAGCATTTCAGACAAGACTTCGGCAAAAATAGCCGCAGGAGAAATAGGAGCAATGTTGTTGTTAAGATTCTTTTTCATGACAATAAATCCTTTCTAAAATAAATAATTTAGTTGTTGAAGTTGATTTGTAAGAAAGGGGAGATTTCTCTCCCCAATCTTATTTTGCTCTACCAATGAGCCACAGGATTGCGATTGCAATCTCGAAGCAAAGCAACACACCTTCGATGGTTATATGCCTCACCTCCTTTCATTAGATTTTAAGGAATCTACATATACATCACCTCCTTTCAGTCATCATCCTCATAATCTAATGCCTCTAATTCTTCATCAGACAACTTCCAATTATCAGGAAAATTATCCCAAAAGGTATAATTCCTGTACTTGTCAAGAAGTCCGATTTTCTGAAGCTCTTTAGCTTCTGCATCCGTATTACGTTCATAATACGTGAATGTGGTATAATCTACTTTTGCTTTTAAGAAATCACCTTTCCTTTCAGCTTCACAATAAGAAGCATAATACTTTTCTTTCATCTCCTTATTATACTTCCAATGCCACATTTTTTGTTCGTGTTCTTTTTTAGTTCTGTCGATAATACTCCATAATAAGACATCATCGTTACGATACTTATGGAGAGAATTCCAAAGTACTCTTTGTCGAGGAGTTAAATCATCTTCAAGATGACCTCGTTTAACTCTCTGTTTTCGTTCAAACTCTGCTTGATGTTTTTGTTCTTCTTCTTTGTTTTCGTGGATTGCTCCACCAATTGCAAATACGACGAGAATTATGAGAAGAAAAACGATAATAGTAGATAAAGCGCTTCCGAACAAACCCTTATTGAAGATTGCTGCACTTAACAGACCCATGAAGAATGCGAATAAAGCATACAGCATTACATCACCTCCTTTCTTATTATAACATTAATGCTGCTGGAACACAACAGTTTTCACCTTCTTATTCCAACATTTTTGGCAAGCCGTGCATGTGACAGTCTTATCATGCTGGTTAGGACAAGTCGTATAATTCTTGGGGAATTCAGGGTTCTTAGACTTGTCCTTGAAATCAACATAAGCCACAGGAAGGTTATACGGATTAGGAACAACCCAATCCTTATCCCATGCAGAGAAGATAACGTTTAAGTTTTTGGGAAGCTTTTCATTTTCAGAAAGCCATTCATTCACGATAAAATACTTCTTCGTAAATGCCATAAACTTAATCTTGGGATTCTTCAAAGCAATGTTAACCATTCCGTCGAAGAAATCGTAATCAGGAATGTCGCCACAATCAAAGAAACGACACATACTAAGACCAGAATGTTTGAGCTTAAAGTCAACCTGATTCCAGAAATCTTCATGGTCGCTATTGTAAATGCGAAGATTGCGAAGATACGAAGCTTGAACGATGGTTAAGGTCTGAGTACCTTTCATACAATAACAACCACCCTTCTTACAAGGCGCATCTTCACGACAACAACAAGTCGGAACTGCCAAATCAATGACTCCCATACCAGTCTTGGAGTTCTTAGTAGTCATATGAATCTCATTCGTTCTCATAGAGAGATGCTGAATGTATTCCTCACGAGACATGGTGAATTCCTTCTTGTTGTTAACAGACTTAGCCATAATTAAAACTTCCTTTCAAAAATAAATTGTTAGTTGGTGTGTGTTAGAGACTATATATTAACAGTACTCATGGGTAGTTTTGTCTTCATCCATAGCACTGATTGCCTTAGTAGAAAGGCATAAAAGGTCTTCGTTTGTAAAAGTATGAAGCTGATTTTGTGCTTTGTGCTTAGCATCATCAAAGCTTTTTGCTTCAACGACAACTTCGAGAGTGCCTTTAACCTCAAGAAGAACGTCATATTTTTGAAGCTTAGAAGATTGCTTGAGTTCTGTTGTATAATATTCTTTAAGAGTTCTTATAGCATGAACAAAGCTAGACTTAAAAGCAAGACCAGTCCAAAGAGTAATGTTTCTCTTAAGGTCAACAATCCAATAGACAGTAGGATGTTCAAGCTCCTCCTTCATTTCAGACTGCTCCTTGAGATACTTCATAAAGTCCCGAAGATACTCATACATATAGGCTTCTTTGATATGTTTGCCATCATAATGAGAAGTAGGCAAAGAAATGTTGTCATAATACTCAGGGTCTCCAAAAGCAATCATGACAACGGGTTTGTTAATATGGTCTCCACAGAAATAAGTTAACATTTAAGCACACTCCTTTTCAATTTCTTTAATGTGAGACAGCATGGAATTTACGATAGGAACAAAACTATACGTATAAGAAAGCGCATAGTGATTTTTCCAATCACGACTATCCCAAATCCACTTGATAGAAAGTTTTTCAGTTTCAGGAATATAAATAGTCATAATTCCAAGACATCTCTCAGGACTTTCATCAAGAACATCAACTTTGGGAGGGTAGAACTCGATGTAATATCTATGTTCTACGTTTGCCCAAGGGGTAAAGATTTTAAACTTGCCATATTTATTTTCGATGTTAGTACGAACAGAACGAAGATTTAAGGTTGACATAATTATACTCCTTTCAATTTTAAACGGTATCATTTAAATGATATAAGACTTGTATTTTTCGTTTGTGAGCACTTTCTTTTTAATCACATCCTTGTGATTCATGATATAAGATTCGATAGGTTTGTTCCACTGCCAGCAATCCTTACGAGTTTCCTGACCGACACAAGATTTTGAGCCTTCATAACAAGTGATAAAGAATGGTTTATACTGATTACGAAGAATCTGAGAAATACGTTTCACCTCTGTCCAATCACAAATGACATTGAGAACATTAGAACAGATAAATACATCTGCACTTTCCAAACCGTAGCCCTCATCAGGATAATTTCTATATCCATTAGGATACCAATATGGGTCATAGCCAACATACTTAATGTTCCTACACTTAAGAAAATCACCGATAACTTCAGGATAGCGACCACACCCCCAATCATAGACAATCAAAGGAGTCCCGAAAGTCTCACAATAGCTAAAAGCATTTTTACACCAAATTTTGTCATACTTCAACTGGCTCCAATCAATATGATTGTAGACACGAGGAAGCTTAGAGCTATTGATGGAAGTGAACTTAGAAGTGATAGGCTGGTTTTTCATATTTGTACTCCTTTCAAATTAAGCAATTTCACTTTTAAATTTAGCAGGAAGAACTTCGAAGTAATCTTTTTCATCACATTGATAAAGTTCTTCGATATAAATGTTGCTATCCATGAAAAATTTGCAAGCTTTTAATTCACCTTCTGTTAAACAATCTTTGTTGAAGAGAGGATTTTCAATAGGAAGACTTGTGATATAGCACAAAGCTAATTTAGGGAAGAATTGATATTTATGAACTTTGAATCCAACTTTTCCTTCTTTTACAAGCTGATTAAATATATCAGAATCCATACAAACAGCGCCATTAGGGTAATCGCAAGAATTATCAGGTAAGCATAAATCATCCCAAAAATTGATAGGGTTATCATATTTATCTTGATAGAATGTTACTTCTAAAACACAAGTAACATTAAAAGGATTAGGAAGACAAGCATTTTGAATTTGAGCTTGCCCATTACAACGCTCAATACAGAATGGGGTGGCATCTTCATCATCATCTAAGCCTTCGTCTTCCTTGACTAATTCCTTATCATAAAAGAAGATTTTGTTTCCATTAGCACAAAGCCAAGGATGAACAATAGGGGTAGATTTCTCCACCCCGTATTCCCCGTTGATGATAGGCTCAATAGCAGATTCAACGCAACCATGATATAAAGTATAAGACATAATTCATAGCTCCTTTCAAATGTGTGTTGATTTAATTAACAATCAACAATTACAGTTTCTTCAACGACAAGAAAATCACCAATGAGTTTACAAGCATAGAAAGTAAGCTCCCTACCAGCGACACATTCAATAGGAGCTTTATCGCTGTGATAGCCAAGACCCTCAAGGATTTCGTTTCCTTTGCGTTCATCAATCATAGCGCTGAGTTCAAGATATTCCTCTTCGCTTTCAACTGCATAGATATGAAGCTGAGTTTTGGAACAGGAATCATCACTGAGCCAATTGTAGAGAGTAGAAGAATTGTATTTCATGTTAAACTCCTTTCAAGTTAAAACGAATTGTTTTGTTACCAGTTGTAGTTATCAGAATGAAGGATATTAGTTACATAGTTTTTTGCGGCCTTAAGTGAAGAGAATGCTTTGATAAAGGTGTAAACAACTACACCATCAATAACGCTTCTTTTACTTAATTCCCAACCCTTACGGGAGAAAACAGGACGAGAAATATAATATTTCTCATCCTTAGACATATAAAAGTTTTCTCCCTTTATGCCAGTTACAGGCTTCCAATGAACGACGTTGTGAGAATCAGTAAGAATGATATTAGACATACAAGCACTTCCTTTCTTTTTGTTAGATTAATTTAGCTCAAAAGCTTAAGAGTTCCTGTTTTGCCACAGCCACCACATCTCCAAGCAGAAGGATTAGACCTGATACCTTGAACCGTGCTACAATTACGCTGATAAGTTTTTACTACCTTTTTACAGCAATCACAATAGATTTTGTAATTGTTGCTATATTCAAGTCGCTGTTTAAGATACATATTGTAGTTTTCATCAAAGCTACATCTCTTGATATGTGTACCATAAACAGCATTGTATTTGGTAATGGCTTTATACCAGCCGCCTGAATGTTCATGGTTTAACCCATTGTTAACGCAATGAGCGACTTCATGAATCATAGTTCCTTGTACGTTTTTATCATCTCCAATTTCAAAATATTTCTTGTTGAAATTCAAAACGAAATAGCGTTTCCCATCAATCGAACGTCTGGGACAACACTGACCCAAACGATTCTTAGCTCTTGTATTCCATTCCACAACGATTTTCATATCAGACAACTCTTTGAATCCAAGCTTAATCAAATTTATCCTTGCCAGTTCGACATAGTTTTTGATAGCTTCAATGCTGGTATACTTAGACATAATTCTTAAATCCTTTCTTTTTATAAATGTTGTTGTTAATGTTCCAAGGCTTCTTGGTCTTTAATGTCCTGCATAGTAGTTTCGACTGTGTTGCCACATTCCCAAGAATAAAGAAGTTGACCACACTCAGGACAAAAGTAGTCAAATTCATTATCAAAGGCAAGATTTACTTCAACTCCACAATCAGGACAACATTTGCCAGTACCATTAATAATTCGCAACATATTATTCACCTCCTTTTGATTAATCCATGTGACCACAATCCCAAGAAATTTCGGTACAACCAACAATGGAAAGATAATTTTTAATTTTATCAACCCACTGTACCCAACTCCATTCGCCCATTTTATCAGAACGAGGAATCATCTTATACTTTTGACCTTCATATTTAAAAATCATACCATATCCTATTGCACAACATCCTTTATCTTCAGACATTTTGCAAAGGTCTTCCCAAATCTGAGCAATTGCTTTAATGGCGGGGATTTTATAATCATCGTAATCTTCAGGACAAATGAGAATAAGAGGATAATTCTTGTGTTCTTCGGTATCATCAGTTTCATAATCACTCCAAACATTGCAAGGAGCGAAATAGAAAAACCAAGATGTAGCACACTCAATATACATGCCATACTTAAGAGCAAACTTCTCAAGCCATTCAGGAGCACCTGAATACATATAATCACACAAAGTTCCCTCAGAAGAGAAACTGATAATATTGGTAGAAGGAGCATACTCACAATATTTCTGAGGATGAACACCTTCAACATCATCAATCCAAGTATTCAGGGGAACATATTTCTTTTCTTCCTTATCCCACAAATTACGAATATAACGAGTACGCTTGTTGTTGTAATAAATACAAACATCATCAACGCAGTCATGCTCGGCAAGTAACGTCTTAAATTCCTCAACGATATTGGCGATATCGGACTTGTTGTAATCATACTTCTTAGACATAATCATAATTCCTTTCTAAATAAAAAAGTTTTAAAAGTTATTGACAAGAATGAATTTGTGTGTTACAATACACATAGAGTTAAGAGACCCGTAACCTCTTGACCCTATGTGTATTTATTTTGTGTTTAATTTAGTATTTAAACTTCCATGAAGCCAGTGAGGACTATCACAGAATAATAAATACCAAACAAGTAATTGATGGATTTTATTTTCTACATGGTCTTTCATCTCCTTTCTTCCTTAAGACAAGGGTTTCATTTATATGAACAGCTTACGGGGCTGGAGTTTTAGATAGGAACAGGGTCACTCCTGTTCCTTTTCTTTTTCTTCATAAGGCTTAAGAGGAACGCGATTACGAGTAGAATACTCACCAGTATCGTTATCCATGAGGAATTCGTTTTCACATTCATCACAGAAGAATTTGGTTTCAGTTTTGAAATCGTCAACTCCTGTTACTCCCCAATTGCCACAATAAGGACAACGAGATTCACGATATTGACCAAAGTGAATATCTTCCTGATACTCTTCAGACTGGGGTTCACTCCAAACTTTGACAGAGAAAGTATTACCAGATTTATCATTAGGGTCAATCTCTGCCATACAGATATCCTGTTCGACATCCTGACCATCACGGACGAAGACGATGTTTACGCCGTGATATCCATTTTCAGGTTCACAATAGATTCTGAACTGTCCATTAGGAGTATCGACTGAGGCATAAGGATAGGAATTGTTCTTAGCAGAATGGATAATCATTTCGTTAAGATTTTTGTTAGTAGGCATTTTATTTTCCTCCTCAATTTTAACGTTAACAATATATTCATTCTCAGTATCAGGGTCAACCAGTTCCCAGTTACCGAGAATGGAATCACAAACTTCTCCAGAGCAATTTATTTCATGCAAACCGCCGTTTTCATCAGGAGACCAAAGAATAGACTCACACCAAGAGGGTGCATCTTGTGAGCCACAACAACGAATATCCATTGTCATTCCATCCGCAAATTTAGCGGTAAGTGTGAAAGGAGCTTCATCCTCCGAGAACCAATCTTCAGGATAACTTGTTGAACAAGCTTTGTTAATTTTAGCAGCAACATCCTTACTGATAAAAATGTCTTTTTCATAAAAATTTTTCATTTTATTTATGTTTCCTTTCTTTTTAAGTTAAGATGTTTATAGTTACCAGCCATAAACGTTGCGAACTTGCTTACCAATAGCGCGGGTATACTTGGTGATGTCCTTGGAAGTTGCTTTACCGCGATACAATTTCCGACAGAAATTATCAAGCTGGTCAGAAGTGATTTCAGGTTTCACTTTACGATAAAGGATATAGTGAGTTCCATCATGGTGAGTTTGCTTAGAGCGCAAATTATTGTGAGAATCAACCCACCATTCAGCGTACTCACAACCAGACTTAAAGTTAAGGCAGGCTCTAATATTATATTCGTCAAGGAGGTTGTAACCCGCTCTACGTCCATCCCAAAGACCGATATCAGCAATTTCGATGATACGTCCAGTTGGAATATTAAGGTTGCATCTTTCGTCATCAAGATGCAAATTATTTATATCAATCATTTCCTGCTCAAACATTTCTTTAGTCCATGAAGAGCAGTTGACTCCACAGTATTTAAGATTCTCTTTAATTTCCTCAATCCAGTCTTCAAGGTTGAGGTCATAGTTGCTCCAAACGATACGAGGATTGCTTTTATTATTCTTAGTAGCCATAATCATAATTCCTTTCTTAAATCAAAAAATGTTTAGTTCCAAATGGTGTGCCTTTTGTAGATTTTCTTGGGTAAATCATCATACCCAGCTTCATACAAAGCCATGTCCTCATCCATAATTACTTCTCCATTTACAAAGTAGCCTCCTTTCCCATAACGCTTTTTAGCGTTAAGATAGACATTAATGGTGTCATCAATATCCTTGTCATACCAGCCTCCTTCCAAATCCCAAAGTAAATCCTGTTCAGTATCTCCATCAGGGACACCAAGCGTAAGAGTGCTGAAATAGTAATTTTCATCGTTTGAGAGTGTAGCCAAAAACCACTCACGGTACAACTGAGCTCTTTTATCAGCAATAGTAGTCATAATTCTAAATTCCTTTCTTTTTTTTGTTTGTTGTGTATAGAAAAAGCTGGGGGTTTATTCCCCAGCAATCTCAGAATAATTTTCTTGGATAGAACGAATCCTATCCTCATCAACTTTGATTCTGCGCTCAATTTCTTTCATAAGAGCGGAACGGAAAAGATTATAAATGTTATAATCGTCCCATTTAACGAGCCAACCATCTTTGTCCTCGCCCAATTCGGAAGAATAATACGCTTCATCGGGATTTAAGAAATAGGTGCCTGCAATACCCCCTTCTACTGAGCACTTAAGGAAATAGCCTTTGTCTTTACCAATGGAGCTATAAGAAAGCCACATACGGCAACGTTCACCAGTATCATCCCTACAAAAAGAAATCCTCAAGAAATTATCAATCGTACCCTTCACATTGAAACTCGTAGCTGCCTCACACAATCCAAGAAGCTGATTGCAAATTTCAGCCCATTTAGCAGCACCAATAGCTTTAATACGAGGGAGGTAAAATTCTTCGGTGCGTTCGCGCATAGCCTTGGTGTCATTCATCTTTTTAATGACTTCCATCATTTCAGTATCTTCTTTTTCCTTACAAGAAATGGTGACGGTCATGTTCTCATAAGTCTTAGTGTTAGTCATAATGCAAACCTTTCTCCCCGTATAGCCGTTAGGTCAGCTTAAATATGTTGTTTATTAATACAAAGTTGATTTGCTAGATATTAGTCACGAGGAGTAACACGAACTTTGAGCTTGTTTTTCTTAGCATACTCGCAAATAGCTTTGTATTCTTCCTCTGTGATACTACGATTGGAAGCGCCTCTTGCCTGAACAATTGCATTACTTTCAATTTCAATAGTAACCAAGGGTTTGTCAGTATCTTTTGTCTTACGAAGGAAAACAATCAGGCAATTTCTCTTGATTATTTTGCTCAGGTAACTATACACACAATGATTCAACGCAGAACCTTCGTGCTTGACATCATCTGCATTCTTAGGACGAATAATACTGTATGTCTTATCTTCCGTGATAAAAGGCTTAAAATCGCTGTAAGCATTTTCGAACAATTCTTCCTGCTCTTCGGTAAGTTTAATTTCATAGTTGCGAGCTGTAACGTCATGAGTTTGCTTAAGATAAGAGCTATAAAGAGTCGGTTTCAGGTTCATAGTAATACACATATTAATGTAGTCATTAAGTTCCTGAATAAAAGCGTGCAAACTTTTAAATCCTTGATTGATTGCCTCCTCACAAACATAATCCATGAATTTACCAAATGTGTAATACTCATAAATGTGGCTGCCTCTGCGTCCGTAACCAACTCCCAAGTACCATCTAAGACACTTTCCAAAACTACCTTCGTTGTCATTTTGGACATGATTGAACAGGAGTTCTTCATCCCAATATTTACTTTTCTGAATGATTCCAATCCACTCATCTACCGTGTAATGGAAGTAGCTTTCGGCAGTGCATCCCGAATCAGGATTTCCATAACCGTATTCGTTAGTTGCGGTTTTAATAAAATCCTGCAAATCAAGCCATTGTGTTGCCACACCAAAATCAGTTACCTTTTTATATTCAGCCTTGGTCAAATTGAGAATCTTGTATACAGGAATGGCTTCGGTGATTTTACGGTTGAGTAAACTTCTTTGGATTTCCTTGGGCGCGGTTCGAAGAATAATTTCCGTAGATGCATTTCTTTCTAAAGTAAATTTGAACTCAGTAAAATTATAATGAACTCCGATTTGTTCTTGAGGAATGTCATAAAGTTGAGCAATAAAGCTTGTGGCACTATCTCTCCAAGAGAACTGACAAGGTTCTCCAGATTTGCTGACAGGGGAAGCGTTTTTATCAAGGACTGGAAATAAACCTTCATCGACAAGAATGAAGGAACAAGAGAGATTATTTGAAGCGATTCTGTATTTGTAGTTACGAGAAATAGCAGCTCCAAGCGGGAAACAATAACCCACATTAACCCAAAATTCACCTCCTTTAAGATTAACTTCTTTCAACAAGACTTCTTTCATATTATAATCATTGATATCAACTGCATTACCAGAAAGAAGGTCAAAATACAGACTTAAATCACTACGATTGGAAGCGTAATGGACAATGATAGTTTTCCCATTGGAGGTAAAATCTTTGTTATAACATTCGCTCTGCACACGAGACAGCTCAATCTTTGCGTTTTCAAGCTGTTCATTGAGCCCCTTAATCAGAGAGTTAAGTTCCTTTTCTTTGGAAGAAGATTCATAATTCTTGAAGAAGCTCTCGTAGTCATGGGTTTTGGTCTGATAGAACTTAGCAATGTTAGACATAATCAATTTTCCTTTCTTAATTAGACAAAAATGTTTGTAGGGACTATATATTAAAGGTAGGAGGGATTAACCCTCCATCACCTTTGCGCAAAGAGCTTTGTACTTCTGGCTGTTAAGGACACCAAGAATCTTATCTTTAGCTTCAGATTGACTTTTGTAGTAGTCGGAGTTGTAACCAAAATGTCTCTGATAAATCATATCAGGATTTTTCTCTAGTAATGCTTCAAGAGGACAGTAAAGGCTTACGGTCACTTCTTCACCATTATGCTTATAAGGCATCTTGATATAAATATCACATGAGCCAGAACCATAAGTAGGAACATAAGCATCAAACTTATAATCCTTAAGATAAGGATAAGCTTTGCAAATAGCTTCCATGAAAATCTTTCGAAGATGAACGCTCTGATAACGATAAGGAACAATATACTGGTAGGCATCTTCATAACACGGTCTAGTCCAGTCTCCCCAAACTTCAATGAATTTGTGATTTCTCTTTATTTCAGGGAGACGTGTGCAATGGGCTTCATAGTAACTAGTGTTATTTGATGTGGGAATATATTGGATAGCACAGACATCCGACATTTTGATTACTTCGTTGACAAGCCAGTTGATAACTTCCTCGGGGAAGCACTCTTCCCATTTATCCCAGTTGTTGATATACTTTTTGGCGTTTTCAATTCCAACAAAGGATTCATCATTGTAAGTGCCTTGATATTCAGCGTGAATGTGAGTCTCTTTAGCCATAATCTTTTTCCTTTCTTTTCAATAGATGTGTTGTTGTTTATGTTTGAGGTTTATATTTGAGTAGAGTTATTTCTCTACATCAAAGGTAACATGAGCGCCAGCGATTCTTGTGTGACTTGGAAGCTTGTAAAGCTCTGCAATCAAATCTGTATCTCTGGGCTTAAAATGAGGCATAAACGCAAAGTAAAACACTTTGCTATCAAGAGCTTTGTTTTTATCATCGAAACGAGTAACAATGAACATATAATATTCCTTGTTCTTTTCCAAGTCTGTAGAAGTTCCTTCAAAAGTAATAGTAAAATTACCAATAGTCATATTCACTCTTCCTTTCTTCAAGCATCAATAGCAAAATTAGCTACACAATATCCGTAAGTGTTTTCCAAATCCTCGCAGATAGAATCATACAGATATTCGTTGAATGGACCTCGAAAGTCAATGCTAACCTCATCATAATTAAGGTCAACCTTAGTAGGGAGATATTCTTCAGGCTTGTCGTTTTTATCAACATCCCATTCAATATCAGTAACATGAATAATCATAGTCTTTACTTCCTTTCAAATTTTAATTTGAGGGAGAGAGATATTTCACTCTCTCCCATGTTGATGCTGAACAATTAAAATTAGACAGAAGGCTTGCCAAGCCATTCAATGTTGTCTGCCTTGATAGTCATACAACCAGTCTCATTGGAAGACGTGAAATAACTATCAGGAACAAAGCCAGTCTTACGAAGGTCTTCCTTAGAAATAGGCTTACCATTGAGATAGTGCTGGACCTTGGGCTTATTGGGAGTATCGTACACACGAAGATACTCGTTATATTCACCCTTCTTGTTAGTGTGGCAGATGATACGATTGCTGTTGTCCTTCCACTGACCCCAAGGAAGCTTAGAAGCAGTATCAATAGGAACATTCTTCTCAGCAGCCTTTGCAATTGCCTTTTTGGTATGCTTGTAGTTGACACCGATACGGTAAGTACCGATAACACGCTTAAGAACAGAGACACCAGCTTTACGACCGAGAGCAGAGAGAGTCACATCGGAAACGTATGCCATCTTGAAGAACTGACCGGCGGGGATGGAGTTGACCTTGAGGTTGAAATAAGTGTTATTCATGATATTTCCTTTCTGCCCGTAAACCCGATAGCACAGGATAATAAATTAGTTTATAATAAAAGAGTTATACAGATTTGGGATTAAAATTCAATTTCGAAAATTTTAGCATCCCAGTCATCATGGTTCAGTGTAGTACCATAAGCCAAAAGATTTTCGATGTCCACACTGTTCTCATCATCAAGATATTCTTTTTCATTGAGGATGGACAGCGCTTCTTTCAGTGTAGTTTCATCTACTACATCAGGAACTATATCGCTAGTGATGTCCTTAACGATAAGGAAATCGTTAACCATATAGTAGATTGCTTCTTCTTTGGTGTCGAAGAATTCTGGTTCGTTAATTTCACGCGCACAAGTGTCAATGTACATAAACTTTTTCATAATGTTATACTTCCTTTCTTAAATCACAAATATTTGTCAATCATCAAAATCGCAGTTTTCTTCGTCGAGGTTGGCATCTCCAACCCATTCAACCTGACCCATGGGAATTAAATCCAAATGCTCAGAAGCATACTTGATAGCTTCGTCAATGGTCATGTTATCAGGGACTTGAATAGAGGAATTGTACACGCCAAGGCAGTTAACAGTTACATTCAGAGTTTTCATAGTTTTATTTCCTTTCTTAAATCACAAATGTTGTTGTTAGCATTCAGTCTTTTCAATGGTCATGTCGAAACATTCTTGACCACGCTCTTCAGCTTCATCAATCTTTTCATTGATGTACTGAAGAAATTTCTCACGGGTTGCACAGTAAATAACAGTACCATTTTCTTCACCAAGGCAGAAAGATAAGATTTTGTTTTTCATGTTTATTCTCCTTTAATCACATTTACAAGCAGATGATAAATCATTTCATCCGCAGCTTCGGCATCCTGCATCATAACGGTTACTTCATCATAAGCAACATCGTTAATCACTCTGAATGTGGCTCTATCCTTATTTTGGATAATTGTAATCATTAGTTTTCGCCTCCTTCAAAATAGTATTCAGAACAATGAAAAGCTTTTTCAAGCTCGTTCTTGATATTCATGAGTTTATATCCATGTTTTCTCTGCTGTTCCGCAAGGGCTTCGTAATAAAGAGATTCTTCCTGTGTGTTAGCTCCCAATGCCCATACATGCTTATTACGAGCATCTTTAAAATGCTCATCAATTGCATCATTGAGAGCATGATAGAGAGCTAGAACTTCATCGAGAGAATCAAACTCAATGATAGCTTTCCAACTATCAGGATTGACCTTCTTCATCATTTCCTCATTGCTATTGGTAACAGGCTTATAAGCGATAGTGTTCATGGTTAAATTCCTTTCTTTGATGTGATTGTTTGTAAGTATTATGTGAGTGTGGATTACGGAGTCGCAATCCACACAACAGCAATGTAATCATCAGATGTTTCCTTAGTTCCATTATTATCCATAGTGAGAATGTAAGGAGCATCTTCATATACAGCCATGTCAGTTTCAAGAGTATAAATTCCATCGAAACCATCATCCTGAGTTACATTGAGAACTCTGAAACGGTATTCTCCATGTTCTTCGTCAGAATCCACAAGTTCTGCGTAAACAGGATAAGTGTTTTCTTCAAACTTTGCTTCAGGAAGATTGCTGGTAGGAATAGTAGCATTAGCTTTAGCTAACTGTTCCTGTAATTCCTCTACTTGTGTAAGGTAATCCTTTACAGAATCACCCAAAGCTGCAACTCTTTCTCTACTGTTGATGTACATAAAGGTCATGAGGATTGCGATGATAAGGACAAACAGATTAATCTTTTTCATTTTTATTCTCCTTTCATTTAAGCGGCAATACGATTCCAAACAGAGTTCAGAATAGGCATAGTATTAACCGCGACAGCCGTGAACGCCCCCGTGGTAGTAGACTTGGAAGACTTACGCATCTGAGTGGGATGACTCTCAAAGTCAGAGATAGCATTCAAAGCCTTCCAAGCTGTGTCATTGAAGTTCTGAAGGTCATCCTGATTGTAAGCCGTCATAAGCTTTTCAATCATAGCCAGATTACGAATCTGAAGAATCTCAGAATCCTCAGCTTTAACGGGGAAGAGCTCACGAGCAAGAGCTTCAAAGGCTTCCTTGGAGTAAGGAGTAACTGCAAGCTTTTCAGCCTCAACCTTAAGACGCTCAAGGTAGTTGGTATTCTGAAGCAGAATGGTCTTAGCCTGTTCCAGCTTGGCCTGCATAGAATTGCTGTGACGAATACTTACACGATTCTCAGCCCCTCTGGTTGCACGAGCGATGCAATTAGAACAGAAGATACGGATACTGATGAACATTGCCTGAATTGCCTTAGAACCATCATGGCTATTAAGGAACATCATGGTAGGCAAGAATTCATCATCCAGAATCTTCATAGGTTCGGTAGACATGGTGATGAAGCTCTTAGCTCCATTAGGTCCATAGCTACCAGCAGTTTCAAACTTAGCACCTCCCAAAGCAAGAGAGTCGAGAAAGTCAAAAGCTTCACGATTCTGAAGGATGTTGTAATTCTTACCGACAATGCCCAAAGGAGCATTAGTGTCAGTACGAATAGTTGCGAACTGGTCAGGGATGATAAAAGGAGTATCAACCAGAATCTTCTGGTCATTCCATTCCTGTTCAACCTTGTTCACGAACTGGATAGGACGCTTTTCAACGGAGTAATCCAGACCACTGAGCTTGAGAGCGGATTCAAGAGAAGTTACATTCTCAAGAGTGATACCCATATCTTCGTAGTACTTTTTACGAGGAGTATTCTCAACAGCCTCCAGAACAGCATTGACCTTATCAACGTTATAATTGGCGAGACCCATAGTAAATTCCTTTCCGAGCATTAGCTCTAAACAAATGTGTTGTGTTATTTGATTTAAGATGAGATTATTATAAATCCCAAATCCGCAAATGTCAAGTATTTAAACCAAATAAAGTAAATTATTTAGTAAGAATACTTCCAAAGAATGTCAAAGAGTTCTTTGACAAGTTTATCAGCTTTATCATGGTCTGCGGTAGGCATACAAGTATCAGAATCTAAATCTCTTTTTAACTGTGTGAGAATATTAAGATAGCTGATGTCAGTGCTTACTTCAGAAAAACCGTGAGGGGTATCGAATCCAACATTAAGTTTCATTTTTCTTTTCCTTTCTGTACTAAAAGTACTTGACAAGATTGAATTTGTGTGTTAATATATACACAGATGATAGAAAGAATCCTATACTTCTTGACTACCATCTGTGTAGTTTTGTAATTAATGAGAAGGATTAATTACGATTATAGATGACCATTATCTACACAATAGCATAGAAATAATCAACGTAGAAAATTCTCTACATGGCTTTCAACTCCTTTCCTCCTTAGACAAGGGACAATTATATAACAGTTTATAGGAACTGATTATATTGAACTAAAGAGAATTGCCTATACAATCCTCTTTAGGGGAATTAATTTAAGTTATTAAAGTTCGAACATCCGGCCAAGAATGATAGAACAATAATAAACATTAAACTAATAGTTTATTTGTTTGACTGTCTACATAGACATTCTCCTTTCCATTTAGCGTTAACATATAAACAGTTTATAGGAACTGATTATATCAAGAAAGAGCAGGATTTTATTCCTGCTCTTTTTCTATTGTGTACAAATACTGCTTCCGCTTTTCTTTGTACTGCTTGTTGATTTTGTACCGATAATTGCCATGAGTCTTACGCTGGATTCCTTCACAGCGGTCATAGTACATACCATCATACTGAGGATACTCTGTGATAGCATTGTTAGGTGTACGTTTAGACATAACTTTTACCCTCCAAACCATATTCTTTAGCATCAAGCTTACTGCTACTTGCACTATAACCCTGACCTTTGTTGAGCACAATGTTTACGGAACATCTAATTCCCTTCTCGTGAATCCAGTCAATTACAAACTTGACTGCATCAGGTTCATTTCCAAGCCAACGATTGTAAAGCCCATGAATTTGAATGACTTCATTGTGGTTGTTAACTTCAATTGTGAAGAAAGGAATATCAATGTCTTCATTCTTTCGTAAGAACAGAATGTTTGTTCTACCTTCTGCAACACGACTGATATAACCACCAACACAATGATGGAGATATACGCCTTCCTTTGTAATCTTGTTCATCTCTTCAGGAACAACAATAGAGAAATTATCATCAGCATACTCAAACTTTTCTTTGCGCTGGTCATAAAGTTTAGCTGCTAACTTGTTTAATCTCTCCTGTTCTTCTTTATTTCTTGCTTCTTTGTCTGCAATGTTGATTTCAATCAACATATTATGATAACGATGAAGTTCATTCACATCTTTACAGGCGTACAAATCAATGTCGGGACGGTTGGTGTTTGAGATTTGTTTGAACAAATTTAAAGTGTCAGAAAAGATTCTAAACACATCTTCATTAAGACCTTTCTTATCAGTTCTTTCCTGAAGACGCATAAGTTTGAGAAGATTCTTTCTATCCTTTTCATTTTGTTCAGGAGTTAACAGCTTAATATTTTTGTCTTTGCTCATGTACTCCCAACTTTTTCCGCTACGATAATAAGTATATACTTTGTTATCTACTCCAACAAAATGCAAAAACTCACGATAGTCAGAATGAACATTTTTCATTCTTTTTGCCATGTTAAAGTAAAAGTCGGAATCTTTGTCAGTAATAGAAGAAAGATTTTTAACATCAACAACAAATCGAACGGTTTCAATTACACATCGAGGATTATAGGTCAGACCTGTGTAAATATAAGTCGGACTATTAGGGTTCTTTTTCTTTTCCTCGAACATCTTATCTACCAATTCAAGTTGGTGCTTGTTCATGCCACTAAGCTCATAAATGTTTGCAGATTTAGAATATTTTCTAAATCCAAAAAGATGCTCAATGTCAGATTTTGCAGATGCACTCATGAGATAATTGGCAATGTATTTATATCCAGCTTTATAAAATTGTTCGATAGCAGGACATCTAAGAGTGTAAATAATCCTAAGAATTAAGGAATTTGTTTTAGTCATAATGTCACTATCATTGATGATAGAAGAGATATAAAACAATCTCTTAAACTTAAACATATCCTCAAAACCTTTGAAGAAACAGACATTATCAGCAAGAACTCCAACATCAGAAGAACTTGACGTTCTAAATACGACATTTCCATTAAGAATTGCATGGGGCTTGAAGATTGTTACTTTTCCTTTGTTATCAATAAGAATACGTGACTGTTCTTCAAAACCAAAATAACCACCGAACTGACGAATGACACAATAATTATCATTTAAGATATTAAATGTCCAAATTGTATCTTTGTATTCAGTGTGATACTCATTATTCCAAGAGTTCTTAACATCAATGGCTTTCTTAGGATATAACTGACGAAGTTCGTTCAAATTAATAGTTGGCAAGCTATTAACGATTTCAGAAATATCCGCTGAAGATTTAGAACTGGTACGAGGATACATTACTTTATAGTAATCAGCAAATGTGTAAGGAGTCCATTGCGTCCACTTGATTCTTGGGTTACATCCTTTTTTAGTAAATTCTTCAATTGCTTGAGAAAAGTAGAAATGGAAAACAGCCTTGTACAAATCATGCTGGAGAAAATTAACAAATCCTAAACTATAGAACTTGCCTCCTTTAGATTTAAACGCAATGTCTCCATTGATATCAAATGGAGCGGGACAATTCTTGAAAAGAAAATAACGCTCTACAAAGTGGTAGTTTCTTCTTTCTTCAGGAATCTTTTTTGTACTAATTCCCATGATACCAAGCACAAGCATTTCAAATTCAGAATAATATTTGGCATAAGCAACTTTTGCATCTTTGCCAGAACCAACAACAATTGTGTGAGATAGAATACTACTCACATTGTAATGACCAGTTACTCCTTTACGATACTGTCCGATAGTATCGTTATGCTGAACAATTTCATATTCACCTCTCAGCAAGTGAAAAGCTTTACCATTTGCTTTTTGTTGCCAATATACAGTGATATCAGGACAGTTATTAAGATTGGGATGAGCCCCCTCTTTAGTTGAAAGGAACTTTTTCACAGTAGCTTTGTTCTTTTCAATGATTTCGGTGGGGATGCTGTCAATGTACGTGGTGTTCATTTTCTGAATTTCCTTTCTTTCTTTAAAGTGGAGAGGGTATATTTCAACCCTCTCCTATTTTGTTGCTAATTTGATGAGAATTTATAGATAAATGATTAGAAATTACTCGTAATCTTCCTCACAATCCTCATCTTCATCCTCGCAATCATCATACTTACTTGCCAAGTCCTTACGAAGAGCATTGATTGCACGAGCTTCAAGGAGAGCCTTAAGAGCCCGCTCATCAAGTTCGCAATCAATATCACGAGTGTTGCAGATTTCCTCGCCAGCTTCGTCAAACAAAGCTTTCTTTTCATAGCTGAGAACGCAGGGATAAGTGATACCATCGACCTTAACTTCGAGGACTTCATCAGGGTTGATTCCCTTCTCATTCATAGAGGCTTCAAACTGACTTTGAAGCATAATCTCCATGACGAGAGCCATGCCAGTTTTGTTACTGTTGTCAACCATACGCTGAATAGCGGCAATCGCCTTCTCACGGTCATGGTCATTGACAGAACCCATGACACCCACTCGAATATTATCAATGTACAAATACTCAAGATTAGTGTCGTTTTCCTTCATAATCTGAACGCGATTGAGAGACTTCTTGGTGTTGATGTTGATGTTAGCCATAGTTTGGCTCCTTTCCGTTTTAACGTCTTGAACGTGACGTAAATTTATTGAGCTTAAAGGCTCATTGAAGTGCAGGATATATTTCAATCCTGCACTCTATCAACCTTTACGGCTTTTCAATCAGGTCTTTTATTTGAGCTCTTAAACAAATTAGAGTGCCGATTCTTGTGCAACAATAACTAATATCTGCATTGTTACCTTGGGACTTAGCTTCTTTTGCATTTTCAATTTCAATGTCCGTTGCTTGTAACAGTTCATATGCTGCTTGCTTGAGGAAATAGTCTGCTCTACCCTGATGGGTTTTGTTATTCATGTTAATTGTCCTCCTTTACAGCTTATCAATCAAGTCTCTAGCCTGAATTTTAAGAGTTACTAGGAGGCCAATTTCAGTGCAACAATGAGAAATATCAAAGTTATTCCTTAGCTCCTTGCAACGCTCAATTTCAGCATCAATTGCCTGTTGAAGAAGGTATTCCGTTCTGCGCTGGAGGTAAAGTTTGTTATCCATAATTTTAATTCCTTTCTTAATTGAGATACAAGATATATTTTAACATTTAGAAGTTAACAGCGGGGAAAGTGAGCAAAAACATATCCCAACAATCCCACTTCTTATCAAGTTCTTTCAAGAGGCTCGAAGGAGAAATTCTCCAATCAGGATATGCAGGGATACCTTTATCTTCCAGTTGGTCAACAAGTTTAATCCTGTTAAGAGTAAGAAATTCTTTTAACCTTTTCTTGTTAATTTTGTTGAAACCATCTTTCTGACCACATACACCACATACAGCCCACATAATATTTTCCACAACTGTTTTGTCATTGGAAGAATAAACAGGATAGAAATTGTTCCCATCATGGGCAACAAGGACGTAATTGTAAGTCTGATTAGCCATATTATACTTTCCTTTCTTAATGGTGTCAAGTATTTAAAAAGAAATTTTACAAACTACTTGACAAGTGTTGTTATTTGTGTTATATTACACTCATCAAGCAAAGTAGCCTGTAACTTTTACTTGAGGAGTGTTGTTGGTGTTTTCACACATAATTAAGTCCGATTAATTACGGTGATAGACGATACGGATGACAGAAACCTATCTATCCATATCAACAAGTAAAATTTTCTACATATTAATTTCTCCTTTCGTGAGTAGTTATGTAAACAGACTTTACAGGAGTCTGGTGTCTTAAGTAAGACTGGTAGTTGGTAACTGCCAGTCTTTTCTTTTTTATTTCTTAAGAGCTTCAACTTCAGCTTTGAGATTGTCAATGGCAGTAAGAAGAGAATCAATCTTTTCTTCTTTTTCTGTTTCTTCTTTTGCTTTTAAGGCAACAAAAAGTTTGTGCATTTTTTCAGTTTCCTTGTCTTCTCTGTATTTTTCCAAAGCTGCATTTAAGATAACCTCAGAAACATCAGAAACCGCAATAAACACATGTCCATTGATTTCTTCCGCCACCTTCGCATAAGCATTGGCACGATAAGGATTCCAATCAACAGCTTTCTTTTGCTGAATAGCTTCTTTAACATGAAGATATGTGGAAGGACCAGAAGCTCCCACCCAACTACTACCATCACGATGGGTATAAGTTTGAGTAAGAGAGTAAGAAGGATAAACTTTCTGGTCAGTAATGTCAAACACTGGAGTTGAATTAGTGCGAGGCCAACTACCGATTTCATTAAACCAGTCTCTTAAAACTTCAATCTTTTCAGGCTGAGAACGAATGATTTCCTTCCAAGTTAAAGCATTGTCAACGTAGATAGGACCATAGACCTTTTTGTTGGTAATCATGTTAGCAACGGACTTTTCATTGATAGTAGACATAATTCTAAATTCCTTTCAAGTTAAAAAAGTTTGTAGTTATCACTTGACAGATATTATCAAGTGTGCTAAGATAAACACAAGTAGAAAGCCTACACTCTCTACTTGTGACGCAATTAATTGGGATTAATTACGATTATAAATGATGAAGACTACTACTGTGGACCAATAATAGTCAACTGCTAAGATTTTCTACATAGCAAAACTCCTTTCTAATTTAATAATACATTAATTCATTGTAGGCTGAATTAATGTGCGAGTGAATAAGTTGGGCTTAAACACTCTATTGAGGGATGGAAGTTATTTTCCATCCCTCTAACAATGTTTAAACTCTTTCTACTTTGTATGGCCTGCAAGTAACAATATCGAAATTGTTTACAAGCCAGTCAGGTTTGGTTTCTTTAGTATTGAGGAATTTACAAACAATGTTTGCAAGAACTTCACTTGCAAATAAAGTCTTTTCTTCCATACTCATTGTAACTGTTACGGATTTACCGTAACGATTAACAATTTTAAACATGCCACACCTCCGTTTTGACACCTTTGCCATTGTAATAACGACGAGCACCATAATTGGCTCTATCACTGAAACATTCAGCACAAGGAATTAATTCTTTACGCTTTCCCTCTTTGATTTCCTTGAGGGAGAGATTGAAACACTGTTCAATTTCACATTTCTCACACATCTTACAGGATTTACCCTTGCAGATGTTTTCACAGAAGTTGTTCTTAACTTTGCAGAGATGCTTAACACCCCAAGAGGAATTCATCTCAGCTAAAGTCTGGTCGAGAGTGTAATTACGACCCATAACATTAATCTTTTTCATTTTACTTTGACTCCTTTCAAGTCTGTATTAAATTTGTTTTTTGATTTGCCTTAAGTCAATTGGTTAGAAGCAAACACGCTTCTTTTTGATTTTGGTGAGCATCCAACACCAGATACTACCATTATCATCTTCAAGAGGCGTGACCTGAATAGACACAAGAACCTCAGTGCTCAAATGGTCGAGCACATAATCAAGGTTCTTTTTAGAGAATACATATCTCTCTTTGGTGTCATCTCGTGTAGATTTAGCACACCATCTAATGACTTCTTTGATAGAAGAATCAATTAGACAGTTTAAATTCCCGTAGGTATCAAGAGCTCTATTAAGGGATGGAGCTTCTAAATGGGTAGGATTGTTGGTGAGAGAGCGAACAGTGTTTTTCATTTTCTTAGACATTTTCTTTGTTTCCTTTCTTTTGTCAAATTGATTGCTGATACTTATACTTGCTTGAGATATTTAAGGTTTAACTCTAACTTAGAATCCATGGTTAAACCCTTTTCTCTTTTGATGCGACCTCTGAGATTATTCAGCGCTTGTTTCTCAGAAGATGCCATTGTGTAACCAGAATAATGGCAATATGGATTAAGCCATCTTGTCACAGGACCATCGTAGTAATATTTGAGCTTCATATGTACCTCCTTTCAACTCAAATAAAATCGGAGACTTTACCCTCTTTGTGGCAATATCCTCCAAATATTTCAGGACACGAGCGGAAATATCCAGACGCATCCTGAATATGTACGAGAATGATATCATCTGGATTAAGGGTACCATTGCGAACTCTTTTTTTAAGAGAACGTTTGATTCTATTCAAACACCCAGAATAGGTATCAAATACATCATAGATGATTTTATCATCTTTTTCGATGTATCCCTTGTGATAGTAAATAATATTTTGATTAAGCACTTGACAACATCCTTTCAATGTGTTATTCTTATAATAAGAAAAGTGGTTGACCAATCCACTTTCCTTATTAAATTGATTAGTCTAAGTCTAACTTAGATATATCTATCTGGAAGAATTCAATCAGCTATTCAACACTTAGGTGTTGTATATACCAATTAAACTCAAATTCAGAAGTGATATACTACTTCAGAATAGAACCAATCTTTGCTTTATTACTAAGACTATTCTACATGAATTCCTCCTTTCTTTTAACTCGTTAGCTCGTGACTAACTTGTTATTCATTATCTTATTGGTCAGATAAGATAGAGAGCTTATTTTCGCTAAGCACTCTATGAAGGGTAGGAACATATGCTCCTACCCTTTAACAATGCTTAGATTTCAATCCACTGATTAGTGGTGAAATTAAACCATCGAACAGTTCCGCCAATCTTTTTCTCCCAGCGATGCTCATTTTTGTTTAAAGTATAAGTAGCAAGTCTACTTTCAGCAGCCGTGATAATAATATCATATTGACTGAGTTCTTGAAGAGACTTGATATACTTCATAAGCCTAACATCATTTTCAAATTTGATTTCTACTACCCTAGAAACACTTACAATATCGGTATGATGGTCATCCACACCTTCAGGCTTCCATCCTTGTTCGAAGTTGTTGATAATAGAATCAGCATCATAAATGCAGATGCTTTTAACAAATTTGATAGAGTAATTCATTTCTTTTTTTCCTTTTTGTTTATAAAAGTCTTGACAAGCACAACTTTATATGTTATACTTGTTATTAGAATAAGAGAAGTGCCTACACACCTCTCTTATTAAGGAAAGATTAATTACTCTTATTAGAAGTTGTAGTTCTTAAGGATAATACTTACAACAACATTCAAAGAATAATCAATGAATACTATTTTCTTCATTATTTATTACCTCCTGAAGAAAGATAAAAGCAAACAAGGATGTAGGTCCTTATTCACTACAGAGGAGAGATAGGGGGATATCTCTCCTTTTGTTATGTTTGAGCAGTTTAACGACTTGCTCAGGTCGAAAAGTTAGTTCTGATAATCGTCACTTACCAGAACCCATTCTTCTCCATTACCATCAATGAGATGGATTGTAGAGTTGTCTTCACCAACAGTAACAGACTGAAGGTTAGAGAACCAATCCTCAGTTGTTGTGTAGGCTTCCTCAACGCCTTTGTCGTAACCAGTGTTATATGCACCAGTAAGGTCTTCTTCGGTGTAGACCTCTGCTGGGGAGGACTTATCATAATCAATGTGGTCTGCAAAAATTGCACAGCAAATAGCAATGATGACCATTAACAAGAACATTGCTCTGGGATTCATGCTCTTATTTTGAGCCATTGCTTCAAGATTGATAACAAGACCATAGACAACCATGATAATCAGGATAACAATGGCAATGATGGTAATAGAGGTCATATTGATAAACATCTTTGATTCCTTTCTGGTTTTAATGTCTTTTCCTTGACAAACAATTGTTTATGTGTTATAATAGTTTTAATAAGAGAAGCACCTATATACTCCTCTTATTATGGTGTGCTATTACACTTTATCAGAAGTTGTAGTTCTTAAGGATGATTACTACAACTACATTAAAAGTGTAATTGATAAATGTTATCTTCTACATTTATTTACCTCCTTTAGAAGACAAAAGTATTTAATTGTATAGGCAACTAAATACTATGAGATAAGTAATTATCTCATTTTAAAAAGAAGGTTGCCTACACAACCTCCTTGACGTACAATTATCTTAGAAGTTATGGTTCTTCAAGATAATCATGCTGACTACGCTGAGAACATAGTCAATAGAAGTAATTTTCTACATTTTATCACCCCTTTCTTAATTTAATACTTAGTTATAAATTATGTAGGTAATCTATAATTAAGCAGAGTGTTAGATGCGACTAAGCACTCTATAAAGCCCACCATCAATTATGATGATGGGCTTTAACAATGCTTAGACAGGGATACAAATAATGTATCCATCATCTAAGAAACGAGGATAAAGCTTATTCTTATTGAGAAGCTTATCACCAATTTCTTTTGCTTCCTTTTCATTAGAAGCAGATACAAATACCGTATCACACCCACTAATGATAGAAGTAATATATTTAACTTTGTATGTCATTTTCTTTTGCTCCTTTCTAAAAATACTTGACAAATATAACTTTATATGTTATACTTGTTTTAGATAGAGGAGAGAAGCTACTAACTCCTCTCCTCTTGATTTAGCTTATTATGCTCAGAAGTTATAATTCTTCAGTATGGCAACTGTTACAACATTAAGAGCATAATTTACGGAAATTATTTTCTACATGATGATTTCCTCCTTCCCGAGTGCGATTTGTTTTACTAAGCACTCTATTAAGCCCAGTATTTTTTCTTTTGATAGAATTGATACTGGGCTTTAACAATGCTTAGGAATTGAAAGTGTTCCAGTAGTAGTACATTGCTTTATCGAACTCTGTTACTGCTGCTTTGAGGTCGGGACTATTTCTTAAGAGAGAGATTAACTTTCCCTTAGCAATATCAACCTTGTTCATATCATTGTTCTTGACAGCGTTGTAGCCATCATGATGAATGATATGATACACCTTCATACGCATCTCTGTATTCACTTTTCTTTTGCTCCTTTCTTTCAGAAAATCTGTTGACAAATATAATTTTATATGTTATACTGTCATTGTAGTAAGAAAGATGCCTATACACCTTTCTTACTGATGATATATTGATTAACCTTATTAGAAGTTATAATTCTTTAGCACAAGAATCGTAACAACATTTAAAGAGTAATCTATTGTAATTATCTTCTACATTTATAACCTTCTGAAGATTGATAGAAGTACTTATCAATATAGGTTAATAAGCACTACAAAATAAAGAGACACTTGTTCGGAAGTGTCTCTTTACTTTTGTTTGGAGAAAGTCTATTTGTTTATACTCGTTAACCTTCCAGAACGAGTTGATGAGTTAGATATGGCGAATATACCACAGGAAACTCTTCTTGCCTCCTGTGCATCTGTAGATGATGTACATAGAGGTGATGCTGATAACACCAGCGATAGTAATGATGCTACCAATGATGCTACCAATAACGATAGCTTCCATCATATTCTTTTTACCTCCTTTCATGATGGATTGATAATTTTGGTTTCCCATCATCAGTGCCGTAGTAACCAGCTACGACAGACAGAGAGAGATTGTTAGTCTCTCCCTGTTTCGGGATTATGGAGTATATCAGAACTTAATATACTCCGAGAAAATCTTGGTAGCGAGTGCCATGTAGACACTGCTATCAAGAGTAATGACCTTTTCCTCACCCCAATACAGGGCGAGGGTTTTAGTGGTGTACTTCACAAAGAAGGACTTGTTATCCTCCTTTACATTCTCGATAACGACCTTCGTACCGACTTCATCGACGGCATCCTCCATCGCAACGATAATATTCTTCTCCAACTTAGTCATCTTTTGTTCCTTTCTACTTATCTATGGGATATAGATAAGCTTGCCAATCCCAGCGTTGGACTTTATTAAATTGTCTGGGACCAACGATTCTTTCTTGCGATTTCCCGTTTCGCTCAAAAGCTCGTCAGTGTCGGACTTTTACCGACAGACGGGAAGATAACGAGCAGTTTAACGACTTGCTCAGGTCGCTATTGGTTTAGTCCTCGTTAAGCGCTGCAAGAAGTTCTTCTTGTAACGCCTGACAACGAGTAATGATACTATTTAAAGCATCAATCTCGTTGTTTCGACTATCAATACACTCTTTAAGAGTGCTGATAATCCGAGAGTTGACGTATTCCTCCAAGTTTTTCACCTCCTTCCTACTTGGAGTTCTTTCACTCACTGAGTAATGTACCAGCGAATGAAGTCCTTTTCCCACTTATCGTGGGCGAGGTTCAATGCCTCCTTCTTGGTTTCTCTACGAGCACGGAAACCAAACTCTCCATAAGAGTTATATCTCTCACGAAGAGGTTTAATCTCATTAAGGAGACTTTCCCTAACGAGATATTCACCCTTATAGATGAGATTACCCTCATCTTTTAAGGATGCTACCCATTGTTCCTGCTTCTCATCCCATTTACCATCAGGAATGAAAGCAGAATCAATGAGGTGAAGTTCGTATCCACCGTCAGGTACGAACTCAGCACTACCGTGATACCATTCAGGAATTTCTTCCCAAATTTGGGTATAACGATAGACAACCTTAGTAAATCTAAAAGGATTCACCAAGGCATTGTTGGCGAGGGAAATCCAATTCCCTCTAGGAGTAGTAAACTTTACTACTCCATCATTGACCGACCAGCTATCCACCTTCACCTTCATGAAGATGGAACCATTGCGAGAGAAAGCGAGGATGTTTTCATTGATATTAAAAGCACCAACGAAAAACTTTTCCTCTACGAGCTGAGCGAGGTAGCGGTCAGGGATACCATTGCTATCAACAAAAGTGACAGCATCAATGAGGAGAGCGAGAATCTGAATCAAAGTGTACATCTTTGACTCCTTTCTGGTTTTTACGTCTTTTCCTTGACGCATTTATTTTAATTTCTTAACCATTGGAAATATGATTAAGAAATTAATTCGTAAATGATTGCGTAAATTAATTCTTGACTCTTCAGGATGAGAAGAAGTAAGGATTAATTTACGAGAAGGATTGACTGTTCATTCGAATGAGAACAAACAGTCAATGAGTAAATCAAATGTATAAATGAATACACTTGAATTTACATTTACCTCTTAAAAAAGATTTAAGAAGTACATAAAATCAGATAAAAGTAGAGGTAGTTGAAAAAATTTAAGCTGCAAAAATGTAAATTCAAAAAACAAAAAAATTTTTTCAAAAAAAATAAAAAATTTAAAAAATAAAAAATTTTTTTAAAAAAAGGATAGAAGCCATCACAGCCTCTATCCTTAAAATATATTCAATTACATTATTCAATTACATTATTCAATTACACCCTACTTACACATGTCCATCACTCATAACTCCAAGTAAATCACTCCAAAATGCCCATTCCCATTTTTTACTTCCAACATCCTTTTCACTCAATCCAACACCATTTCTCTCGTTCACAATATAATCTTTCATTACTCTCATTATTTTTTCGTTAATAACAAGACTTACTTTATCATTCCATAAAAATCCTTTGTATCTCTTACCCTTGTTTCTATAATTCATCTTTCCATATTTTTCAAGTTTAAAGCCATGCATCTTTTTCCAGTTATTACTACAGAACAATAAAGCATCATCATCAGTAATCTTATTATTTTGATAAGCAATACTCAACAAATGAACAAAAGGTCTATTATCATCTCTGGCTTTTAGCTCAAAATATTTCTTAATAATATCATTCATAATTTTTCTTTTACAACCTTCTCTTATTGTAACTATTTCTTTATAAACAATTTATCCATATTTTCTCTTCAAATTTAATCTTACAGTCTAACCAATCAAATTATCCATCTCAACTAGTCTAATTAAAAATGGAAAGATAAATATAAATAAATTATTTATAATTCAATCCAAATTACTCTTTGATTGTCCTATCTGCCACATTTATAATTAATATCGTTAATACTGGTAACAGTCAGTATTGTCTCCGTCAGTAATAATAACAGGACAATTAACCCAATCCATAGTACCATCACCATTATCTCTATAGCATTTGACATTTACATTTTTAGTATCATTATTATTTCCAATATTTTTTGCATTATCAGCATTTTTAATATTGCTAATATTACCATCAATTTTATTAGAAATATCATTCATACCAAGATTATTCTTTTCTTTCCCGCTCAAAATCCAACTATTCTTACTCCACTGATTTTTAATCCAATGACCTTCACTAATAACATCCTGAGCAAACTTAAAACTACGAATCATGCACAAATGTTCAGTAATTCTTGTAGAAAGACATTTGCAATTAAAACGAAAATCGTATTCCAAAATTAAATCTTCAATACAGTGTAAATTGGCAAAATCATATTCTCTATTTTCAAAAGAAGCGATAATTTTGTTAGCTTTAATCTTATAATCTTCGTAATCTTTCCAGAAAAATTGAAAATTTTCATCAATATCATTCCAAGTTATATAACTATCATTTTCGACACCAAGAATTTTCTTGCCGTCAAAAACAACTACATCATTTTCATGGTCTTTTTTATAACAATCCCATCCAATTCGAATTTCACGAACAGCTTCCAGTTTATCACCTGTATATTTTTCATTCAAATAACCAGCATCTTGAATATGTTTATCATTTTTAAGATAAACTTTTGCCTGATGAATGATACAATCAAAATCAACACAGAGATTATATCCAATTTCCAAAGTTCTACAAATATCTTCCTGAATAGAAATTAATTTATCAAGTTTTTGACATTGCTTAATAGCATAGCGCTTCTTAATAATGTTCATTGTTACATACCTTCTTCATCACAATCACAACTATTATCACTGCATTCACTATTCTGATACAACTTAAAACTATCAAAGATGTGGTAGATTCTGGCATAATCTCCGCCATAGGTATTATCCAAGTTAAGATTTTTCAACATTTTTTCAAGCGTATCACAAGTAGCATCAATTAATCTAAGCATGGCTAAAGTACAGTTACCATGAATTTCTTCTACAAAGATATCAGTATAATAAACCTTCTTACCTACTTCTCTGTCATAATTTCCCCAAATATTAGCTGAAATAGTTACACTTTCTTTACTATTCATAAGATTGCTTTTAAAATTAATAACAATAGTTGCTTCACGATTAGTTTCGCTTTTAGAAGTAAATTTGATATCACAGTAATCCAAAATCAAATGTAATTCTTTTACCCAACAATATTCATATAACATGTTAAGATTAGGATACTGCTTTTTCATTTGTTCACAAGTCATTTCATGAAAAGGAATAAGTTTTTCTTTATTTTCTTCAATCATATTTTCAGTCTCACTTTCGATTTTTTTAGATTTCCAATCAAGCTCCCCACAAGAAACCCAATTTTCATATTGCCAATCAATATCACTTACCCAAATGAATTTATAATATTTTCCATTATCATCATTTTTAACAACAGCAATATCGCCATTCTCTAATTCATTAGTAGGAATATTATCTAATTGTTTTACATCATGCAATCCATAATAATATTTAATTTTCTTGCCAAAGTTGCTTTTTTCAGACATAACTAAATAAGGTTTACCATTAGCTTCGTATTTAGTTTTATTTTTATTTTTCATTGAAATAAATCCTCTTTATAGATAAAATTATTATAGACTTCTTTTGTCAAATCAACTTTTGTTCCATTATTGTCAATAACGTAATCATAAGCAATTCCTGACTTACTTACATCATCATCAGCATGATTACCATATTTACTATTTTCATTTAAAACTTTTCTATTGACTTTAATTGTTTTACAATAAATTCCTTTTTTACAACAATATTCTTTAATCCATGTAATATCTTTATCTTCTCTTGCATGTAAAAATAAAATTTTTCTATCAAAGGTGGTATAATTGTATAATACTCCTTCAATTTTTTCTTTGAGATATTTATAAGTTACATTATCCCAATAATCAAGCATATCTTTTAATTCACAAAGGAATCGTCTATCCATAGGTCGCTTAGTTTCTTCATCCCAACCCATTAAAGAAGCCCACTTTTTAGCAGGAGCAGAAGTATGGTATGTATGGACAAGACAATGGGGGTCAAAATTATCCATAGCCGTCCAAACCAAATCACAAAAAGTATCTTTACCAGACCCACCGGAACCATTTATAATATAAACTTTAAAATAAGACATAGTTTTTCTCCTTGTAAAATCCACAGATAAAATTTTTAAGTTATTATTTATAATGGAAATACCCAACCTTTCGTTAAATGTTTAAGAAAATCTTGTTTTATTGTGTTAGAAATAAAATAAGAAATTGTTTTCCAAGCTGGTTGACTAAGACTATAAACACAAGGAACAAATAACTTTTCATAAATGAACGATTCATCTAAATGTTCGTGGAAAATCAAACCATTAAGAGTAGGAATCTTAAAAGCAAAAGTAAATCCATCTCCTCTCGTCCAATTACAATCAATTAAATTGTTAAAACCAAAAAAGGAAGAATCAGAATAATCTTGACTAATATCCTGAGTTAATTTATCAAAAAGTTCTTCACAAAAATCTAAATAATTCATCATAACTTTAATCTTTCTTAATAATTTCTCTTTTACCATCAAGTCCAACAATAATAATATCTTCATTCTTAGTATTAAGAATAACAAAAGGTCTTTGGACACCGCAACAATTCTTTTCAGCAGCTTCAAGAGCAGTAAGAATATGTTGTTCAGGAGTAAAATTTTTCATGTATTTAGTAGTAGCATAAAGACTTCCTTTAGCAGTTACCTCACCACAACCGACAGCAGAATAACCAGCTAAAGGTTCAAGAACAGAATAATCATTCTGAATTTCATAAAGTTTTCCATCAATGCCAACTAAGAAATTACCACCCTTATCTCCACTATCTTTAATACCATTTTCAAAAAGAGTGATAATATTAGGAACAAAAGTAGTAACCATATATTCATGATTTACTTTAGTTTCACCAGAAGGAATTTTATATTTATCAATTTCAGGGAATAAAGTTTTACTATATTTAAGCAAATCAATATGTCTAAAAGTAGAAGTACTACCCATAACAACATTTTTCAAAGTAGTATTTCTAAATACTTTAGGATTAGATTCGACATCCTGAGTATAACCATTACTACCAAGACTGTCTGCACCAATCCAAGTGACATTATTTTTCTTATCCGTAAAACCAACGATGCAAGTCATAATTAATTTTTACCTCTATTTAAGTATTTTTTAATTTGATTTTAAATTCAATATTTATAAATTATTTAGGCCTAAAAACAACTTTTTTCTTAACGATGCATTTTTCAATAAAGTCCATTTCTAATAAAGCGTTAAGATATTTTCTTAAAGTAACAGAAGATAATGAACTTATTTGTTCAAGTTTAGTTAAAGCAATATATTCTTTATTTTCCCAGCCATGAGGAAAAGCTTTATTAAGGGCTTGATTTCTATTTACTTTCATTTTAATTAAAAGATAAGTATTAAGCAAGCTATCAATTTTTAATTTTTCTTTATGCTTTTCTTTTAAGCAATAAGACATAATAGTTAAATAGTCTTCAATAGTAAGAATAGTAAATTTACCATTAATGTCATCATTATCTACTTTTATAGAAAGCATATATTGAGGAAATCTTTGATATTTTGTTAATAGTTTTTGTTTTTCTTTTTCTATTAATTCTATAGCTTCTTCCACTTGAAATTCACAATGATTAAAGTAATCTCCATATTTAGGAATATCAATAATAGAATCACATATAATTTCTTTTTTGTCGTTTACTATAGTATTAGAAAGTAAATACAAGCAAGAAAGTATTTTACTAATTTTAGAAGCTTTAGTTTTTTGATTTTCCATATTATCATCTATATAACATTCTTCCAAAAACAGAACGCTACTATTTACTTTTCCAAGCATATTCTTATTAATAGCTAAGAATAAATAAGTAAGACAAGTATATGAATTAACAGTATTAGAAAGTTCAATTATACCATTTGGAATTTTAATAAATAAAGAATTGATTTGATTTTGATTAGTTTCTTCCAAATTATAGTCACACCTTTATAGGTCAATTCAATTTTTCAAAAATAAAGTAACATATATTTTTAATTTTGTCAAGTCTTTTCTTTTAAAAACTTTTCTAAAATATAGAAATAATAAAGAAAAAGGTGTATTGAACACCCAAGCATGATAATGCGCGGGTGTATAGTCTTTCTTTTATATTATTTAGTCTATATTCTGTAAGTCACTAAGGACGGCAAAAAAGTCCTTAAAATCACTGGTATTTGAAGTATTTTTTAAAAATATAGAAATGTATGAGTATCATTTACAAAACTAATGATATCGAAAAAATTTTGTATGAGTAGAATTGATATTTTTAATTTTGACCATCTTTCCTGATGGAAGTATAGCATACAAAACATAGAAAAGTCAAGGGGTTTATGAACATCATTAAAAAATTTTCGGAAATAGTTGACAGAAATAGAAACATGTGTTACAATTCAGACATGAAAGAAAAGTGGATGAATACCAATGAGAATTGTGAATTCGTCCAATAAAAAATATAGAAAGAGAGGTACAACAATGTATAATTCTTAAGCAAAAAAGCAATGCAAAAGCATAGATGAATACATTAAAGCAACCGATGGAGATTGTAAAAAATATAGATATAGACCTTAATAAGAGGACAATTTTTTTAGATGTAGATGATGTTTTGTTAGATAGTTCAGTGGCAGTAATAACTATTTTAAATTAGCGTTATGGGTTAAATAAGACTTTAGATGATTTGGTTGACTGGGGATACAAAAGTATTTATAGAAATTTAACTAAAGAACAAGTTAGTGAAATTTACGAGTCAGAAGAATTTTGGTCATCAGTAAAGCCTAATAAAATATTAATGAAAGCTTTAGAAGATTCTGAAGAAGATGAACAAGGAATTTGGCAACAATATAATTGGATATTACTTACCAAAGGCTCAAAAGAATCACTACAGAAGAAACTTGATTATTTAAATAAAATTCCGTTTTTTAAACGTAATGAATCGAAATGGCGGTATTTTGGATTAGGTCATGGAGAGAAGAAAGAAGATGTTCATATGTTAGGACGGATTCAAATTGATGATAATTATAGTTTTCTTAATAGAACTGATGCAGATTTAAAGATTCTTGTAAGGAATGGTAAAGAGACAAGATTTAATCGACCTAAAGTTGAGACAGAAAATCTTGAAAATTTATATATTGTAGATAATATTTCACAAGTTTTTGAAATTTTAGAATTTATAACAAAATTAGATACTGAAGATATTGACCTTGATGGTTTTGATATTATGGATATGATTACCGAGGTTAGTCAAATTATTTAAAATTCCAGCGAAGGAAGGTAACTAAGTGCGTTTATTTTACACCGTTAAGCTTAATAGTGCATTAATCAAAGAAAACGGCTATAATTTAGACATTAGTTTTCAAGATTGTTTAAAGAGCAATCTAATTGTTTCTTTAGCAGATAGTCAAATGCTAAAGAGTATTCGTGACATAACTGGTTAGAAGATTGATAGAGTCCAGCTTGAAGAATGGTACTCTGAAAGAGATAAATTAAAAAAAGGAAAAAACAGCAAGAATAATAGGGATAGAATTAAAGAGTTACAAAGAAAAATCTATAACATGATGTTTATACCACAGTATATTACTGTAAGCATGGAAAATGTCAAATCTTATCGAGACATCTATGAAAATGGTTTTTCTTTTACTATTGATTGTGGAGAGCCTATTATTAAAACTGTTAAAAATAAAAATAGTTTAAATGAAGATATAGTTGTTGGTTATGAGAAAGTAACGTATCATTACAAACGTTTATCTTGTTCAGCATCTCAAGCACGAGTAAGTACAGTAGTTTTTTGTGAAGAAACTATTTTGTCAGAATTAAAGAGAAGGCTTGATAATGGACGTAATATGGATGATTACAAAATCGCTCCTAGTAAGTATAATGCATATTTTGGTTTATATTCGAGTGCAACAAAAGAAGTTACCAAGCCAAGATTTTGTATAATTCCAGATTATTCAGAAGTAAGACCTGTTGATGTTGATTTTGTGATTGAACAACCAGAAGACCAAGATGATATTGTCGAAGAAAGAACAGTAGACGTTGAATTTAATATGGTCGATGGTTCTGGTTTAATTAGTCCTCAAATGGCTGAACAATGGGGAAAAGACCTTGGAGAAGATTATACTCCTTGTCAATTTTGTATCCGCTGTGCTTTCACAAAAGGGGCTGTAAATGAATTTGATTTTGTTGACTGGTGTAAAGAACTTAACAACGAGAATTATTTAATTAAAGATGTTTATGGCAACTATATAGATGTAAGAAATATTGATGTTATTCTTACAGAAGGTATGGCGAAACTTTGGAGTGCTTGGGATTCTCAAGAAAGTTTTGAAGAAAACTGTCAAAAGAATGGTATCATTTGGGGAGTAACCAAATATGCTCCTAAACAGGATAAAGAAGTAAATACAGCAAATTATCAATTTTTGCAAACTTTAAATCTTACGCCAGAAATGGTAAAAGATGTTTGTAAACCAACAGTTGATTATATTCAAGGTGTAAGTTATGATAATATTTATTACACTTTATTATTTCTTCTTGGCGAAAATTTGACTCAAGATAATATTGAAAATTATATGAAATCAAGCGACAATTATTGGTTAAAGTCTCTTGTTTTAAACAATTCTTTGTTATATGATAAATATTCTAAAGAAAAAGTAAGAGATTTTATTATTAGAAAAATTGAACTTGCTTGTCTTGGAAAAATTATGGTTCATGGTAATTTTCAATGTATTGTAGTTGATGGGTATGCTTTTATGCAAGCTGCTACTGGTCAAAAAGTAACTGGTTTGTTAAATGCAGGAGAGATGTATTCGCAATTTTGGAATGAGAGAAACGTTACTAAAGTAGATACTATGCGTAGTCCTCTTACTCATTTTAGTGAGCATTATCCTGTTGAGTTAAAGAATACAGAAGAAATGAAAAAGTGGTACAAGTATAGTTATAGTGGAGTAATTGTTAATTGTCACGATGCACATACAATGCATTGGGCAGGAAGTGACTATGACTATGACATTATATTTACTTGTGATAATCCAAATTTTATTAATGGTGTTTATCCCGACCAAAGAGTAGTAACTTATAATGCTAAAAAGCCTCATAAAAAGCCAGCGAGAGAAATGACTGATTTGGATTTGTATAATACTGATACATTTAGTTTTGGTACAAGAATTGGTCAAATTACTAATATTTGTTCTACATTTGTTGGTATGATTCCTTTGTTTGAAAAAGGAAGTAAAGAAGAAAAGTTGCTTCAAGATAGAGTTAGGTCGTGTTGTGCGGCCCAATCGAGACAGATTAATTAGATAGTCTGGCTATTTGGTAACAAATAGAAAAATTTACATGGTGAACCTATAAATATAGGGTGTCATCCTCACTTTTGGAATTATAGGAAATGATAATTAAGAGGGTGGCTAACAGGGGAAGCCTAAGTTGTTTAATATGGTAATCCTGTGGTAAGAAGAATTGTTTAATTACGAAAGAAAGGAGGGAAAAACAATGGGTGGATGGAATTTCATTGATAGGACTGGAATGACTTTTGGTAAGTTAAAGGTTCAAAAATATTTAGGAAATAAGAAATGGTTATGTCATTGTGAATGCGGAAATAATTGTGTCGTTAATTCAGACAATCTTCCTATTAATAGTAAAAGAAGAATGACTAAATCTTGTGGCTGCTTAAAAGAAAGTCGTTTAATAAAGAATTTAGATTTTTTCGATATTATTGACACAGAAGAAAAAGCATATATTTTAGGATTCTTGGCTTCAGATGGTTGTGTAACTTACAACGAAGAAAAGAAAGCTTATTATATAAAAGCAGTTGTTAATTCTACTGACAAAGATTTATTGTTACAATTTAAGGAAGCTTTTGGAACTGACGCAGAAGTAAAAACTTTTAAATCAGTTACGCATTTGCCTCAAGGTGGTGAATGTGAATCTGAAATGAGTAGTTTATTGCTGTGTAGCAAACCTTTAACTAAACAATTAATAAAATATGGAGTAACGCCAAAGAAAAGCTTAACTCTTGATGTTGATTATTCTCTTATTCCAGATGAATTGAAGAGGCATTTTTGGAGAGGCTTGTTTGATGGTGATGGGACTTTTGGCATATTTGGCAAGAAAAAGATTTTGGAAGTTAGCTTAACCACTTCTAAAGTAATGGCTGAACATACAAAAGAAGAAATCCTAAAGGTATTTCCAGAAAGTAAAATTGGATGTTATTTAAGAAAAGAATGCTCTGGCAGTACTTATAATATGATTTTTACTACTCAAAAAGATGGTTTAGAATTTTTATCTTATATGTATGAAGATAGCAATATAAGATTAGAAAGAAAATATCAAAAATATTTAGAAATTAAAAACAATTCTTAAACTCAAACGACTATCCCGCGAGGGAGTACACAACGGTGAAATTCCGTTGCTTGGAAGTGCCATGCTCCTTGTTTTGCAAGGATGAAGATATAGTCTAGCCCTTTAAGAAAACTAAAGGTAATAGCGAGATAAAACTAAGATTGGTGAAAATGTTAAAGCAGAAGCAACAATTTGGAAACAATATCAACATATAAATCCAGAAGATTCTCCAGAAGAAATTAAAAGAAAAGAATTTCTTAATTCTCTCTTAGCTGATAAAAAGCCTTATTTTTTCAGATACAAATATAATACTTTAAGTAAAGAATATAATGAATTTGTTAAGAAAAATGACCAAGATTGTCAGCTTAGATTTGCTTGCTCTTTAAAAGAGTTGTTGGCTAAAGATGAGAATTTATTAAATGAAAGTCAAAAAGAATTTATTAGATGTTATAAACATTTTCTTCCTGTAGTTGATTCTGATTGTGTGATGAATCAAATTTGTAAATATATTGAAAATGTTGATTTTCATATTAGAGAAAAAGTCCGTTCTTCTCAAAACTTTGATTATCATACTTTAATGTCTGATGGTTTTGTAATTAACAAAAAGATATATGAACAAATTAACGATTTAGTATCAAGTAGAATTAAGGAATGGGCAGCTAAAAGAACAGAAAAATCTCTTGACGGAGCGTTTACAAGCAAAACAGTAAATCCAAGCAAAGTTCTTGACAGAGATTTAGAATATAATATTTTAAGACAAGATTTATTAACTAATATTTGCTCTAATGAAGAACAATTAGCAAACCATTTAATATATTTGTTTTATGTTGATAAGCAGTCTTATAACAAGAATATTCTTTGGGCTTTAGTTGGAAGACAAATATACGAAAATATAAGAAAAAAGACCTCTGTTTATTATTTTCCTCAAAAGAATCCTAATGGTTCTTTGGAGTTTTTGTATGAGAAGTATTCTATTGAGAGAGTGCTTGTAAGTCACGAAGAGGAAATTGAAGAAGAGGAAAAAGGTATAAAGGAGGAATCTTTTTATGATTGACATTTATGATGAAGAGGGTTATATTCAAGAAGTTCTTTAGAATGGTTTTTCTCAAAAGTGGTAGAGAGATGCTGCTTTACTGGTAAAATATTTTAAGACAGAATATGCACTTGGAAATTAGCCATCTTGGAATAAAGCATGGGTAAAAGAAACAATTAAAGAAAAATGCAAGAAGTATGTACCAACTTATGACCCTAATGTAACTTTTAATAGAGTTAATAAGTTGGTAGATACAACTTGGAAGAATTGGAAAGTTGACCCTGATAATCCAAAAGAATCATCTTAGCTTAGGAAAATAAAAGAAATAAAAATTCCCGAAGCGGTGCTAAACTGGTTTTTAAATCTTGATACATATTATATAACAGACGAAGAAGTAAAAGATATTAAATTAAGACGTAAAAATGTTAGTGTAAAGAATCATCCAATTACAATGGCACGAGCTAAATATTTATTTACTTTATATGTATGGACAAAAATTTAGGAAAACTATTTAAGTAGACCTAATATACATTATCTTGAGAAATATAATAAAAAGTTAAGAAATGACGCTGATTTAAAGCCAAGTTTTTCTCTCACAAAAGAAAGAAACGTATTATTTGATTTAGGATTCATAGATATAAATCATGGACTCGGAGTAACTCCCATATTTATGGACAAAGAAGATTTCAAAGAAGCGGAGAAAGATGAAAAGGTAATTTTATTGGGTCGGAATGACCTCTATTTGTGCGGAAAATGGCTCGAAATGAGGAAATTCGGAACTTTTAGATGCCAAAAATGTCGGAAATTATTGCCGCTTCCTGAGAAAAACAAAAAAGGTGGAACACCTAAAAAATATTGTGACGAATGTGCAAAACTGGTAAGGAATTGCATAAGTAGTCATTATTTTTGCGAAGTTTGTGGAAAAGAAATAGAACATAATAGTGTAACGCAGAGAATCCGCAAGCGTTGTGCCACTTGTTAGGACCTCTATCGTAAGATGAAAGATAGAGAAAGAAAACAAAATTTGAAAAATTCCGCAAATAAGCCGAAAAACCTCGATGCTGATTTTGATATATAAAATAAGGCAAAAACGACAACTTTTTAAAAAAATAATGTCTGCGTAGGTGGAAGGAAGAATAGAAACGCTCCTTCCAAATTAAAAAATAAAAAGGATTGATTAATTTATGATTAAGGTTTCTAAATACGAGCGTAAGGAATTAGAGAGAGTTGGTCTTCTTAAGAATAGACAAGTTGGTTTGAATCCACAAGACGCAAATTATACTGTTACTAATAGAGAACATGTAGGTCGTGATAAGACAATTTATGTTGCTGAAGAACCTGAAATTATGCTGTTCTTAGGTAAGTATGATGATTTGAATCTTCAGAGAATTAGCGTTAATCAGTATAACAAGCTTGTTGAAAAGAAGATTTTGAATGATGCGAATACTCAGCGCTGGGGTGAATATAAAGTCAACGCTATTTGCTTCCAAGATTCATACGGCGTTTATCGTTGCAAGAAGATTTCTAAGATTATGCTTGAGCTTGGTATTTGGAGCAATAACAAATCTAAGGGTGGGTATAAGCCCCATAAGGTTGTTGAAGCTCATACTGAAGATTGATAGAAACTGTTTCTAAAATTTCTGAAAAAATTTTTCGAAAAACTCTTGACAAAGATATAAAATTGTGTTATATATAAAGCAAGTCAAGGGAAAACCTTGATAAATAAAGGTTTTAAAAGGTAATTTTAAAAAATTAAAATTTAAAAGATTTAAAGGAGTATTTAATATTATGGTTAAGAATGAATTTATTGCTGCTATTAAGGACACTGAGGTTTGCGCTGACATTTCCAAGAAGGATATTGAGGCTGTCATCAAGGGTATTGATGAGGTTATTACTAATGTTGTCGCTTCCGAAGATAGCCTTAAGTTTGGTAGTATTGGCACCTTCTCTGGGGTCACTCGTCCCGCAAAGACTGCAAGGAACCCCCTCACGGGAGCCACTGTAGAGGTCCCTGAAAAGCATGGATATCCTAAGTTTAAGTTCTCTGCTAATATGAAGAAGTGCGATTGATATAATACAAGATTGGTTTCTTTCGAATAAAGAAATCTTTACAATTAAAAATAGCTCCAAGTCATCTTATGGTGGCTTGGGGCTTTTTATATAGGTGATACAATGACAAGATTTAGATTGATTAAAGCAATTATGGAGGAAACAGGGTATGACAAAGAAACTGTTTCTAATGTAATTGAATCTTTAGAATACAAAATTCTTGATACCATTGCAATGGAAGATTAGCTTGATTTTGTGTTTGGTTCTATTTATGGAACTACCAAACCATCTCATAAAATTACAGGATATGTTTCAATGCTTCCTGAAATTAGAAAACAAAAAGCTTGGTCTTCTGCATTTTTAGGATATCCAATGATTAAGTTTAGTAGAGAGGCTAAAAACTGTGATAGAGTTTATGCAAACGAATTTTTTGCTTGGCCTGAAAATAGATATACTTCGTTAGCTAGGAAGTATAGACAAGATGTTGGAGACCCTGAAATTCCAGAATACGAAGGTTTGTCTGAAGAAAAAATTCAAGAGTTGTGTCAAAAAGCGGATGAAGAAAAAAAGGGTCCTCAGTCTCCTCATCAAAAAGCAAGAGAGGCGAGCAACGAAAGAAAAAGGATTAAACATCAAGAAGCTCGTCATGCTTTAATGAGGCAAATGGACTTAGAAAAACAAAGAGAAAATGGAGTTGCCGAGGAAGATTTGATTGAGCGACCATTTGAAGATATTTTAGAAGATATGAAAGCTGAATGGTGGCAAACTCACGAAGATTTTCAAAAAAACTGGAAACCATATTTAGCCGACCCTGAAAAAGTCAAGGAAAGGCAAACTGCTCGTTTGCAACATGCAAAAGAGCACAAAGAGTGGATGAAACGACAAGCTGAACTCAAAAATAAAAGAAATGAAGTTTGGCAAGGAGAAATTAACGATGACGGAATAGCAGTTGAGAAAAACGACGGTTGAATGGTTTTATCGTTGGGTTGGTTTTAGCGTGACCAATGGTAAACATAAATGGATTATTGATATTTATAATAGGATAACTCCCTTACCAGCAAACCATATGATGCTGTATACAGAACCTTGGTGTGCAGCTACCGTTTCTGCTCTTGGAGAGAGATTAAATTTGACAGAATATATTTATCCTGAATGTAGTTGTAATAGAATGATAGCTCTCTACCAAAAGAATGGAAGATGGGAAGAAAGAGATGGTTATAAACCTCAAATTGGAGATTTGTGTTTTTACGATTGGCAAGATAACGGAGTTGGAGAATGTACTGGAGAAGCTGACCATGTTGGCATGGTTTGTGACGTAAGTGGAAACACCTTTAAAGTTTTAGAAGGAAATTATTCCAATGAAGTTAAGAGTCGTACAATGCAAATTGATGGTAAATATATTAGAGGTTTTGGTTTACCAAATTATGCTAAAGCTGCAATCGGTTATAAAGCTCCAGTTGATAAAACCAATATTAGAACTATGGCTGGTCAAGTACCATATTTAAACATAGACAATAACAACGAAGCTGTTAAAATGGCTAAGATTCTTTTTAATAGTTTGGGATTTAATGCTGGGACAGACACAATTTTCGATGAATAGCTAGAAAATGTAGTAAAACAATACCAAAAGATGTATGGTTTGAGATAGAACGGTGTAATTAATAGAGATGTTTGGTTGTTATTGCTTTAGGGAAAACCTAAGAAGTAATTAATTATTAAGAGAAGGATGGTGAATTTTATGGCTGGACCTGCTCGCAGAAAGTCTCTTAAAACTCTAATCAAGGAAGTGACAGTTGGATTAGCCAACACTTTCCGTAATAATATTAATGAAAATAATAAGAATATTGCGGAAACAGTGGATAATTTACCTGATATCGCTATCAGTAAAGAACAACCAGTTGATTAGAAAGCAGGAGACTTCTGGTTTCAAATTGTAGATTAATTAAATTTTTTGAATTAAAAGGTTTAGAAGGTGTGTTAAATGGCTAAATTAACAAACAATAGGGCCAAAGCTGCCATTGCTAAAGAATAGAAAAGATTAGATGCCATTCAAAAGAAAATGGAGACACAAAGAAAAAAAGAAGAATTTGGAGAATCTTGGAAATATTCTTTAAAAGATGAGCATAAACAGGCTCTAAAAGAAATTGTTGGGGACTTTGGTACACCAAATCTTGTAGATTCTGTTGATTACAATAGTTTTTTTGACCCTATTAATTTTTATAAAGAAGAAGATGGAAGTGTAAGATAGCTTGATTATAAGAAATACTTGGAATATGAAGAAGCTTATCAAGAAGTTATTGACGATTGTGATAAAATTATAAATGATGAAATAGATACTTCTAACGATTCAGCTAAAGAGCAATTAAGCACCCATCTTACTAAAAAAACAGAAAAGAAAAAGAGTAAGCCTAAGATACCCGAATACTTACAAAAGCTTTATTAGAATTGGACAAAATATTTTAATAGGTTTGTTCCATTGTATGATAAATATGTATGCTCATGTTGTGGAAAAGCATTGCCACAAGATAAATATTTCCTTGCATACAATGAAGGGAATTTGGGTAGAATAGAAGCTAATGGAAAAATGCACACACATATTTGTATGGATTGTTGTAAAAATTTATACGAATATTTGTTTTATGAAAAAGCAGACAAAGATGGCGAAAAAGCAATGAAATGGCTTTGTAGTTATCTTAATATATATTATGATGATGTTAGTTATTTTAAAGCTAAAAAAACATTGGAGGAGAAAGATAGAAAAACTCATATAGTTGAAGAATATATGAGTGTTATTTCTCGCAGTGCTACTTTAAAAGGAAAAGTTTTTTTGGAATCACCCGATGTTGATGTGAATCAAAATAAAGGGGATTCAAAGGCTGATAAAATAATTAACAGCAATACAGGAAATGTGCCTGAAGATTTAGAAGAAGAATGGAGTAAAGCTGACCTCGAAGCAAAAAGACAAGTTATTAAGATGGTTGGTTATGACCCGTTTTATTTTGAAATTGAAAAGGATAGAAAAATTCTTTATAAAGATTTACTTGGTATGATGGAATAGGGTATGGAGCTTGATGGACTTAAAGTCCAAGCTGCTATTTAGATTGTCCTTTCTTTTAAAAATATTCGTGAATTAAATGAAAAATATAGAAAGAAAAGCGACACTGATGCCCCTGTTTCAGAATTAAAAGCGTTATCTGAATTAAAGAAAAAAGAACTCGAAACAATTACAAGCTTTAGTAGAGATAATGGCTTTGGCGAGCGTTACGCTATTAGTAAAGCCAAAGGTGAAAATACTTTCTCTGGTATTATGGCTAAGATGAATGAGATGAAGTATGAAAATGCTATTCTTAATATGTATGATGTTGAGACTAGCAAGAGTATTAATCAAGCTGCTGATGCAAGTTTTGCAGCTATTTTCAATCAACTTAGCATGAGTGAAGCGGAAGTATACAAAACTTGTCAAGATTAGCTTAAAAAATTGCTTTCGTTGCAGAGAGAAAACGCCACCCTTGCTGAAAATTTAAGATTGGCTAAACGTGAATTAGCTGAGAAAAAATTGGAAGAAGAAAAACGTCAGTATGACAAAGAAAATGGTGATGATGGCGATAATTGGGGTGGTTATTAATGATTAATGTTATTTTTAATGACTTTAGTTACGAACTGCTTCCAAAAAGAAAAGAAATTTTTGAAAAATATACTAAGATAATTTAGTGGGGAAGAGCAAACCCAACAAGATTTATTGAAGATTTTTTTAAAATATAGTTAACTGATATGCAAAAATATGTTTTGCTGAGTAGTTGGTGCCCTGCAAACTGTGTGTGGCTTATGGGTCGTAATAGTGGTAAATCATTTTTAGCTGCCCCTTTTATGATGGCAAGAGCACTTTTGTTACCAAATACTAATACATATATTATGGCTCCAAGTGGAGGTCAGTCTCAAGAAACATTTTAGAAGATGGAAGATATGGCAAAAGGTAATATCGCTTCTTTGCTGGGAACATCTTCTGTGTTTTTAGATGAGTGTATTAGAGCAAATACTTAGGCAAACCCGTTTACTCACCCTAAGAGTGGATATACAGTTAGCTTGTATAATGGTAGTACAATTAATACGTTAAATAGTGTAATAAAGAACATCGTTGGTATTCGTAGTAATTTTAGTGTTTATGATGAAGCGGGAAAAATCGACAGGACATTCTTTGCTTTGTCTCGTCCTTTTACTGCACAGGATACAAACTTTATTACTGGTGATGGTATTAATACAGATATATATCCAAGACAATTACCGAATAAAAAGTTATTGTTAAGTTCTGCTGAAGGTATTGATAGCGAACTTTTTGACCAATATAAGATGGCATTTGAAAAAATGTTATTAGGAGACCCCAATTATTTCGTGTGTGATATTAGTTGTGAGTTTTCATTACATCCTTTTATGAATGGTAAGCCTACGAAACCCCTGATTACTTAGGATGAAGTTGATAACGCATTTGCTACTAATCCATACAAAGCAGAACGAGAATACAGGAATCGTTTTGACAGAGACGGTGGTGAAGATGTTTTTGTAAAACGTTCAACGATTTTACGAAATAGCTTTGCATACTATCCAGTATATGAAAATGACGGCGAAAAAAAATATATCGTCTGTTACGACCCTGCATCGAAATTAGATAATTCTATTGTTTTAATAGGAGAATTGTTCAGAGATAAAGAAAAGGGTTTAATGTTAAAAATAGTCAATTGTGAGAACTTGATTGAGCTTTTACCTAACGGTGATAAGGCAATAATTCAAAAGCCTCAGCAAATTGAAATGATAAAAGACCTTATTATAAATTATAATAGAGGTGCTTTAGATTATGATAATATTGAGCTTGTCTGTATTGATGCTGGTGCTGGCGGTGGAGGATTTGATATTTCTCAGTTCCTTTTAAATGATTGGGTAGGTTCTGATGGTAAACGTCATTTAGGTCTTATAGACGAAGAAGACCCATATATGAAATTACGCGCAGATGATTATCCTGCAAATATAAGAAAATTGCAGTTATTCAATTTTAAACGTGATAAAGTTCAAGCTTATGAAAGAACTCAAGCTGCAATTAACCAAGGATTAGTAATGTTTCCAAAGAGTTTAAATGCTCGTAACGAGATGGAAATTGAAGAAGTTGCTTCTGATGGAACAACTTCAATAAGATATGAAAAGGTTTCGTTTGATGAAATGAACTCTTTGATATAGATTGATTTAACTAAAGAAGAGTTAGTTGGTATGCAAAAGCAAAAAAGACCAAACGGTACGATTGTTTTTGAACTTTCACCTGACGCCAAGCAAAAAAATATGCATGATGACCGAGTTGACTGTGTAGCAATGATGTGTAATCATTTGATGGAATTGCGCGCTAAAGAAGTGTTGGAGTTGGAAGAAAAACCTAAGACGGAATTTAAAGAAATGTTTGCAAAACAAAAGAGTGCAAACAAAAGTAATAGTTCTAATCCTTTCAACGGATTAGGACAAGTAAATCCACTTTCCACTAAATATAGGAGAGGTGGAAGGTTTGGTTGATATTAATGATTAATATAAGAAGAAAGGAGGAGTAGGATTTTGTTAAAAATAAATAACGGGGTAATTTCATTAACTCGTGGAGATGATTGCACAATAGATTTACAGATTTATACTCCTGATAATTAGGAATACAGTCCAAGAGAAGGAGAAAAAGCAAGGTTTACAGTTAGAAAGCATCCTTTGTACAATAACGCTACTCCTCCTTTAATCGAAAAAGATTTTGAATTTGTTGAGCTTGAAAGCACTTCTAAGAATGAAAAAGATGAAGAAAAGACGAAAGTTTGGCGAATTAAAATTAAAGGAATTGATACGAAATTTCTAACATACGGAGGATATTTGTACGACGTATAGTTTTGTGATATAAAAGGAAATATAACCACTGTTTGCAAAGGCAAATTTATATTGACATATGAAATTGGGTAATACTCCTTATTAAAAGAAATGAAAGGAGAGTTTTATTTACGATGGTAAGAAGAGATTATAGTGGAATGACACTGATAACGCCTGATTCTCCTAATTACAATAGAGGAGTATTATATGGTGTATTAAATGCTGGAATTGAAGAAATTCCTGCAAAAGATATGAAGCTTGAAGATTTAAAAGATGTAAAGATATCTGAAAGTGGAGTAGAAGACAAAGATATTCTCATGTATAATAAAGAGAATGAAGCATGGGAAAATAAGAATATGGATAAGTATTTGGAAGATAACTTGGTAGATGGTGGTGGAGTCCCACGGTTCTAAGGAGTCTTTTTCAAATAGATAGCTATTTAATTATAGTGAATTAAAATATTTTGCAAAACATTTTAATTAAGTAAATAGGAGGTGTAAAGACAAGAATGGCTGATATTAATAAGCTGCAAACGCTCATCCAACTGCGTCGTGGTTTTCAGGCACAGTGGGATGCAGTGGCTAACACTTACATTCCTAAAGCTGGTGAACCTTGTGTAACTCTTGATGGTAAGAACAAGGGTCAGATTAAGATTGGTGATGGCACTTCCACTTGGGGAGAACTTAAGTATGTTGGTGTCAACGAAGGTGCCATGCATTTTGTTGGTACTGTTGCTACGAAGGCTGAACTTCCTGAAAGTGCCGAAGCTGGTGACATTTATCAAGTAACTGAAGATAGCAAATTGTATATTTGGGATGGCGATAGCTGGGAGATTTTTCATGCTGTTGACCTGAGTAATTATTACACCAAAAAAGAGACTGATAATCTTGTATCTGTTGAGATTAGTAAGGTTAATACTAAGATTGAAAATCTTGGTACAGAGCTTGCGAAAGACTATGCTCTGAAGAGTGACCTTGATGTTATTAAGGTTTATGGTGATACTGCATCTGATACTTCCATGGAAGTTAATGGACAAAAGTATAATACTGCCAGTGAAGCTATTGCGGCTGTAAGCGATGGTGGCACGATTAAGTTGAGTGGTGGTCTTGGTGCAGATGAAGTTATTAATGCTGACAAGCAGTTTACTCTTGATATGAACAATGCGGTTATTGTTGACAATGAGAAGACTCCTGTTAATGTTAGTGTTAATGGTGCTTTGACTCTTACTGGTAACGGTAGTGTTGAATGTAACAAGAATGGTAAACCCGCTATTAACAATAATGGTAACTTGATTATTGAGAATGGTAGCTATACTCGTAGTGTTGATGAGAAGAACAATTCTTATTATACTATGGTTAACCATGGTAATACTGTGATTAATAATGGTATTTTCCAAGCTCCTCGGATTATTTCGAGCATGATTTCCAATGGTTATTGGGATTATGCACAGGATTACAAAGCTGGTGAAATG
>OIYG01000281.1_pt1 | contig 54335 bp, 45 predicted proteins | sample 1587861 | NCBI WGS metagenome assembly OIYG01 (sample SAMN03283272) | human gut metagenome | biome: human-associated habitat; material: feces | host: Homo sapiens | place: Peru | collected 2012
TTCTCCCCAACCAAATGGGAATAAATATTCAATATCACATGCAGCCTTAGCATAATGTGCAAGTTTTTCGTGATCGTGGAATCTTAATTTTTCTTCTGGAATTCCTAGAGTCATGTAAAAATTCTTACCAAAGTTTTTAAAGTATTCATATAATTCCATATCACTACCTTTCTTACAGAAAGTTTGATATTCCATTTGTTCAAATTCAATTGTTCTAAATGTGAAGTTTCCTGGTGTTATCTCATTTCTAAATGCTTTACCTATTTGTCCAATAGAAAATGGTAATTTTGCTCTCATACTTCTTTGTACATTTAAGAAGTTTACATATTCTCCTTGTGCATTTTCAGGTCTTAAATATACAACACTTTTAGCATCTTTTATAACTCCTCTATATGTTTCAAACATAAGCTTAAATTGTCTTATATCAGTAAAATTAGTTTTACCACATTTTGGACAAGGTACTTTGTGTTCATTTATATAGTTAATCATTTCTTCATTAGTCATTGCATCACCAATTGAAGAGTTAGTGAAATCATTAATTAAGTTATCAGCACGATGTCTAGTTTTGCATTCGCGACAATCTATTAGTGGATCTGCGAAACTATCAACATGACCTGATGCTTCCCATACTCTTGGATGCATTAATATGTCTGCGTCAACTTCATATGCGTTATCTCTTTCTTGAATAAATTTCTTTCTCCAAGCATCTTTTATATTGTTTTTAAGTCTTGCGCCTAATGGACCATAATCCCAAGTATTAGCAAGTCCTCCATATATTTCGCTTCCTTGAAATATAAAGCCATATTGTTTACAATAATTAACTAAATCTTCCATTTTGAATTCGTTCATAAAGCCCTCCTTAATATTGAATTCCCCATACCACATGGTATTTGGCTTCTCTACCACAGCAAACGCATTTGCCATCTATTAATTTTTCTTCTTCTAAAATACATCTTGATTTACAGCCTTTAATTTCTTTTATTTTAAGTTCACATTCTTCATCTCCACACCAATCTGCATGAATAAATCCTGGTTGAGTGTTTAAAATGTTTTCCATATCAGTTAGATTATGTGCAGTAAATGTTAATTTATCCATTCTCTCTTTTGCGCTTTTATACATATCATTTTGGATAGTATCAAGTAATTTTTTTACATAGCTTACAACATCAATATCCTTAGATTCTACTATTTTTTCTCTAGTATCACGTCTTACAAATGTTACATTATTATTTTCTAAATCTCTTTTACCAATTTCTATTCTTATTGGAATACCATTTACTTCAGCTTCTGCGAATTTAAAACCAGGTGATTTTTCAGAGTTATCTATATAACAAGTAATATCATTTTCTTCTAACATTTCTTTATAAGAGTTAGCTAATGAATTAACTTCATCTGCATCTCCAATTGGAATAATTGCGACCTGTGTTGGTGCGATTCTAGGTGGTAATACTAATCCATTATCATCACTATGAACCATTATTAATGCTCCTATCATACGACTAGATGTACCCCATGATGTTTGATAAGCATACTCTAATTCATTTGATTTATTTAAAAACTTTATGTCATACGCACGTGAAAATCTTTGACCAAAGTAATGACTAGTCCCAGATTGAAGTGCTATACCATTATGCATTAATGCTTCTATTGTTAAAGTGTAGTCAGCACCTGCAAATTTTTCTTTTTCGGTTTTTCTACCTGTTATAGCTGGAATAGCAAGTATTTTTTCAAAGAATGTTTTATAAACATTTAACATATCTCTTGTTTCTTTTTCTGCTTCTTCTCTAGTAGCGTGTACAGTATGTCCTTCTTGCCACCAAAATTCACGGCTTCTTAAGAATGGTCTTGTTTCTTTTTCCCAACGAAGTACGCTACACCATTGATTATATTTTAAAGGTAAATCTCTATATGACTTAACAACACTTGCATAATAATCACTAAATAATGTTTCACTAGTTGGTCTAATGCAAAGCCTTTCTTCTAGTTTTTTAGAACCACCTTCAGTAACCCATGCAACTTCAGGAGCAAACCCATTAACAAGTTCTCCTTCTTTTCTCATTAATCCTTCAGGAATTAACATGGGCATAGCAACATTTTTATGTCCTGTTTTTTTGAACATTTTATTCATCTCTTGTTGGATTCTTTCCCATATTGCATATCCATTTGGCTCTAGAATAATGCATCCTTTTACATTAGAATAACTTGATAAATGTGCTGCATTAACAACATCAGTATACCATTTAGCAAAGTCTACATCTCTTGAAGTTATTTTTTCATTTTTCATATAAACTATCCTCCTAAAATAAAATCTCCTAGAAAATGTAAGGACGATTTCCCGCGGTTCCACCTTACTTATCTAGAAGATCACTTTCAATATATTACTCCGACTTTTCCAAGGTCATCATCGCATTAATTAACTAGATTTTAATACAAACTTCTTTATTAGTCAAGAATTTACTTAATATTATTTAAGTAATATTGGTTATTAATTTTTTTAAATCTATAACTCATTATATTCATCTCATTTATATAATTTGATATCTCATATATTGATAAATTTGTCGCAATTAAAGTCTTTTCTTCTTTTTCATCACTTGAATATAGGTCAAATGTATCCTCATCTGTTTTTACTATAAATGCATAATATTTATTTATGTTTAAATACTCTTTATCTATTGTTACATTTTTTAAATATGTCACAATTATACTATCATCACTTTTTTCCTTACAATACCAGTTTGGATAGTAAACATCATTTTTATAATTAACTGCCCCACAAGTTGTTGTGTTTTGTTCTTCCTTACTTATAGTTAAGTCACTACCAAATATTTCTCTATATTTATCTAGGAATGAATATGAATCAACATACTCTATATTTTTTTCATCTTTTAAAATATAATTTAGTGGGATATTGTACATAGTAACAAGTGATAAATAATCCCATTTTATAGTTTTACCTCTATTTTTATATGATGCATAATCTATATTCTTGTTGTTTACATAATTATATAGTTTTTTAACATCTTTATTATTTAGAGATAACTCAGTTGTTAAGTTTGAATCTATAAGTACAGTATCTTTTATAATTTCTTTTTTTTCTTCTTTATTGCTTGTAGTTTTAATTTTACTATATACTATATATCCACTAATAAATATTATCATTAGAAATATTAAAATTATAAGATATGTTTTTACTTTACTTGTATTTTCTTCCATCACACTATTCACCTATTAAAAGATACCACATATTTTTATTTTTTTAAAGTCATTATTTACCAAATTATAATTATTTGTTATAATTTATTAGGATAAGATAGGAGGAATTATGAATAATAAAGTTGTTATTATTGGATGTGGTAATGTTGGTATGAGTTATGCATATGCGTTACTAAATCAAAGAACTCAAGTAAATGAATTAGTATTAATAGATATAAATAAGGAAAAAGCGTTGGGAGAAGTAATGGATTTAAATCATACTCTTGCCTTTGCACCTTCAAGTATGGAAATAAGGGTTGGTGAGTATAGTGATTGCAGTGATGCTAAGATAGTCGCAATTGCTGCTGGTGCTAATCAAGAGATTGGTGAAACTAGAATGGATCTTATAAATAAGAATAGTAAAATATTTAAAAGTATTGTAACTGAAGTTAAAAAAAGTGGATTTAATGGTATATATTTAATAGCTACTAATCCAGTTGATGTTATGACTTATCTTACTTGGAAATACTCTTCTCTTCCTACTACACATGTATTAGGAACTGGTACTACCCTTGATACCGCAAGACTTAGATATGAGGTTGCTAAAAACATTGATATTAGTCCAAAAAATATACATGCTTATGTAATTGGGGAACATGGTGATAGTGAATTTGTTCCTTGGAGTAATGCAAATGTGGGGTTACAAAACATAAGAGATTTTCTTGATAACGATAAATTAGAAGAAATATGTAATAACGTTAGAAATGCTGCCTATGAAATCATAAATAGAAAAGGAAACACAAGTTATGGTATTGGAATGAGTATGGTAAGAATAACTAATGCTATACTTGGAAATGAAAACTTGATATTAACTGTTTCTTCATATGATAAAAATAATGATGTTTTTGTTGGTGGTCCTACTAAAATAAATAATAAAGGTGCAGTTGAAAGAGTTTATGTAAAACTTACTCAAGAAGAAACACTAAAACTTCAAAATTCAATTGATACATTAAAAAATGCAATTTCTAGTATTGATGATTTAAGGACAATAAACCCTGAAGTTGAAGAAATAGATTCAATAGAGGAAATTGATTTTCTATAAAAAAAGAGATTTACGGATCTCTTTTTAATATTTCTTTTTTCTCTTGTTTTTCTTTAGTCTTAATACTTCTGAGAATAACAAATATCCTAGTTTCAATGTATCATGTCTAAAAACACCATTTTCTATAGTAATTAAATTATCTTCTATTATCTTTTTTACATTTTTCTTAGTCTCATCATAATCTATTAACACTGGGTCTTTCTGTTCTGTAGATAAATATTTATAAGCGAGACGTTCATCAATTTTACCATTATTTGCAATTACTACGTCAATTTTTCTTTTTCCTAAATAGCTATTTATTATTTTTAAGTGGTCGCTTACTTTAAATTTATCTGTTTCTCCTGGTTGAGTAAACAAGTTACAAGCATATACTATAGGCGCTGATGATTTATCTAATTTATTTATTATCTCTTTTGATAAAAGACATGGAAGAATACTTGTATATAAGCTACCCATACTAAAGACAATTAAGTCTGCGGATTTTATTTCTTTTAATAGGCTATCATTTATTTCAGGAGTTTCTTTATAAAAAACTCTTTTTATTTTTTTAGAACTTGCGGTTATAAAGTGTTCTCCATCTACTACACTACCATCCATCATTTCAGCTGATAATGTTATATTAGATTCAGTAACTGGCATTACATTTCCACAAAGGTTTAATACTTTGCCAAGTAACTCTATTCCCTGTTGTATACTACCAGTCATCTCAGTTGCTGCTGTTAGTAAGATATTACCTACTGTATGTTTATTTAGCGTACCATTAGTGTTAAATCTATGATTTAATAACTCTTCTACTGATGATTCTGTTTGTGACAGTGCAACTAAAACTTTTCTAATGTCCCCTACTGCTAATATATCAAATTCATCTCTTAATATTCCAGTTGAACCACCATCATCACATACAGATACAACTGCGGTTATATCTACAGGAAACTGTTTTAACCCTTTTAATAGGCAACTAAGTCCTGTTCCTCCACCAAATACTATTACTTTTTTATTCATCTTATATTTACCTCTATGTTTAATTATATTTTACTACTTCAGTAATTTAACTATATCATTCAAAATATATTTAGTAAAGTATTTATAAGTTTTTAAGAATTAAATGTTGTTATAATTTCTGTTTACTTCTTTTATAGTTTTTACCAGATGTTAATATTTATTTAGCCTTTGTATGAATAAAAAGCAATTATTTCTCATGAATAGGATTTTGCTTAGATATATTTAGGATTATTCCTATTGATACCATACTTATCAACAAGCTACTACCACCATAACTCAAAAATGGAAGTGTTACTCCTGTAACTGGAATGAGTCCTATTACTACCATGAGATTCATAAGAGTTTGAATAAGCATTTGAAAGGTCATACCGAATGCCAAATATTTTCCAAATGAATCTTTTGAATTTAATGCGGTTTTCATCCCACAATATAATATAAATATAAATAGTGATGATACTATTAGTACACCTGCTATACCAAATTCTTCACTTATAATTGAAAATATAAAATCAGTTTGTGGTTCTGGTAAATAAAAATGTTTTTGCCTTGAATTAAGGAAGCCCTGTCCTAATAATCCACCTGGCCCAATTGCATAAAGACTTTGTATAATCTGAAATCCAGTACCTAATGGATCTTTCCATGGATCTATAAAAGATGTTATTCTATCCATTCTGTAAGGTGCTACTATAATTAGAAGAATAATGCCTACTATTCCTATTAATCCAAGTCCTATGAAAAATTTTATATTAACTCCTGCAATATATAAAAGTGCAATTATACTAACAACTATAATCATACCAGTTCCAAAATCAGGTTGAAGCATAATAAGTCCAAAAACTAAAAATAATACAAGTAATATTGGTATTACTCCTTTTTTTATATCTTTTATAAATTTATTTGAATTTGTTAAGTATTTACTTGTTAATATTATTAAGCTAAGTTTAGCTGCCTCACTCGGTTGTATTCCAAATGAACCAATACCAAACCAACTTCTACTGCCATTTCTTACACTCCCTATTCCTGGAATTAAAACAAGTATTAATAATATTATTGAACATATAAATATTGGCCAAGCTTTTTTATAATATATCTTATAATCTATTTTACTTACTATAATCATTAATATAGCCCCTATAATTGCGAATAGGCTTTGTTGTTTTACATATTTATAAGCATCATTAAATTTATATTCTGCCCAAATATATGAAGAAGAATATATCATTATAATTCCAAAGATTACTAGTAATAAAACCGCAAAAAAAAGATATATATGGATTCGTTTATTCATTAAACCACCTTTATATATCTTATAACCAAACTCCGAAGAATATTCCTGCCATAGTAAGTATTAATCCAACTACCCAGAAAAGTTTTACTATGTCACTCTCTTTCCAACCTAATTTTTCAAAGTGATGATGAAGAGGTGTCATTAGGAATAACTTTTTATGGAAAAGCCTAACCCATATAACTTGCAATATTACACTTAGTGTTTCTATAACAAATACACTAGCTACTACTAGTAGGGTTACTTCTCTGTGTGTAATAATTGCAACTGCGCCCATAACTGCACCTAGTGCTAAACTTCCTGTATCACCCATGAATACTTTCGCAGGATATGTATTATATATTAAGAATCCCATAACTGCACCTGTTAGGACAAATGTAAATATTCCTATTTCTTCATAACCAACTACAAGTGAGATTAGACTAAATGCAATAAACGCTATTGCGGATAATCCACCTGCTAATCCATCTAGTCCATCAGTTAAGTTAACTGCATTGGAAGATCCAACTAAAACAAATAATAAGAATATTCCATAAAGCCAACCCATTTCTATATGTATTCCAAGTGTAGAAACTATCAAGGCGGTTTGACCACCATTACTTATATACATATAGAAAAATCCAACTGCGATTATAAGTTGTAAAAATAATTTTTGAAATGCAGTAAGTCCTTCATTAGCATGATGTTTTAAACTTAAATAATCATCTAAAAATCCTATAAATGCATATCCAAAAAACACTAGTAAAATTATCCTTAAATTATTAGTAAATTCTATTTTATTAGTAACAAGTAATATAAATGTAGTTATAAATGTCGCAATAATAAAGATAAGTCCACCCATTGTTGGTGTTCCTTCTTTTTTCTTATGACTATTCCCTACAAATATGCTTATTCTTTGTCCCACATTCATCTTTTTTAATAGGGGTATCATAATAAGTCCTAAAACTACTGAAGTTAAAAAACCTATCATAATAGCAAATATGGATTTTGTTAATAACAGTATACCCAAAATAATCACTCCAAATCTGTAAGAAAATTATACTATATAAATTAATAAATTGAAATTACTTTTCTTAAATTTTGCAAAACTTTACACTATGATGTAAGCATTAATCTAACTTTTGAGGTAGTCTCAACTTTAGTTCCTGCGCTAGGGGACTGTTCAATTACTTTTTCTCCAGTACCTGAATATTCAACTTCCAAAGGATATAATTCTTTTGTTGCTTCTTTTACTGTTTTACCTACTACATCCGGTACTATTATATATGTTGGATCCATCCATTCATGAACTTTTTCTATTCCTCCATCTTGTTTTTCTATATCAAGAGCATCTATTATATCTAGTAATATTCTTCTTGCTACAGGTGCTGTTGTGTAACTAGAAAGAAGGGCTGTTTTTTTGGGATTATCAATTGCTACATATAATATTGCTTTAGGATCATTTGCTGGTACAACGGCCATGAAACTCATTATATAGTTATTTACTAAGTATTTTCCGTTTTGTACTTTTTGTGCGGTACCAGTTTTTCCACCTACTCTGTATCCATCAATATAGGCATACTTTCCTCCACCACGAGCAACTACACTTTCAAGTGCATATCTCATAGTTTTGGATGTATCTTCACTAATTGTAGTTCTAACCAATTTAGGTGAATTTTCTTTTATAATTGTATTAGTTTCTGGTTCTGAGAAACTCTTTACTATGTATGGAGTGTATAGTTTCCCTCCATTTACAACTGCGCTAACTGCTGTTGTTTGTTGAATTGGCGTAACACTTACTCCTTGTCCGAATGCTGTTGTTGCAAGTTCCAGATCTTTTACTTTATCTAGACTAAATATTATACCAGTACCTTCTCCATTAAGATCAATTCCAGTTTTTTCTCCAAAGCCAAACAAATCAAGATATGAGAATAATTTTTCTTTTCCTAAAGTTAAACCCATTTTAACAAATCCGGGATTACAAGAGTTTTCAAACACTTGAAGAAATGTCTGATAGCCATGACCTCCTGCTTTCCAACAACCTATTCTTGCTCCACTTACTTTAACCGAACCAGAATCAAAAAAAGTATCTTTTTCTAAATCAATTATTTTTTCTTCTACAGATGCTGCTGTTGTAATTATCTTAAATGTACTACCAGGTTCATATGATGCCCATATTGGTAAATTTCTACTTAATTCTTCCATACTATAATTTTTGTAATTATTAGGATCATAATTAGGCCTTGAACTCATTCCAAGTATTTCACCAGTATTAGGATCTACCGCAATTGCAAGTGCCATATCAGGTGAAAACATATCTACTACATTATCAAGTTCTCTTTCTATTGAAGACTGAATATTATAATCTATTGTAAGTTGTATATTCATTCCATCTTGTGGTTTCACATATACATCTGATAATTCTAGTTTATTACCTTTGGCATCTGAAAAGTATTTTATTGCGCCATCTTCTCCAGTTAAATATTTATCATACTGAAGTTCTATTCCTGATAGTCCTTGATTATCTATACCAACATATCCTAGAACATGGGAAAGTGTTTTTCCATATGGATAATATCTTTTGGATTCTTTAACTAAATAAATCCCATCTATATTTAATGCCTCTATTTTATCTGCAACTGCATATGATAATTGTCTTCCTTCTGGATGGACTCTTTCTATTGATGTTTTTTTCTTTACATGTTTATCCATCTCTTCTTTTGTTACTCCTAGAATTTTAGATAGTTCAGTTGATGCATAATTGGGATCTTTTATTTGATTTGGAATTAATACAAGTGAAGTTGTAGTTATATTGTCCGCTAGTACAACTCCATTCCTATCAGTAATTACTCCCCTATTTGCCGCAATAGGTAAATTTCTACTCCATAAATCATCTGCTTTATTTTTTAATTTTTTATAGTCAAATAATTGTACATATCCTACTCTTAATATTATTACTATAAATGCAAAAATTATTGCCACTAAAACTATTTTTATTCTTGAATCTATCTTTTTAAAAAACATAATATCACCTATATAAATATACTGATAAACATCAAAAAACATGAATAAAAGAGGAATTTGGGTATTAAAAAAGTAAGAAGGAGTTTCTTACTTTCTTTAAAATTTTAAGGATTCTGTAAGTAATAAAAATATATTAATAGTATAATTATTTTAAAAATTTATTTTTATATATTTTAATTACCTTTAACATTTCATTTGCAATACCATGCAGATCTCCATTTTTATCTCCATTCTTGATAATCACCTCTTCTATATCATCTAGTTTTATATATTCCAGTTTAAAATTTCCGTCTTTTTCATCATCTGTTAAATTAGCTAGTTCTAAATTAGGCAATTTATCTGTTTTAATAACATAATAATATATCTCATTTTTCCTGTTGTTGCCTATTTGTGGATAATCTTTATAATATGCTTTCCTAAGTATTATTGGAAAAACATCATCAAGATTTAAACTTATTCCTGACTCTTCACTTATTTCTCTTTTAAGGCTTTCTATAAGATTTTCTCCCTCTTCAACATGTCCTCCTAAAAATTGATAATCATTATGTGAATAACCCAATAATATTTCATTCTTTGAATTAATAATTATTGCTTTTACTCTTTTGACTATTTCGGTAATTTCTTTTTCTTGAATGCAATCTTTGTTTACTATTATTTGTTCCATAATATATTTCTCCTTAATTTGAATTTAAAGTTTCTGTTTTATATAATGATCTATATATTTCACTTTTTTCTAATAATTCATCATGTGTTCCTGAATCCACTACTTTTCCTTTTTTTACAACATGTATGATATCTGCATCAACTATAGTTGATAGCCTATGTGCAACTATCATAACTGTGTGGTCTTTGACTAATGAATCAATTGTTTTCTTAATATATTCTTGTGATTTATTATCAAGTGCGCTTGTTGCTTCATCAAAAAGTATTATTTTACTCTTTTTACATAGAGATCTAGCAATCGATAATCTTTGCTTTTGACCACCTGATAAATTTATTCCTGATTCTCCTAATATGGTATTATATTTTTTTGGTAATGTCATAATATAATCATCTATATATGACATTTTGCAATACTCTCTTATCTCTTTTAATTTTATATTTCTATTTACTAGTTTAAAGTTTTCTTTTATTGTTCTATTAAATATAAATGGTTCTTGTCTTATTAATGAAATGTTCTGCCTCAAGCTTTCTTCAGTTAAATCTTTTACATTTATTCCATCTATTAATATTTCACCACTATTTACATCAAATATACGGGTTATTAGATTGAATAATGTAGATTTTCCCTGACCTGAAGCACCTACAATCGCAATTTTTTTGTTTGGCTCTATTTTCAGTGAAAAGTTATCAAGTGTTTTAGCTTCATTTGGATAGCTAAATGAAACATTTTTAAACTCTATTATTCCATTTACATTTTTTAATTTGATATTACCATAATCTTCATCTTTATATAATCTATTTTCAAGTATTTCATTTACTCTTTCTAAAGATACATTAACTTTTTGGTAATTTTGAACCAAGTCATTAATATTAGTTATTAACCATGTATACCTATATATATAGTAAGTCATTGATACAAAGAATGTTAAACTAATTTTATTATAATAAAGTAATATTACGCATGTAATTAGTACTCCTACTTCAAGCATGGATTTAGTTATACCTGTGTAAGTATCAAATTTCCTATATATATCAATTTCATATGCAGATGATGCATATATTTCTTTAATTATGTTTAATGCTTCTTTTATAACATTTTTTCTTATTCCTAATGTTTTAACTTCTCTAATGCCTCTAATTGTTTCTGTAGTTAAAGAGGTGAATTTGTCTTGCTTTTGTTTTCTTTCTTTATGTGTTTGTTTTAATATCGGACTATATTTTTTTAATATTAATAGGATTATTAACACTAAAATTATAATTTCTATACCTATTATATATGAGTTTATAAATATATAAATTATTATTATTAATGATGCAACTAAAGAAGATATTAATGTTAATAATTTTTTGAATGTAAAACTTAATGTATCCGCATCTGATGTAATTCTATTAATGATTTCTCCGGATGATGTTTTTTCAAATGCAACGGATGGCAAATTGAGTACTTTTTTATATGTAAGAAATCCTAGTTTTCTTGTTAGCGAACTTTCTACTTTAAGAAGTAACATGTTACCATAAAACAATAGTGCCCCATCCATCGTAACTTCAAGTACAAAATATATAAATAAATACATTAATGAAGTTCTAATATCCAATTTAGTTATTGCTTCTACTGCAGCACCATTTAAATATCCTGTAAATATTTCACATAGTCCTGATGCAAATATAATTATACTTGCAATTATTAATTTTGTTTTTTCTTCTTTAACTAGTTTTAATAGAGGTTTAAATTCTTTTATACCTTTCATATATCCCTCCATAAAAAAACTACTATTTATATAGTAGCTTGCTTATCTAGTTAAATAGAATTATGCATTAAGTGAGAAAAGAAGAACTTCCCCACCATTAAAAACTACTATACCATTATAATTATTGAATCTAAATATATAATTCTTCATATTCTCACTCCTTTCACTTTAAATTCAAATTAAGATTAACATTTAATATCTTGTCTGTCAATATTTTTTTGTTTACAATTGCTTTTGCAAATTTTTTCTAATATCTAAGTTTTTACTTTTTTACCCTCTTGTTATCTTTTTTATATAAACAAAAAACCAATACAATTATGTATTGGCTATATATACTATATAATTTTTATTTATTTGGCTTAAATCTTAAAACTTTTACTTTATTTTCTTTATCATAACCATCAAAAAATGCTTCTTCGCATCCTTTATTTAGGCTTTCTTTAATTTCAGATTGTGTATTTACATTTAATCCAGTAGATTTATTTTTTACCATTTCACTTAATTTTTGTATTTGAATTTCTCTTGTTTCTTGCAAATATTTTATTTCCGACTCTATTCCATTAAGAACATCACCAATCTCTTTATATTTAGAATTACATATCTTACCTGCAAAAGCTGATGCAGCAGTAACAATTGCCATCTCTACATATAGCATTGGATAAGTAAGCATAGCTGGTCCTGCGACAGCTGTTGAGATTCCTAACATAGTAAGAGAAGCTATTGCTGTTGCTAGTGGCATATACCAACTCTTTTTTGCTATTGTTCTATAAAAGTTATGCTTTTTACTTATTTTTTTCCTATCATTTATATTTTCTCTTATTTCATTGTTTATTTCTGCTATATAAGCATTTTGAGCTTCTATATCGTTAAAATATACAATTTCCATAAATATCCCCCTTTAACGAAGCATATTATAGCACAAATGTTTGAAATTGTCAATTAAAACCATTTACACTGCTGGAATCATCAATTTTTTAATCCTTTTTTTCTATAGAACATGGCCTATTATTTAATTTTTCTTCCTCCCCATTCGACAACTGTAAATCCATTTCTTGTGTTCTTTTCTAGCACTTGCTCTTTAACATTTATTTTTTCTTTAAGAGGTTTATAATCCATAATTATTCTTATTAATGTATCTGGTTTCTTACTGAATTCTAAAGGCATGTAATTATTTACTTCATTTGTATTTCTAAATCTTATATAATTATATTTATTATTTTCAAGTTTATCTATCCAATAAATAATAAATTCATTAATTTCCATCTTGTTAAGGCCAAGATATTCTAATTTATCTTCTAAAAATTTAATGGTATTCTTACCCTCAACTACAAAACCTTCATTAGTGTTTATTTTTGTGTTATCGATTGCTTCCCAATATAATGCATAATAACTTCTATTTGTATTATAATCATATATTTCACCATTTGTTTTTACGTGAATATTCCAAGCATCATTATATTTTGGATAAGTATGTGTAAGTAATTTGCTGTTTTTAAGTTTAACGGTTAAATTCATTTCTTCAGTTGGATAAATATACATAATTGGTTTATAAGATATATTCTGATTGCAATTTTCTATACTTTTAACTCTGTAGTAAGCTTTTACTTCATTAATAGTCTTACCTTTTGTTGGTATTTTAAATATTTCATCTTCTTCAGCACATAAACCACACTTATATTTAAAATCAAAATATAAATTCAAATTATTATCACTATCAATCTTATTTTTTACAAGTTTAATTTCTTCACTACAATTACTTGCACCTGGCATTGTAAATAATATATAATCTTCATTTTTATCTACTGTATATAAAATATTATCTGATTCAAAAGTTTTATATTTACTCATTGTTATATTTGATATTAAGAAATATAACGATGCAATTATTACTAGTACTAGTAATAATATAACTACTTTTTTCTTATTATTTTTTAATTTCTCATTAGCACTTTTATTATCGCTCATATACACTCACCTATATCCTTCTATATAAATAATAACATATTTTTAAATAAAAAGATACTAAGATTTGCATACTTAACAATATTTACCATAAGTATCTTTATATTTTTCAAGGGATTTATTAACATCTATTACGTATTTATCTATATAAATGTTTTTTTCTTCATTATAAATGCTTTTAGATAATACGCCTCCTAATGCCTTCATAGTAGAAGAAGATCCAATATTACTTCTGTTGCACCAAAGTTCCGCTTCAGTTATTCCATGCTTCCTACATTCTTTTAAACCTAGATATAAATTTATTTTATTGTAGCCTTTTTTTCTTTCTGTTGGTCTTATTCCATAACCTATATGTCCCCCACTATTTTTTAATTTATTATTTAATGTAAGTCTTATGTTCAACATTCCAACTATTTTATTATCACTTTCTCTTACTAAGAAGTATGTTAGAGCTGGTACATGTTCTTCATCAGGTTTTACATTTGATTGCCACTTTAAGTGTTTTAGCCAACCTTCATAATCATCTAAATAATCATCTAACTTACCACTGCCATTTATTCTAGAGCCATATTCATAAAACTCATTTATATAACTTATCGCATCTTCTTTTCTTGAAAGTGAGGGTATTTCATGTTTTAGTTTTTCCATATATTCTCCTTATTTAAATTTTTCTTCATAATAACAAAATGCTTTTTTTACCACTGCTTTTCCTATTCCTAATATTTTATTAGTATCAGATATTAATTTTTTAAATGTGTTAGAATCCATTATTTCATATAAATATCTAACTGCTAAATAGCTCAAATTATATCCATTATATTTTTCATTACAAAAGCTTTCTCCATGGTCAATACTGCTTAAATTTGGTATTAACCTAGTTTCTTTTCTTACACTTAAATAAAAATCTTTAAAATTATTCTCATCGTTTAAACTATCAAATTCTCCAGAAAATAGCTGCGCCATACCTTCATCAAACCAAATTATTCTCTTTGAATAATTATTTTTTAATACTAATTCCATGTACATTATATGAAATAATTCATGTGAAGCCATATGCACTTTTATATTATATTTTCCACTGTTAATTGGAATATTGGGGTCAATAAAAGCATTTATCATTCCATTATCATAAGTTCCCTCTGCATATTCTGGTAATGATATGTTGTTTCCTCTTAATTTATATATAAACTTTCTAAAGTCATTAATGTTATCAAAATAATTTATGATTATATCTCTATATTTTTCTACCTCGAAAAAGTTTTCATACTCTTTAACCTTAATATCTAAAATTTTTGTGGTAGGTTCAGTTATGTATTTTAATGAATCAGGCGCATTAATAATATATTTCATATTATTTATTTTTAAAGTATTCTTCACTTGTAATTGAATAAGACAATACGTCATTTGTTATACCGTCTTTATCAATTATTCTCTTTAATAGTCTTCCTTCATATTTCATACCTGATTTTTTCATAACTTCACCACTTGCTGGGTTATTATGCATAAATTCTGCATAAACAACTGAGGCTTCACATTCCTCAAATAGATATTTTATAACTCTTTTTAATGCTTCTGTTGCGTATTTCTTTCCCCAAAATTTAGGCCCATAACAATATCCTATTTCACATGCACCATATGGTAAGTATTTTTTTGATGCTACATCTATAGTACCTATTACTTCTTTTGTATCTTTTAATTCTACTATCCATCTAAATGTAGATAAATCTTTGTAGTCTTCTTCCCATATTCTAAATAAATTTTTAGTAACCTCGACATTTTTATGTTTACTCCATGTAACATATTTTTCTACTTCGCTTTTACTACACCATTCTTCAAATGCTTTTTCGGCATCATTAATTGTTACTTTTCTAAGTAACAATCTTTCTGTTTCTAATTCTTTTGTACCTATAAATTTCATAAATCCTCCTTATATTATAGTGATTCATTATGCTAAATAAAAAGCACAAAATCACTATTTGTAGTGACTCCGTGCTTAATGTACGTGTAGGTAAATACCCTTTGAGGCTCGAATTTAATTTCTACTCAAACTCACTTGTTAAGATAATTGTAACAAATATTTTTTGTTTGTCAAATTATTTTTTATTTTCTTCAAGATTATTTAGATAATTAGCTAATTCGGTATATGCATCCAAACTCCAAAATTTCCATCTTTCTTTGTCTGGAAAGTTTGCGAGAGTTTTATCCTCTGTCTCTGGTATAAATATGAAATCCCAACTCCAACCATATGTACCACTTTTTTCTTTTGCTATTTTGCCTTTTGTTATTCCTACAAATACGACAGGTTCCTGCCCATATTCACAATATGCAATTGCTTCTTTGAAATAAGCGTTTCTGTTTTCTATTCCCTCCATTAACTTTAATAATCCATCTTCTCCTAATGTATCATCAACATAATGGGTATAAACACCTGGAAAACCATTTAATGCCTCTACAAAAAGTCCTGAATCATTTTTTATAGTTGCACACTTTAATTTTTCACTTGCCCATTTCGCAGAATATTTAGCTACTTCTATTACATCATTTGCCTGAATTTCTAATGTGTCCATTTTAACATTATCTATTGTAAAACCAAGGGGTTCTAGTATTTGTCTTGCACTATCAATTTTAGCCCAATTACCTGTAACATAAGTTATCTTTTTCATATAACATCCTCCTTAATTATTTTATTTAAGTATAATTAATTCGTACTTTTATGTCAATTTTTCTTAACTTTTGATTTTTTCCCTCTTTCATATGAAAATTTATATTTGCTTTTATTTCTTATCTTATAAATTATATCTCTTTTATATAGTTCTTTGCTAATTTCATCTAATGTTACATCAATAATTTTAGATACATTTGATTGACTCATATTAAGACATTTTCCTATTTCTTCTTGCGTATAAATTACATCATCATAGAAACCATATCTAAGCATAATTATTTGTTTTTTTCTTTCGGGTAAGTTTTCTACCACTTCTCTTACAATTCTTTTGATTTCCTCTTTTTCATAATCTAGCTCTATAATTGTATCTGCTAATAAACAATCTTCTAATGTTACTACGCTTCCTTCGTCAGTTTCATTTAAAACATATTCGAGTGAATAATTTGATAATGTCTTTTTATTTTCTCTTAGAAAATATAGTATTTCATTGTCTATACATTTTTTTGCATAAGTAAAAAAGTGAACATTTTTATTCAAATCATATGAATTAATTGCTTTTATTAATCCTATATTCCCAATTGACACAATATCTTTATAATCATATCCTGTATATCTGAATTTTTTTATTACTTCATATAAAACAATCCTTATATTGTGTGTAATTAGTTTTTCTTTAGCTTCTTGTTTTCCGTTCTTCATCATTATAAATAGTTCTCTTGTTTCTTCTTCACTTAATACTTTTTTATACAAATCATCATTATTATACATATCCATAAAAAGTTTATCTTGTTTCATATTTATTTTTCCTTATGTTAATTTTTATACTGCATATTACATTATACCATTAATAAATTTTGTTTACTAATCATTATGTATACAAAAAACTACATTTTTAGACGTTTGAATATTTTATTCTTCAAGAGTCTTAATGTAGTTTTGTTATTATTTTCTAATGAATTTTTCTATTGGCCTAGTATCTCTTCCGGCTATACAGTTTTGTAAATCTCCTATATCATTATACATTGCAATATATGATGCAATCATATTTTTAAATTCTTCTGTTGCTGGTGTTTTACCATTCATTGGACCCCAAATAAAATTATCATAATTATTAAGTAAATCTTCTACCATGGATGATGCGTTAACTATATCGAGCTTTTCTGCTTGATTATTATTAAGAATATCTAAATTTAGATTTTTTTCTGGAGTTGTAAAAAGTAATGTATCTACTCTATCTTGATACATTTTAATCGCAGCATCAAGATATTCTTTTTTTGTCGTGCCAATTCCTCTTATAAAGTCTGCATTTTTTAGTTCATATATTGTTGGAAAACTCTGTGATACAAAGTCAAAAGTTCTTAATTTAAAATTTAATGGAAGAACTCGTATTGAATTAAATTTATCTATATTTACTTTTAAATTTTCTATATCTTTTGGATAATAACCTTCTAATAATTTAGCCCTTGCAATTGCTGATAAAATCATAGGGTCTACAGGTCTATTTAATTTTTTACATACTTTTGCATATACTTCTAATTCTTCAACTGTCTTAATATTATATTCACTTATTATATTATCAAATGATCCATCATTTACTATGTTAATATTCATAAATATCCCCCTTTTTTTAAAACATGCATATTATACCATAAACCTCATTAAAAAGCAATCAATACTTAAAAAGCACAAATCTAATATAGACTTGTACTTCTTTTACATGTATATGATTCTCCTAATTGCAAATTATCATCATTAATAATTATTGTATCTAATGAATAGTTAAATCCTGTTGTTTTAGTACCATCTTTTACTACTTCATTTGATATAAGTAGTAATAAATATGTATCATTGGTTGCTTTATAAATTTTATATTTTCCTTTTATATAATTACTGTTTGGATTATAATATCCTGAATAGTTAAAACTACTATCTGTATTAAATTGTGTTAATAATCTATCATTATCTACTCCTTGGCAATCCCAAGTTCCTACTAACTTTGTATTATCAGATCCAATTGCTATTAACCCAATATATGAACAAACAAATGAAATAATTAGAATTACTATTGGAGATAATATACTTATTCCACCTTTTCTACTACATTTTCTTATTAGTTCATCTCTAGTAGCATTTGGATTTTTATTTTTAATTTTATCAACTTGTTTTTCAATGTGTGTTCCATATATTTTATAGAATAAACTTGCATATAAAATATTTACAAATGCTAATAAGTAATTTAATTTTAATACATATATAATAAGTATATTTATTATTATGATTATTAAAGAGGCAATAAATAGTTTCCTATACGCATAATATACTGCGCCAAAAAGATATGCCCATATATTAAAACCTTTTTTAGATATTGCTTTGTAATACATTTTGTTTTCTTTACTTCCAATATATGCTCGTATTAATTCTCCATCACTTGCATTATTGTTAATATTTTTATTTATATCATTATACATAAACATTTGTGGTGCTGGGGTATTAATGTCAGTAGGTTCTACTTTTGTACCACATCTAGTACAAAATTTTTCACTATCGCCCATTTTGTTTCCACATTTTCTACAATACATAAAATTCACTATCCTTTACTATATTAATGATAACATAATTAAGGTATATGAGAAAACTTTATATAATGAAAATAATCGCTATTTACATTTTTTTACTTGTTCTAATTCTTCTAAAGGTTCAATATGAATATTAACATATTTAATATTCATATCACTATTTAACAAATCATGTTCTATATCATCCATTAAGTTATGTCCATCTTTTACTGTTGTTTTACCATCAACTAGTATTTTTAAATTTACTTCGTAGTAGCTACCTAATTTAAACATAGTGCAATCATTTAATATAAATTTTTCACTTCTATCATTTATTATACTTCTTACTTTATTTAAAGTATCAGTTGATAATTCTGCTTCTCCTATTAGTAATGATAGATTTTGTATAAGTAGTTTTATACCCATAATAATAATTAATATACTAATTAAAATAGTACCAATCATATCTACATATTTTAAAAATCTAAATTTAGATGAAAACTGTGATAATATTATTACTATTAGTACAAGTAACGAAGAATAAACATCTGTGTATGATTCTTTACCTGATGATATTAAAATCATGTCATTTGTTTCTTCTCCCTTTTTAATAAGAAGTGATGATACTAAATATTTTGTTATTATAGTAACTAATACTACTATACTAAGATAAATACTAGGCGTTGTAAAAGAACTATCAAATGCATTTTTTAACATTGATTTACCAAGTAAAACTATAAATACACTTATTATTAGACTAGTTACATATTCTATTTTACCATGTCCTCTTCTATGCTCATTATCTGCAGGTTTCTTTGAAATATGTGATCCTAGTATTGCAATTATATCTGTAGTAAGATCAGAAAAGGAATGTATTCCATCTGCAATTAAACTTTTGGTATTACTTAAAAATCCAAATGTTATTTTAAATATAGATAAAAAACTATTAGCAATTAGACTAATCAACATATATTTTGTAGTTTTGTTCATTTAATCACAACCTTTATTTAGCATCGTACCAGTTTTTACCTTCATTTATTTCAACCTTAAGTGGTACACTTAATTTATATGTATTTTCCATTATATCTGTAACTATTTTTTCTACAGTTTCTTTTTCTTCTTTTAAAACATTAAATACAAGTTCATCGTGTACTTGAATTAACATTTTACTTTTTAATCCTAAAGAATTAAATTTATCAAAGATTTCAATCATTGCTTTTTTTAATATATCTGCACTACTACCTTGCACAGGTGTATTAAGAGCCATTCTTTCTCCCATACTTCTAATCATATAGTTTTTATTATTTAATTCTTCTATTACTCTTTTTCTATTCATTATAGTCTTAACATACCCAAGTCGATGTGCTTCTTTTATAACACCATCCATATAATCTTTAATTCCGGGATATGTGTTTAAATAGTCATCAATAAATTTTTTGGCACTCTTTACATCTATATTTAAATCTTCTGATAATCCGAAACTACTAATACCATATAATATCCCAAAGTTAACCGCTTTTGCGTTATATCTCATTTGTGGAGTAACGTGATCTATATCAACTCCAAATATATCGCTTGCTGTTTTTTTATGAATATCTTGTCCACTAACAAATGCATCAATTAAATTTGTTGCATTAGACATATGAGCAAATAATCTTAATTCAATTTGTGAATAATCGCTTGATAGGAATATTGAATCTTCATCTGGGATAAATGCTTTTCTTATTATTTTCCCTTCTTCTATTCTTATTGGAATGTTTTGAAGATTTGGATTAGATGAAGATAATCTACCAGTTCTTGTTAATGTTTGATTAAATATGGTGTGAATTCTTCCATCACTTTTAATCTCTTGTAATAGTCCTACTGCATAATTTCTATATAGTTTGAATACTAATCTGTATTCTTCTATTTTATTTATAATTGGGTGAAATGAAGCTACTTTATCCAAAATATCTTTACTAGTTGAAAAATTATTATCTTTTACTTTTTTAGGATATGGTATACCTAGTTTTACAAATAAAATTTCCCCTAATTGTTTTGGAGATGCAATATTAAATTCTTCTCCCGCAAGCTCATATATTTCATTTGTTAAGTTATTCATTCTTTCTTCTAGAGTTTTACTCATTTGATGTAGATATTCTCTATCTACTTTTACCCCTGTTATTTCCATGTCTGCAAGTACATATGCAAGAGGTATTTCTATATTATTAAATAGGTATAATTCTTCTTCTTTTGTTAGTTTATTAATATATTCTTCTCTAGTATCATAAATATATTTGGCTTTTTTTATTCCATTTTTAATTATTATATCATCACTAGGCATAGAAAGTTTTGAAGCATTACCAAATTCATTTTCATAGAATTCTACACTACAACTATTATTATTCATTATATAAGCAATATCATCTTTTACATTTAGATTAAGTAGATACCCCGCAATCATTAAATCATAATTACACTTATCTAATTTTATATTGTCCTTATTAAATGCATAAAGTATCTTTTTTATATCATATGTAAAACAATTAAATCCTGTATTTAACATATTTGGATTTTCTTTTAATACTTCATATGGAATATAGTAATTTTCTACTCCATTATATATAAAGGCACCAATTATATCTGCATCATGATAATTATATCCATACAGTTCTAGGTATATTGCATAGTCTTTACTAATTTTAAAATCTTGAACATTAGTTATTGTTTTATAGTTAATTACTTCATTCACATCAGGCTCTTTTTTTAAGTTTTCTTTTTTTATATCTAGTTTTTTTATTAATGAATAAAACTCTAAATCTTCAAGTAATTTAATATAATTTAGTGCATCTATCCCTCTATATTTTATCTTTTCATAATCTGTATCTATTGGAACATCTTTATATATAGTTGCTAGGTCATAACTCATGTATGCCTTATCTTTGTCAGTTTCTAGTTTTTCTTTTAGTTTACCTTTTATATTATCTATATTTTCATATACTCCATCAAGAGTTTTGTATTCTTTTAATAGATTAAGGGCTGTTTTTTCTCCTACTCCTTTAACACCAGGTATATTATCTGATGAATCTCCCATAAGTGCCTTTAAATCAACCATCCTAGCTGGTTCTATACCATATGTATTTAAGAATTCTTGATGTGTCATTCTTACATAACCGACTGATTTTAATAGTTTAACATCAGTTTCATCAGTAATTAATTGAAGTAAGTCTTTATCACTACTAATTATAGTTGAAACAAATTCCGGATCTTCTTCTGTTTTTTTTGCGAATGTTCCAATTATATCATCAGCTTCATAGTTATCAATTTCATAATAAGTAATTCCAAGAGTTTCAACTATTTGCTTTGCGACTGGGAATTGTTGTTTTAATTCATCCGGAGTTTCACCTCTTCCACCTTTATAATCAAGATATTTTTCATGTCTAAAGGTTTTTCCTTTATCAAAGGCTACCATGATATATTCTGGCATTTCCTCATTTATTATTTTATTTAACATATTTATAAGTCCATATATTGCATTGGTAGGAAATCCTTTAGAATTTTTCATAGTATTTCCATTATATGCAGTTGCATAATAACTTCTAAAAAGTATATTGTTACCATCAATTAAAACTGCTTTCTTCATATAATTACCCCATTTCTAGTTTTGTCTTCTATAAGATTATATCATGTATAACGCAGATAAGTAAATTTTTATTTGATGTTTAGTAGAAGTATAAGTACCAAAAAAAAGAAAAGTCTTAATACTTTTCCCTTACATACTACATGTATTTTGTGTTTTATGTTTTTTTTAACTCGCTTTTTGTACTTCATTTATACAAAGAAAAAATAAGTACTTTAATACTTATTTACTCTTACAAATTGTAATTATGTAATTATCAAGTTTAAATGTATCATATATAACATTAATATTATTAATATCTAATCCTATGGCATCTCTAAGCATTCCACCATTAAGTTTTATATATGATTCTTTTTTTGTCCATAAAGTAAGTAATTCTTCATTATTTGTTATAGATTCTCTTTCTTTTTCAGTGAAAAAGTATTTTAAAGTGGATTTTCTTTTTATATTTTCTGTATCAATGTATTCTATATCTAGTCCTACTTCACTATTAGATATTATTAATCCGACCATCTTATTTTTATGACTTATATTATAAAAAATATTACTATTTTCCAAATATGGTTTACCATTTTTAGACTTTAAAATCTTATACGAAGTTATACCTTCTTCTTTTAATGCAATTTCAAGTAACTCTTTACTTGTTTTATAAAAACTATAATAGAATAATCCTAAACTATTTTCTATTTTCTGCCATTGCATTAAGATTTTCTTCCCTTAATTGTAAATATTCTTTATATTCATTATGCCAATTTTTGTATTTTTTGTTATTTCTTCTATCTGGTATTTCTAGATTTTCATGTATATATTTAGCAATGTAATCACTAACTTTTATTGCACCATAAAGGTTCAAATGATTTCCACCATCTTTTGAATCAGTCTTCCAGTCAAGTCCTATTTCATCAATATAATAGTTCATATCAAAGAATAAAACATCATTATCTTGTGCATATTTTTCCACTGCATCATGTCTTTTATGGTTCCAAGAATCTGCGGAAGGTGTTTCTAAAAATACTAATTTAACATTGTTTTTCTTACACAACTCTACAATCATATCTAAGTATTTTCTATTCTTTTTTGGTATTTTTTCAACCTTTTTCTTTTTATTCATGTAGTTAGTATTTTTAAGTGGTTTAACTTTAGTAGTAATTACAAAACCTTTTGTTGGCATATATGCACTCTTAAATGCATATTTAAAATCATCTTTAGTTAAATCATTATATCTTGAATGAAATCTTATTATTGGGAATATGTAACTTATTTTTATTGGAATTGATGTGTGAATGTTTTTATCCATTAACATTTTTACTTTTGTCTTTGACATTCTCATGCTTGTTGTTGGTTTAGCATTATCCCCATTTCGTGGCCTTTCTACTGTAAAGAATGAATCAGCACCTAAAAAGATATATTTAGGTTTTTGTCTTTCTAGAATCATCTTTATACTGTAGTAGTCTGTCCATGTTCTAGATGATGGGTGTGAATAGTTATATCCTGCAATCCCATACATTCCCCATAATTCCATTGGTGAAACTCCATCATACATATCACTATTTCCTACAAACATTACATCAATTGTATTCCTTTTTTGATCATAAAAACCATCAACTATTTGTTTTTCGTAATTATTATCTGAATTCATCCATTTTGGTACAAATATTTTAGAAGTTATTACAAGTCCAACTAAACATATTAGGAAGAAACCAACAAACTCAAAAAATCTTTTTATATATATCTTTATCATTTTACTTTTCCCCCCTTTTAAAATTGCGCATAGATAAAATCACTTGCATTATATCCAGGTCCATATATTCCAAATATTATAATTGCAAATACAATTATAAAATATATAAGATACCTTAATGCTAGATTACTATTATTTATTTTATCTATAACGTTATAACCTTTTTCTTCTAAAATTCCATATACAAATAATAATACTACTCCACCTATAATAACTAGAAAGTCAATTTTAGTTAGCCCAAACGAAGTTATTCTAAGTGTTGAATGAGCGAATATTGAACCTAGTGTTACAAATGCATCTTTAACTGATGTTGATCTAAATATTAACATACCAATAAATACAAAGATACAAGTTCTAATTATTTGGAATAGTTTAAATCCTTTTGAATTTGTATTTATTTTTAATAATTCTACTAATTTATCAGTAAGTGGTTTAAATAAAAGTGCAACCATCATTATTATGTAATAATATAATCCATAGAATATATATTTAAGACTTGCTCCATGCCAGAATCCATTTAAAAACCAAACAAAGAATAATGAAAATGCTATTGGCACAAATTTAGCTAAATTCTTACTTAAATTTTTTCTAGCAAATTTAGTAACATTCATTGATGCTTTTGATAATGATACTGGATAGAATACATAATCTTTTAGCCAAGCACCAAGTGTTTTATGCCATCTTCTCCAAAATTCTTGAATACTCTTTGAAAAGAATGGGCGTTCAAAGTTAACTGGTAATTTAATACCCATTGTCTCTGATAATCCACTTACTATATCAATACATCCGGAGAATTCTGCATATAATTGAATAGTATATAATACTACACCTACTAATATGGGTAGCCCTGTTATGCCTGGTTTAAATACGCTACTAACATATATGCCACATCTATCTGCGATAACCATTTTTTTAAAAAATCCCCAAAGTACTTTTCCTCCACCATTTATTAGATTTTCATACTTTAGTTTATTTCCATTATATAATTGAGGTGCTAATTCATCAAACCTAGATATAGGCCCTTCTGTAATAATAGGAAAATATATTAAGAATAAACTAACTTCAAATATATTTTTACTTGGTTTATATTTCCCACGATAAACATCTGCAATATAACTAATTGCTTGTAATGTATAATATGATATTCCTAAAGGTAATAAAAATTTAACTAATGGAATATTGCTTTTTACTATACTATTTACAGTTGTAATAAAGAAATTACTATATTTAAGAACTAGTAATATACCAACATTAAATAATATCCCTAGTGTTAAAATAAGTTTCTTTCTCTTTTTTACTTTAATTTTTAACTCTTTTTTCTTCTCTTTATCTTCACATAAAGCTAACAAGTCATCTTGCTTGCCTATTAAAATTCCAGATAAGTAAATTGATAATGTACTTAGTAATATAAATACAATTAAATATTTACTTGATAAAAAATAAAATATATAACTTGATACTAATAAAACAATCCATCTTTTTTTTAAAGGCACTATGTAATACAAAAATACTACTAGTGCCGCAAAAACTACAAACTTTATTGAATTAATTAACATATTAACTATTTTCTTTTACTTTTTCAATTGTTTTATATAAAGCATCAATATTTTCAAAATTTTCTGGAATAATTTCACTTACTGGGAATTCTATATCAAAAGCATCATTTATTTCTGATACTAATGTAACTATATCAAATGAATCTAATATTCCATCTGTTATTAATTCCTTTTCATTATTAAAATCAATTCCTGGTTTTACTTCTTCTAAAATACTTAATAATTCTTTCATACCTCTTTACTTACTTAAATACTTATTTTTAAGTTCCTTTCTATCTATTTTACCATTTGCATTATATGGCATTCTATCTAATTTAATATAAACATTTGGAACCATATATGTTGGCAATTTTTCTCTTATTAAAGATATTAATTTATCTTCTTCTAAGGAATTTGTTTGATAGTATAAAATGATTTTATCTTCTTTTTCATCATAAATACTACAACATAGTATTATACCATCAATTGCAGAAATTTTCGACTCAATTTCTCCAAGTTCTATTCTATAACCCATGTGTTTTATTTGATAATCTTTTCTAGATAAATAAATTATTTCGCCTAATTCATTTTTCTTTACTATATCACCTGTTCTATATACAAGTTCATTATAATCTGGATTAACTGGGTTTTGAACAAATACTTGGTTCGTTTTTTCTTTATTTTTATAATAGCCACTGGCAAGGAAGCTTCCTCTTACTAATAGTTCTCCTGCTTCACCGTCTTGTGCTAATGTGTTATCTTCTTTTACAATTAATACATCACAATTGTCGCATGGCTTTCCTATTGGTACTGATTCATCATTACTTAATCTTCTATTTACAACATAATAAGTACAAATATCAACTGTTTCTGTTGGTCCATAAAGATTAGCATACATTGCATCAACTTTATCCATCCACATGTTAAGTTGTTTAGTAGGCATTACTTCGCCTGCAAATAATACTTTCTTTAAATTTTTTAGATTATCTGTTGTTAACGCTCCTAGATTTGCTAATATACAAAGTGCTGATGGAACCCAATAAATTGTATTTACTTTTTTCTCTTCAAGGAACTCTATTAGTTTAACTGGAAAAGAAAAATACATTTTTGGAATTATATAGAATGTAGCTCCTGTTAATATAGTAGAAAACACATCACTTACTGACATACTGAAATAAAATGGAGTTTGACTTCCAAAAGTGGTTTCACTTGTAATATCAAAAGCTTTTATAAACCAATTTACGTAACTTATGACTGCACTATGAGATAATACAGTCCCTTTTGGTACTCCAGTAGAACCGGATGTGAATAAAATATACATTGTATCTGTATCAATAATTCTTTCATGTACATTATCAAGTAATTCTTGGTTAACATTAGTTGCTTTAGCTTCATTAATATTAATTACTGTAACATTTGGAAATTCTTCAACAATTTTCGACATATTTTTGTCATCAGTTATTATATACTTACAATCAAGAGTAGTAATTATTTGATTTATCCTATCCATTGGAGATTTTGTATCTAGTACTGTATAAAAACCTCCACTATATATTGTACCAATCATAGACAAAGCAAGGTTTATGCTTTTATCAATATAAATAGCAATTGGTTGTTTAAATGTTTCTAAGCCTGCTAGATAAGTACCTATAGATTTACTTCTATTAGTAAATTCATCATAATTTATTTCCTCTTTATCAGTAGCAAATGCTATTTTATTGGGATATTTTACTGCTGTTTCATTTAAATAATCAGTTATTATCTTTTTCATTTACGTCACCACTATAATTTTACCATTACTGTATTACTAAAGCAAGGAAATTGCATTTTTTATAAAACAAAAGTAGTTAACATCAAGCGTGTTAACTACTTAATACTTTTAATTTTAGCAGCTTTTTAGCAGCTTTTATCAACCTTTTTAGTCTGAGGTTCATTAGAAGAATCCCATACACAAACATATTTTAGCTTATTATTTGACAACTTTTTATTTATTCTATAATTATCTATGTATTTCGAATTAACTCTTATAGCGGTATTAATATTACATGCAGCAGGATTATTTGCCCAATCAATCCATTCTATTTTCATATCATCAGATGCTGTTACATAAACATACCCATTTTTTTGACATGCTTTTGTAATATTTGGAAGTTTATTTTTATTTTTATCATGATACATATATGTTCTAGTTTTTTTAGAGGTTATTCGATTTTGGCATCTATTATCACTAAATAATTCTATTATAGCATATCTAGAGCCTGTTTTAGGGCCAATATCCATTGAAAACTTTTTTATATCTCCTTTTTTTATTACACTACAATTTTGAGAATAAGATATTCTTGTTTTATAATTATTATCTATATGGTAAGTTTGAAACTTATAAAATAATGTATTAAGATTTGTATCTGTCGAAAAACTAATTTGTACTTTAGTTGCTATTCCATAGACTGTCTTTTCTGGTTCGTTCACTTTAAGTTTTGCATAATTAGGTTCAAAATAATAATATGTTTTAGTCTTTTTTGAATCAACTTGCTTACTACAGCTTGAATCACTATATAATTTTATTATTGAATACCTACTTTCAGCGCCTTTATTTACTAAAAGTGTAAAAGTTTTCGTTTGGTTGGCATTTATTGGACTACATGACTGTCTATATCCTATATTCCCTTTATTATAATTATCAAATGTATAATACATTGTTTTATTTTGATTGTGTCTATATTTAATTGTAACTATTGTTTTACTGTTATAATTTGTTTGTGAAGGCTCAGTTACTATTAATAGTGGTTTAGTGGTTTGATTGTTATTACTACTGTTATTGCTGTTAGAACTTGTTCTCCAATTAATTGCATAATCTTTATATGCCCAACCAATTGAATTATTTGCATAATACCCATTTGGTTTCCAAGCGTTTGGTGTTTTATTTACTTTATGATTTGATCCCTTATTCCATTTTACTAAAATTCTGAAAGTTTCATTTTCATATTTTTGCTTTTTAAAACAAATTTTTTGTGATTTAACTCCATCATTATCATGATATTTACTAAGGCTAAAAACCATTCTATTACCAAATGTATTAGCTCCTGTTTGTTTATAATATACATGAACTCCCCAATATTTAGCATTAGTTGGTGCATATACTGTATAACAAGTATTAGAATTTTTTGCTACTACAAATCTATTTGCTACGGCTTTTTTCCCAGAGCCTTCTATTGGCTTAAGGGTTCTTACCAAAGTAAATGTTACCCCACCTACTAATAAAACTACAGCGATAATTATTGCAATAATTGCTATTTTTCTCTTTTTTAGAGTTTCATTAGAAGGGCGGCCTACTTCATTTTTGAATAACTTCATAATATTATCCTACCTTTCTTATTATACTTTAATTTTAATTTGCCAAAAATTATATGTCAAATGATTTATTGCTTTTTTATGTAAAGATATGTAAAAAGCCCATTCATCAGAATAGGCTTAATTGACTTGATTCATCCATACCATCAAGTATTTTCATTGATTTCATTTTATCTATTAATGTTGCAGATATTTTACATCTATTTTGTAAATCTTCAATACTTAAGAAGTTCTGCTTTTTACGTTCTTTAACTATGTTATTTGCAACTGTATCACCTAGTCCATCAATTGATGCAAACGGTGGATATATTGAGGTTTCATCTTTTACATTCCAAACAGTTGCATTGCTTTTATCTAGCTCAATTGGTACAAATTTTATTCCTCTAGCAGTTGCTTCTAAGCATACTTTTAGACTTTCTAGAATACCCTGTTCTTTATTAGTAGCTTCATATCCCTTAAGTTGTATATCTTCTATTTTTGATTTTATTGCATCATAACCTTTAATCATAGTTTCTACATCAACATCAGTTGCTTTTGATGTTAACCATGATGCATAAAAATATACTGGCATATGAACTTTATACCACGCTATTCTAAATGCACTTATAACATATGCTGCTGCATGGGCTTTTGGAAACATATATTTAATCTTTTGACATGAATCTATAAACCATGGTTCAATGCCTGCTTCTTCCATAGTTTTTCTATGAGTTTGCCATGTTTCTGGATCTTTACTTGCTCTACCCTTTCTTACAAACTCCATTATCTTAAATGCTTTAATTGGTGCAACTCCATGGTACATTAAGTAAACCATAATATCATCACGACATCCAATTACTTCTTTAAATGGAACAATATCTTTTTTTATAAGTTCTTGTGCATTGCCTAGCCAAACATCAGTACCATGTGAAAGTCCTGATATTTTAATAAGTTCTGCGAATGTTGTTGGTTTAGTTTCAGATACCATTGAAATGGTAAAGGGAGTTCCAAATTCTGGTATGCCTAGTGTTCCTGTTGGACACATAATTTGTTCATTTGTAACTCCAAGTGCTTTTGTAGAGGTAAATATACTCATTGTATCTTTATCATCCATTGGTACTTTCAATATATCTGTCTTAGTCAAATCTTGAATCATACGTAATTGCGTTGGATCCGAATGACCTAATATATCAAGTTTTAACAAATCTTCCTCGATTGAGTGATAATCAAAGTGAGTTGTTCTCCAAGGACTTGTAGGATCATCCGCAGGAAATTGAAATGGTGTAAAATCTGAAACATCCATATAATCTGGTACAACAACTATTCCACCAGGATGTTGTCCTGTTGTTCTTTTAACGCCTGTACAACCAGCTGCTAGTCTTTCTACTTCTGCTGTACGCATCATTACATTTTTATCTTCACAATAACCTTTTACATAACCAAATGCAGTTTTATCTGCGACTGTTCCTATAGTACCTGCACGATATACATTATCAACACCAAATAATACTTTTGTATATTCATGAGCTGATGCTTGATTTAAATCCGAGAAGTTTAAATCTATATCTGGTACTTTATCTGCATTAAAGCCTAAGAAAGTTGCAAATGGCATATCTTGTCCATCTTTATACATAAGGCTTCCACACTTAGGGCATTTTTTATCTGGTAAATCAAATCCACTAGAATATTCACTACCAAGTGGATTTCCATTATCATCATTAAATATACTAGTTTGACAGTTTAGACATCTATAATGTGCTGGCAGTGGATTAACTTCTGTAATACCCATCATTGTAGCTACGAAACTTGAACCAACCGAACCACGTGAACCAACTAGATAACCATCATCATTAGAGTGTTTAACAAGTCTTTGGGCAATTAGATATATTGGATCAAATCCTCCACCTATGATTCCTCCTAATTCTTTTTTAACTTTTTTATTTAAGGAATCATCATTTAGTTCTCCATCTTCTTCAGTCCATTTACTTTTTAAATACTTTCTTAATGTTTCTTTAACATTATCAAATCCAGCTATTATGGCATCATGCACCATACTAAATACTTTCCTATCAAACTCTTCTTTACTAATATCTTTATCTTCTTCAGATACTTTATCACTAAAACACTTATATACAATGTCTCCATATAATTCTTTCGCGATACGTTCTTCTATATTATATGGAAGTGGATTACCATACCAAGATGCGGCTTTTGAATAAACTAAATCCGCAACTACTCTAGGGCAATCTAAGTAAGAAGTGCCATCATCACTTTTAACTCTTGGTGAAAATGGAATACCTTTAGTATCTATAATTACCTCTATTTCATCTACCATATCTAATACTTTATTTGTGTTAGTAACTACTATTTCATAGGCTAAGTCTTTTCCTAAAAATTCAAAATCTTTTAACATTTCATTAGTGGTTCTAAAATGTTGAGATGGAATAGATGTAATATCACGTTTAGCTAATGGATGTCTTCCACCACCTGGAACTTTTTGATTAACTATTATTTCCCTAAATATTTTATCTTCCCTATAGAAATGATGTACATCACCAGTCGCAACTATAATCTTACCTGCGTCTTTTGTTGCCCTTACTATTTTACTTATATGGGCTTGTACTTCATATTCATTTTTAAAATCGCTTGTTTGAATTAAATGTCCATATACTTCAGGGGGTTGTACCTCAACATAATCATAAAAATTAATTACATTTGTTAGTTCTTCTCCCTCTTTACTTCTTGATTGTATGAACACTTCAGATTCATAACAACCACTACCAATAAGGAGTCCTTCTCTTAATTCTTCTAGTTTACTTCTTAATATTCTAGGAGTTTTATAAAGATATACTGTATTCGCAAGTGAAATTATTTTAAATAAATTTTTAAGTCCTGTTTTATTCATTGCGATTGCATTAAAATGATATGTTCTACCAAATTTATGTATTTCATCTTTTGGTATTAGTCTTTCTAAATCTCTAATAGTATCATAGTTTTGTGCTATTAACTTTTGTAACATTTTAGCAAATACAAGTGCTGTTCCTTCTGCATCATAATCCGCTCTATGGTGTGCATCCTCTTCCCAAGGTACATTATATCTTTTTACCAAAGCTGATAGACTATGTCTTGCATATGCTTGATCAAGAATATGTGAAAGTTCTAGGGTATCCAATACTGTATAATTAAATTCGCCTAAGTTGTATTTTTTCATTGCCATTGATATAAAAGAAATATCAAATTTAGCATTATGTGCAACAAGTGGACAAGCTCCTACCCAAGATAAGAATCTTTTTGTTACTTCTTCTTCGGTATCAGAATCTTTAACCATATCATCTGTAATACAAGTAAGTTCTGATATATGGTCTGGGATATGATATCCAGGATTAATTAATTCATCAAATCTATCTATTATTTCTCCATCTTTTAATTTAACCGCACCAATTTCAATCATCTGATCTCCACCAGCTGCATTAAATCCTGTTGTTTCTGTATCGAATACTACATAAGTTGTTCCTTCAAGTGGCAAATCATTTGGTCTTACTACAACATATACTGTATCATCAACAAGTGTTAATTCTGTTCCATATAATCCTTTAAAATGGTCTTTTACATTTTCAATTTTCTTATTATGTGCACGTATTAATTGATATGAAATAGGAAAAGCTTGACATCCATTATGGTCAGTTATTGCGACTCCTCTATACCCCATATCAATCGCATTACTTACAAGTTCACAAGTATGTTTACCAAGGTCTAATTTTGTAACTCCATCCATTTGACTCATCATAGTATGTGCATGAAGTTCAACTCTTTTTATAGGTGCATCATCTACAATTTTTTTTGTTTTCTTTGCTTCTATTTTATTAATATCTCTTATATTTAATACTATTTCATTACCTGCATATTTATCTAGTTTTGTACTACCTCTTATTTTTAACCAAGCGCCTACTTTACAATTTTTCTTTAATGATGCAAACTCTTCTTCATCACGTGAGAATATCTTACAATAAATACTATCTGAGTAATCAGTTAATTTTATAGTAAGTATTTTAAATGCTTTACTAGAAGGTTCAAACTCTTCAGTTCCAAATACTTCACCTTCTATTGTTACTGATTCTTCTTCTCCCACTATTGTTTTAATAGAAATTGCATCATCTTTTATAACTCTACCTTTAATAGTATCCTCATTAACTTCCTTTTTTTCATATTTTTGCTTTCCAAAATTTGTAAAATTATTTTTTAAAGATATTTTTTCTTCATGTTTTATTTCTTTAACAATTGGTGCTTTTACTTCTAAATCATTATTAATTGTGTTTTTAATATTTTCTCTTTCTTCTAGTGATAAAACAACATCTATATCTATATCAAATCCTCTTTTTTCTAAGTATTCTGTTATCCTAGGAATATATTTTTCTATTGTTGCTTTTTCAAATTCATGTGCTGCCTTAATTAAATATTTTTCTTCTTCAAATGCTAGACTATCTTCAAATATCTCAAGTAACGATTTTTCTTTTTTTAATAGCCCAATAATATTTTTATATTCATTTAATAGTTTATCATTATCTATTTCATCTACTATTATATATAAATATATTTCTTCAATATTAAAAAAATCTTTAAAAGATTTTTCTAGTTCATTATATGCATCTGTAGTTAGGTTAGTTTTATTATGGATAACAATATCTAACTTACTACCGTTTGCATTTACTCTATCAACCTTAGCATCTATGAATTCTACAAAATAATTATCTTTATAGTTAATTTTCTTTAAAATGCTTTCTAACTTTGTATCCATAAAACCTCCCTAAACAATATTTAAATCATCAAGTCTAATTATGTACTTTTGATTTCTACAACAGAAATCAATGAAGTCATAAATATTTACTTTTCTTAACCCTCTTTCAATTGTATATTTATCTATATCAAACGCTATTTGATCTCTCATCATATAAGAGACAAGTTCTTCCCTATCACACCCTAAATACATAAGCCAATAAGGATATAATTGTCTTCTAAGTAATCTTAGCTTTCTATATCCTAATGAATATTTACTAATTCCTGTTATTCTAGTATATAATTCATTAGTTACTAATAAATCTAGTATAGCAGTAACTATTTCACTATTTTCTTTTTGAAAATCTCCTATTTCATATTTTACAATTGTATATAAAATATGCATTAGTGATTCAAGATAATTAACTTCTGCTTCTTTTTTACCCCATGCAATATTCTTTTTTGGATTAGATTTTATATATTCAATAACATCTAATTTTGGACTTACCGCAAGAATTGTATATGATTTAATATCTATTCTTGCTAAAGTCTTTAATTCTTCATTTATTGCTTTTTTATTTTTATCCCATGCTTCTAATAACTTTTGTCTATATTTTTCTGTTTCTTTTTTTAGTTCTTTAAAGAGTTCTGTATCAAAAATTAAATTATAAATGGTATCATCATCAGGTATAAAGTCTTTTGTATATTTAAGTATTTCTATATTGTCTTTTTGCATCGCAATATATTGTTTTTGATAATTATTCCATAGTTTTTCTTTTAATTCCTGTACTTCTTCACAGAATGATGGTTTAAAAAGTACATACCATGCTAGTAAATAATCGTTAACAACAAAATCAATATTCATACTATTCACCACTTACTTTCTTTAATAATATATCATATTAAACTATCTTTTTAAAAGGATATTTAGAGATTTTTTCTTCCCTTATAAAATAATTTTCTATAGTTATCTTTTGTAATTCTTCGCTAGTATTATTCTTAATAATATTAAGTTTAATCTCATCATCCACTTTTTTAGTATCATTTACTTTTTTATAAATATTTAAAAAGTCCATATCAAATGTTTCTAGTAATGTATTAAATTCCTTAGGTGAAGTTCTTCTTAATCTTTCTAAGTCATATTCATAGTCATGTGTAAAGCAAGATGCAACTCCAAGTAATTTATCACTAAATACTGTATTTAAATAAGTAGGTATTGTAATTAAAAAGTAATTATAATTTATTCCTCTTAATTTTTCATTTATTTCATCTTTAGAAATAGAATCTGAATATGAATCAAATAAGTAAATTCCATGTATTTTGTATTTTTCATCATCAACTTTTACGAGATTTACAAACGAATTTGAATTATCAGTAATCGATTCTGCCATAAATGACTTAATTCCAATTGTATTTAATAATTCATTAAATACATAAGCATAGCCACTCTTATTACTTTCCTTAGTTTTTAATATATCAAGTAATGTAGTTGATGCATTCTCTTTATAATTTAACTTCTTGCAAAAATCATATATATGCATGATTTTTTCAACAGGTGATGATGAAGTGTTTATAGCTGATGTAATTCTATCAATTAGGTTTACTTCTTCTCTATATTTATCTATTGTAATTGTTGAGAATGAGTTTTCATTTTCTTTATATGAAATAAACCAAGTATCTATATTTGAAAAATTCATATTAAGAAGTTTATTTTTATCCAATGTGGATGCATTTAATATATATTTTTCAACTAATGAATCTTCCATAGTTGGAGATATTTCTAAAACAGACTTTACTATTTCTATTCCTTTTAAATCAAAAGTATCTTTAAAGTATATTTGGGATATATTATTTATTGAGAAAAACACTTCTTTTAATGTTATAATATCATCTTCATTTAGGGGCTTATCAAAAAAGATATTTGTTAATTGAAAATATCTTAAATCTTCATTTATAAAAACATCTTTTTGTAATTGTTCAGTCAAAATTACTACCCCCTATACTAATTAAAACTTACTTCCCTTAAGTCCTTTTAATCCTTTTGTTCCTTTTAATCCACTAAATCCTTGTAGAATATTTGAATCAAATGAATATGTTTTCTTTAATTTTCTTTTGTAGTCTTTAATTGCTATATTAATCATTCTATCAAGTAATTCAGTATAATCTATGTTAAGTGGTTCCCATAAATAGAATGCTAGTGAACCAGGACATGCATTAACTTCATTTATATAAATTTTCTTACTCTTTTTATCTACTAAGAAGTCTATTCTTACATTTCCAGTTGAATTAAGTGCTCTGAATGCTTTTGTTGCGACGCTCCTTACTTCTTCTTTTTGATGTTCTGTTATTCCTGCAGGTATCTTACGTGATGCAGATAGCATTCCTTTTGTATTTCCTTTTTTATTTCCATTTATATATTTGTCTTCATAAGTTAATAGGTCATTATCGCTCATAACTTCTTCTATTTCACTTAAGTCTTGTTTTTCATAATCACCTAATACACTAATATTAACTTCTGTTAGGTTTTTAACCATTTCTTCTACTACTATTTTAGTATCATAATTTATTGCATCTTCGATTTTTTCTCTTAATTCATCTTCATCTTTTGCAGTACCAATACCTACACTACTACCTAGGCTAGCTGGTTTAACAATAACAGGAAATCCTAATTTTTTAATTTTCTTTATTATTGCATCAGGATCATCTAAATAGTCGCTGTCATAAAACCATATATAATCAGTTATTGGTAATCCACTAACTTCAAATATTTGTTTTTGAATTATTTTATCTTGACTAATTGCACTTGCTAGAACATCACTTCCAACAAATGGAATTCCTACTGTTTTTAAGTAACCTTGTAATACTCCATCTTCAACGCTTGTACCATGTACAATTGGGAATACTAAATCAAGTTCTTTCACTTCCCTTTTAAAGAACCCTTGACTTTGAAGAATAAATCTTCCTTTTTTCTTAATTAAAACAACATTTTTAGCATATCTTTTAATTAGCGATAAATCTTGATATACTTCAATATCCTTTAACATATCTCCTGTATACCATTCTTTATCTTTAGTAATATATATTGGGATAATTTCATATTTTGTATTATCCATCTTATTCATAGCTTGAACAGCTGAAATTATACTAACCTCATGTTCAACACTTTCTCCTCCAAAAATAACACCTAATTTTATCATAAATCCTCCTTACTCATTATATGTATCAGGTAAATCATTTTCATATAATGCATACACATCTTTCTTTTTATTTAAATTATTTATAATTGTAAAGCTTTCCCTTACATCATTTAAAACCATTAGTTTTTCCTCTGGGTAACCAGCTTCTTTTAAACCATCAAGTATTGGCTTAGTTTGCTTTTTACCAATTAAAATGGTTAAATCTGCGACTTCACTAATTTGTTTACCAAATTCTTTATTAAGTTCATATTCTTTTTTTCCTAATTCTATCATACCTGGTGTAACTATTACTTTAAATCCATCCATAGTATTTAATACGTCTAGTGCACTTTTAGCACCTACTGGGTTTGAATTATAAGCATCATCTATCTGATAGAAATTACCAAGTCTTTTTAACTGTAATCTATGTTCAATTGGTTTAACTCTTCTAGTCGCAAGAATTAAATCTTTTATTGGAATCTTAAATTCATATCCAAGTGCAAGTGCAGACAATATATTATAAATATTATGTCTACCAAGTAGTCTTGTTTCAAATTCATATTTATTTTTATCACCCGGGAATGTTACATTAAATAATGTTTTAGTTCCTTCAGTTCTTATATTACTTGCAACTACATCTGCATTTTTATTCTCAATACCTATCCAAATTATTTTACAATCATTTTTAATTTTATAACTAACTTGTTTTGAATCATCCATATTCAATACCCCAACACCATCATGCGGTAAATGTTCTATTAGTTCCATCTTACCGTGTTGGATGGCACTTTCGCTTCCGAAAGTTTCCAAGTGTGCAGTACCAATTGAAGTAATTATTCCATATTTAGGATTAACTAAATCACATAATCCATTTATTTCTCCTTGTACATATGCGCCCATCTCTGCTATAAAAACGTCATCAAATTTGGATAATGTATTATTTATTGTCATCATAAGTCCATTAAATGTATTTAAACTTTTTGGGGTTGCTAGAGTATTATATTTAATACTTAAGATATCATTAAGTATATTTTTACAACTAGTTTTACCATAACTTCCTGTTATTCCTATTACCTTTAAATTTGAAAATGATTCAAGTTTTTCTTTTGCCATTTTTTCAAAGTGATTATATACAGCTTTTTCTACTGGTTTATTTATTATAAGCGCTATAAAAGTTGTAAAGAAACTAAATCCAGTTAAAATGGTTGATACAATTAAAAGTATATTTTTTAAATTCGGAAATATTATAGCTAATGCAATTGGTAAAATATAGACTATACTTAAAGTAACTATTAATCTTTTTATTCTTTTTGTATATACAAGAGGTTTTTTATTTTGATTAGTCGCAACAATCTTTTTTTCTTCATAATAACTTAATACATATACTCCCATAATTAGAAACAATAAGAATTGTATTATTGTATTATCTTTAAATATTGTTATGCCTATAGAAAGCACTATTGCAATTAATGAAACATTAAAAATAGTAATATCATTATTCTTTAGTATCCATTTTATATACCTATTATTTTCGTTGTATAAGTTTTGCTGTAGCATATGTAATGTTCTTCTACTAATAAATATAGTATAGGCAAGCATTAAAAAGTAAACAAAGTAATATAACATATTATTTCCTCCTATAAGAAATTATTTAATATATTTATAACTTGAGGTAAGTTTTCTAAATAAGCATAGTGAGTTGAATTGGGTAGTACTATCAATCCTGCGTCTGGAATTATTTTTTCTAGTTCTTTAGCATCCTCTACTGGAGCCTCAGTATCTCTATCTCCCCATATAAGAAGTGTTGGAACATTGATCTTTTTTGCGCATTCACTTAAATCTTCATTAACGACATTAACAAGGATTTTTTTCATTATCTCGCTTGCATTTTTATAATCTCGTGAACCCATATGATTTTTAGCAAATCCCTCTAATTTATTAATTCCAGGGATTTTTTTTAGAGACTTTAACATTCTTAGCTTTAAGCTAGGCTTTACTTCTTTTCTTATACAAGGGCTACCAAATAATACGACTTTTTCAACTTCATTTCTGGAAGCATATATGATTGCTATTCTGCCTCCAAACGAATGTCCCATTATAACTGGCTTTTTTACTTTTAGCTTTTTTAGTAATTCTTCTAATATTTCACAATAGTCATAAACTGTTAAAGCAGTTTTTGGCTCTTCACTTTCACCAAATCCAGGGAAGTCTAATATAGTTATACGATGATTTTTTTGAAGTCTATGACCAATAGGTTTCATCATCGCAATATTTTGTCCCCATCCATGTAAAAGAACAACATCACTACCACTACCATATTGTATGTAATTTATATTAATATTTCTAATATTTATTGTCACTATCATCACCTAAATTAATTATATCACAAACTTATTGTAAACCAAAGAATATAAAGAAAAAAGAGCTAATTTTTTTAGCTCTTATTAAATAAATTTTTGTATATTAGAATAGTGTTACTTTTATTGGAGTAGTTGCATATGTTTTAGCATTCTTGTTATCAAACTTATCTGATACAGCATTTTCATTTAAGTACAATTTTGCTTTTCCTAATCCCCTACCTTTAACTCCAATTTCCCATGTAGATGATGTTGATGTTTGTTTTATTAGTTTAACATTTTCTATTCTTAATAAACTTATTCCTAGTATTTTATTAACTCCAAAGTTATTTACAGAAAGATTAGTATTTTTAAATCCTGATGCATCATCACATGTTAAATATACTTTTGTTGTTTTACCTGTTCTAACTTTTGAACTTTCAGAAGTAAATTTACATACAGGAGCAGTTGTATCTTTAATACGTTCTTTTACTTTTATTTCTTTTGTAACCTCTTTGTTTCCCATATCAATTTCGTTAAAGAAAGCATTTTCCTTTAAAACTATTTCTGATGTTCCAACATTTGATGGCGTTACTTTAAATGTTAAAACATGTTTTTTAGTGTTACTATCATCATAATACCAATTGTCTATATTTGGTGCAACTACATCTACTCTACGAGTGGCAATTGATGATATTTTTTTACTAGCTGTACATGTAATTGTTGCGTTAACAGATTCCCCCACTGTTATTTCATCTTTATCTGTTTCAATTTTACATGAAGGTCTTTTTATATTTTTTGGAGCTTCTACAATATCAAGTATAGTTGTAGATGCTGATTTGCTGTTTCTTCCTGATGCATCTTGTACAAATCCACCTTCTAATCCTACTGATAATTCTCCTGTTTTTACTGGAATTACCTCAAATGAATATGAAACTTTTCTTGGTAGTTTACTGTAATCGTATGCATAGAAATATGATGTTAATTTTTCTCCATTATTATAAATTGATATTTTATTTGTATTAAAAAATGTTAAATTACTCGCATCAAATTTTACATCATCTTCACATGTTACTGTATATTGTATTTTAGAACCAACATAGAATTTTGTATCATATGCATAGTCCCCCATAGTAAATTCACACGTTGGTGCTTTTGTATCTTTTTTATCAATTACTTCAACGTTCATTGGAATGTATTCTGTTCCACCATAATTAGTATCTAACCAATCACTATTAGTATCTGCAATAGATTTATTTTTGAACTTTACTGTTGTTTTTCCTGGTGTTTTTCCTGTAATTTTTATTGTCTCTGTATATTCGTCTGTGCCATATACCCCACCATTATAAAGTCTTCCTGCTCGTCTGTCTACTTCAATATTATTTGAATATAGAAACCCAGGTTGATCGTTTGTATCATAATCTCTATCTGGATCTATTATTTCACCTACTTCTGAAATGCAATGAAGTGTTACATATTTGCTTTCTCCAATTGTAAGTTTTATATTTTTATCTTTATTTTCAAAATAACAATATGGTCCCACATGGTCTTTTGCCTGTATCAACACTTTTTTCTCATCAACATTTCCTCTTGTATCTTCAGAAAGAATTGTTAAAACTTTAGGCATTGTTGTTCTTTCTATACTTATTGAATCTGATAAATAGGCATCTTCTTCAGCAAATGTTTCTTTTACTTTTTTTCCATCCACATAATATGTGTTTTTAAATGGTGTGTTTGAAAGCCTCTCATCATTTCCCCTACCATATGAATAGATTTTGAATACGGCAGCATTATCATTATATTGTTTTTCGTCTTTTATCACATCACTGTATGGTGGTTTTAAATTATTATTATCTCTTTCTGGGTAAATTGTATAACTTGCTGGATAACTATCATCACAAGGGACTAAGTATACAACAAGCTTTTCTATTGGGGCTCCGTATTTATTTTCAATTGGTACAGCTATCCATGCCTTTAAATCTGTATAGTTATCAAGACTTATGTGTTCTTCGGTATAATAATCATCTTCTTCTTCGTATGTTAATTCCTTTTCCTTTGGTTTTTCATAACTCATATGGTAAGTCAAACTACAGATTGCATCTTCATCGGATTCAGCAAAATATAATATATCATATTGATACTTATTATCGCCACCTGAATATGTGATACTACTGAATGCTGTACCATTCTTGCCTAATATTCCAAAACTAGCATTCTTACCCCTGCCAGAAATATCATTATTTCCTTTTATAAGTGTAGCAACACCAATTACTATTGCAACTAGTGCGACTGTTCCAATACCTATAATTAGGTTCTTCTTGTTTTTAATTTTTTCGCTCAATTTTCTTCACTCACTTTCCTACTCTTTTTATTTTACTACAATAAAATATTACCACTTTATTTACTTTTAAACAACAAATATCGACAATTTTTTTCTTTCAATTGTAAAGTAATATTTATTGTTTATTCACACATAATAATAATGGTGAAGAAAAATGAAGAAAAAAATAATAACAATTATTTCTATACTATTTATATTTCTAATTGGATTTATAATACATAATTTATATGAATGGTGTCCTAATATAGTTACTTTAATATTATCTCCTGTTAATGAAAGTGTATTTGAACATATGAAAATGATTTACACTTCATATATAATCTGGATAATTGTTAAGTACTTTATATTAAAAAAATATAATATTAAAGAAAATAATTTTTTACTTAAAGAATTACTTACAGTTTTATTTAATATAACACTATTTCTTACAATATACTGGCCAATTTATTCTAAATTTGGAGAGAATATGCTTGTTACTCTTACAATTTACTTAGTAACTATTATAATAAGTCAGACATTTAACTACTTTATAGAATTTAAAAAAGACTCAAATGTTTTAAACATTATAAGTCTTATAGTAATATTTTTAATATATGCTTTTACTACTTATTTAACATATAACCCACCAATATGTAAGTTGTTTCTTGATCCTACTAATAATTCATATGGATTAAATAAGTGAGTCTCTAGTAAATACTTCAACATCTTTATTTATATATACATTTATTTTAGCTTTTTCAACTATTTTTATAAACCCAAGACCATTTATAACTAAATCTTCATGATACGCAACATCTATTTCATGTTTAAATAAGTCTTTTAATTCATCATTCTTATGCATATTAATTCTTTTTACTTTTAACTCATTTGATACAAAAACAGTAAAACTATTTTTTTCTCCTTCAACATAATCAATTCTTAAAAGATCACCTATTACTAATGCTTGATCTTTTTTTAATTGATAAGTTTTTGGCTTTATTTCTTTTTTAGGTAAAATCTTTTTTAATGTAGGTTGGTCTACATAATTTAGAATATTTCCATCATCTACTAATCCTGGGGTATCAATTAGAGTCAAATCACTATTTAGTTTTATACTTATTTTATTTAATGTTGTAGAAGGAAGTGGACTCATAGTAAGTTCACTATCAAATTCTGAATAGTTTTTCATAAGTGTATTTATCAGTGTACTTTTACCTACATTTGTATGCCCTACTACATATACATTTTTACTTGTTTTATATTTTTTTATTTTTAATAAAAGTTCATCTATGTTGTAATTTTTCTTTGGACTGACAATTATAACATCTTGATAATCAAGTCCAAGTTTAGCAAAGTATTCTTTTATTTTTTCATCTTTAATACTTTTTGGAAGTATATCTCTTTTATTTAATACAAGTAAAACTTTATTATCAAAATATTCTCTTATTAGATTTATATCTCTACTTATATTTAGTAAATCTATTATATATACAACTAAATCTTTAGTGTCATTAACACTTTTTAATATATTAATGTATTCATCATTTGATTTAGTTACCACTTGATAATCTCCATAATTTTTCATTTTGAAGCATCTACTACAAATATCATTTTCTATACTTGTCGTATATCCTTCTGCGGTCATGTTTTCATCTTGTAATTTTATACCACAACCTATGCAATATTTATCCTCACTCATAATATTTACCTCTTTCTAGTTCTCCAGTCTTTGTTAATTTCTTTAGAATTTTTTTCTCAAAGAAACGATTGATTGAAGTAACTTTTAAATCCTTTTTACCTAGTGGATCAACTAGTATAGTATATATCCCATATCTATTTGCACCTAATATATCAGTCATTAATTGATCGCCAATCATACACATTTGTTCTTTTTTATAATTAAATTTATTTTTTATTTTTCTAAAGCCAAATGTTAATGGTTTTAATGCAAAAGATACAAATGTGATATCTATTGGGTCACAAAACATACTAATTCTATTTTTTGTGTTATTAGAAATTATAACTATATTAAAGTCTTTTTTTAATTTTATAAATAATGTTTTTGCTTCTTCTGGTATTAATTTAGTATCTATAAGTGCGATAGTATTATCCAAGTCAAATATTAAACACTTTATTCCGATACTTTTTAATTTATCATAATTAATATCAAAAATACTCTTTTTATACATGCTTGGTATATACTTTTTCATATTACTCCTTATAAAACTATTTCTTTAGTTTTTTCTAATTCTTCTTCAATTGATTGTTTTGCTTCTTTTTTCTTTTTTCTTTTATTTAGTTGTATAAATATTAATACTACTAATACTATTCCAATTATTATATCTACTATTAAGAAGAAATTAATTCTTGTATCTTTTACTAATCTAATTCTATATTCACTAGAACTACTTCCATCTAGTGCTTCTACTAAAACTTTAATTACGCTTCCTTCTTCTAGATTATTATTTCCTTTAATTGTAATTTTAGTATCTTCTGATAATGCAGTATCATATATTTTAATTCCATTTTTATATGACTTATCATATCTTATTTCATAATCATATTTATCGCTTTCAAAGTTAATATTTATTCCTTTTATTGATAGGTTTTTAAGTCTTGTATCTGTTAGTTTATCAGTATTATCAAATAGAATTGTATATTCTTTTTTAGAACCTGTTGTTGGTGTTACTGTTATTTTAACTGTGTTTTGTCCAATTATTATTTTTTTAGGAATAGCAATATCTACTTTTGCGGTTGTATCTGATGCGGTTGCCTCTATTTCAAGTTTTTCTAATTTAAAAGTTTTAATTGTATAACTTAGTGTACTTGGATCAAACTCTATTTTTATAGTTCCACCATTTATTATTATACTTTTTAGATTATTATCTACTGGTCTATCATCTTTTCTTATTATATTAAGTGTATAGACTCCTTCTTTTCCTGATTCACTTTTAACTTTTATTAATACTTTATTAGTTCCATATTCTAGTTTAACAGTTCTAGAGCCAAAGTTTTCAACTAATGTTGCACCTTTTTCATCACTAAGTTGTGCTTTTATATCAATATTCTCAGTTAAAGATTCTACTTCTATTGTGTATTCTTTTACTGATGTTGCGAATCCACTAATTGTTTTATTATCTATTTTTATTGATTTAAGTGTATTATCTTCTGATTTGATTGTGATGTCTTTATTTATTGGATCACCTTGTTTAATTTCTTCACCTGTTTTTGTATTTAATGTAACTTTAATTCCATCAAGTGTAACTGTTGTAGAGGTTTTATTCGATGTTTTTACTCTAAATTTTAGCGTTGCAACACTGCTTTCTCCAGTTACTCCTGCGTTAGTAAATTTTAATGTATTATTACCTGTAGATCTTACCTTATTATTACCTTGCCAATTATCTTCTTTTCCTATGCCTATAAATTCTAATACATTAGTATCATATCTTATTGCTGCTTCAAATGATGTAGCGTTAGTATCACTTTTTATTCCTATTGTAAAATCAATTTTATCTCCACCTGCTACTGTTGTTCCACCAGATAATGTTGTTGTCACAGTTTCTGCTTTTACTCCTAATGGAAGCAAAAACAATATTAGTAGAAATAATAAAACCCTTTTTAATTTTTTCATACAAACTCCTTCTAATTATTTACACCATGTCTTACAAGTGGTGTAGTCATATCTATTGCTAAGAATGTATACCCATTCTTAATTCCATAATCAATTATATCACTTAATGCATTTAATGTCTTGTAATTATTTTCAAAGTCATGCATTAATACAACATTTGCCCTGTTATGCCTTAAATTTTTTGTAACTGCATTATAGACTTGTGTCTTATTTCTAGAACCACCTGCATCCCCGCTAGATACATTCCAGTCAAAATAATGATATCCTCTATTTATAACTTCACTCGTTAAATAAGTCATTATTCCCTTATTATATTTTTTGCTTATTGTATTAGAGCCACCACCTGGAAATCTTATTATTTTACTTTCTTCACCAGTTATAGATTTTACTTTATCACTTATTTTTTGTAAATCGGAAAAATATGCAGTGCTTGATGAATATATTGTTTTATAGTTATGAGTATAACTATGAAGAGCAACAGTATGACCTTCATCATATTCCTGTTTAATTAAATAATTTAAATTATTACTATGGTTTATTACAAAAAATGTTGCAGGCACTTTCTTTTCTTTTAATATTTTAAGTATTTTAGGTGTTATTGTGGCGCTTGGACCATCATCAAATGTTAGATAAATTGTGCCTGTTTTGTTTATACCTGTAGGGGTATTTTTTTTATCATATACTATTATGGTTCTTTCTATTTTAGAGGTATTACCTGATGAGTCTGTTACCTCATATACTATTTTATAAGTACCTGTTTTACTTGTATTTATACTTCCTGTTGTTTTTATTTTTTCTGTTAAGTCGCCATCACAATTATCTTTGGCTGTTGCGCCAGATTCATTATATTTAGAATTTAGTTTTACATATACAGTTTTATTTCCTTTTAATGTTATAATAGGTGCTTCTTTATCTTGCTTTTTTACTTTTCTTTCTACAGTTGCACTATTTCCGCTAGTATCTTTAACTTTATATATGATTAAATCTTCCTTAGTTTCTTTTTTTACTTTATTTGTTATATCCCCATCATAGTTATCTGTTGCTTTATATCCTTCTTCAGTGTATAAAGAGTTAGGACAAATACTAGTTTCTTTAGAACCCGTTAATTCTATTACTGGTGCAATATCATCAATTACTTCAACTACTCTTTTTACTTTTTTAGTAAATAAACCTTCTTTTACTATATATTCTATCTCATATTTACCTGGTTTTTCTGTGTTTACACTACCTTTAATTTTTATATCATTAGTAACATCTTTAAATGTTCTGGTTGCCTTTGCACCTGACTCTACATATTTATCATTTATTTTAATAGTTACTTTATCTTTTCCATTTAGTGATATTTTAGGAACAAATATAAAATATACACATATTAAAGCAATTAGTAGAATTCCAACTATTACTCCACCAATTATTAGGCTTTTTTTTGATTTTGATTTTTCTAATGCAACTTTTATTTCTTCTTTTTTTCCCATATTATCACCAACCATAATTATATATCTTAATTATACAAGATTAAATAATATTTTACAAATCCTAATCATTAATTTGATTATTTTTTATAAATTCTCTTAGTATCTTTGTAAGTGCTCTTTTTTCTATTCTTGATACATAACTTCTAGATATACCAAGTTCTTTAGCTATTTCTTTTTGTGTTTTTTCATCATTGTTATTTAATCCATATCTTTTTATTAGTATTTCCTTTTCACGATGGTTTAAACACTTTATATATTCTTTAAGTAAAGAGACATTATCTTTAGTATGAATCTCTTCTATAAAGTCTGGACTAGGAAGTTTTAATATATCAAGTATAGTTATTTCGTTTCCCTCCTTATCAAATCCAACTGACTCATTGATGGATATATTTTTATTGTTTTTATTATTTGATCTAAAATACATGAGTATTTCGTTTTCAATACATCTTGCACAGTACGTTGTTATTTTAGTTGAGTGTTTGTTAGAATATGAATCTACTCCTTTTATAAGTCCAATAGTTCCTATGCTTATTAAGTCATCTTGATCTACATTCTTATGTTCAAATTTCTTTACTATATGAGCTACTAATCTTAAATTATGTTCAATTAATTTATTTCTTGCTTCCTTATCGCCATTACTGGCTCTTACAATGTATATATCCTCTTCTTCTTTTGATAATGGTTCTGGAAAAACATTGTTTGAATAGCTTGCTGTAAAAAGTGAGATTTCCTTTAGCCATTTAAGTAATTTAAAAAACATATAATCAACTCCTAATTAATTATATGTTTTAATGTTTTATTTACTTTATTATTTTACATTGACCTTTGATTCTATTGCCTTATCTATGTTGTTACGACATTCATGTACTAGTTCGGCTCTTCTATTTTGAATTTCTTCTAATAGTTTTTTATCCTCTTCTTTATCCGAACCATACAATAATATATTTCTAAAGAGTCTATATTCTTCTTTTACAACCTCATCAAGATTTTTTGATTGTTCTCCAAATAGGTCTTCACTACTTGAACCATTATATATATTTTTATAAGTGTCAATATCACCTGTAAGTTGGGCTTTTATTCTTTCATTTCTATACCCTAATAAACAATCTGCTTCTTCAGCAATTACCGCAGGGCCTCTATAGCTTTCAAATTTTCTATCCTCACCAGTAATAATGCTTGTTATTATTGAATCATCTAGTGAATTAAATCCTTCTTCCATACCAACATTTTTCTCTGATATGAGTGTTCTTACCACTTTTCCATTTTCATCTAGTGATAATCTTTCAAATATCTCTATAAATCCACTTCTTGAGTAATAAATATCACCTTTTATATAGTGACTATTTTCATAGGATTTAAGTGCATGGGAAAATTCATGTACTAAAGTTCTAATTTGGGCTTTGCTTTCTATATCACCAAAAGCAAGTACTATATGTCTTTCAAGTTTATCAATTGAAAATTCTCCATCTTTACAACTTATACGTGGAATAGTTGAGGATACTCCCGCAGCTATTTTTACATCTTGAATTCCAACTATTGACTCATCTTCTTCTATTGTTTCTAGCTTGTTTAGTGTATCATATACATTTTCGCTTGGTTTGCACATAGTAATTGTTGTCTCTTCTAAAACTTTAAATATTAAATCTCTATATTCTTCTCCATAATGCATTATCATAGCTGGTATAATCTTTTCTAAGGTATTACAAAGTTTATCATCATATCCTTTACTTTTTCCTATTTCTCTTATTAATTCATTCATATTATCACCAATATTATGATAATATTTATAGGCTAGTTTTTCAATAAATTTAAGCTTTATTTACTTTTGTTTACACTATTTATGTATTTTTCTACTACTTCATAGTCTGAATATGGGATATATTTATCTTTAATTGCCATGTAAGTGTCTTTTCCTTTACCCGCTATTAATATGATGTCATCTTTTTTAGCGTTTTTAAGTGCGTACATAATTGCTTGTTCTCTATCGATTATTCTAACGTAGTTTTTTAAGGATGAGGTTGATACCATTTCATCTATTATTTTTTCTACACTCTCATATCTTGGATCATCCATTGTAAATATTACTAAATCTGACATTGATAATACTATTTCTCCTATTTTACTTCTTTTTTCATGATATCTTCCTCCTGCGGCACCCGTTATTGTAATTATTCTTCTTTTTTTAATTTTATTTAGGTAAGTAAGTATACTCTTTAAGGCATTCGTAGTATGTGCATAATCTAAAACAATCTTATAATTTGTTCTAAATTCTAAAACTTCGCACCTTCCATCTATTTTTATTATTTTCTTAACCTTTTCTATCACATCTTCTATTTTATAGCCAAAATAAATTAATGTAAGTATACTTGCACAAACGTTATATACATTAAACATCCCAATAAGCGGGCTTTTTACTTCATAGCTTTTATCTTTATATACAATAGTAAAACTTGTTGAATCATCGTTTTCTTTTATAGTTTTAATTATTAAATCTGATTTGGCATTTGTACCAAAAGTTAATACTCTAACCTTTGCTTTACTTAATATTCTTTTAAAGTACTTATCATCACTATTTAATATTAGAACTCCATCTTTTTTTATAAGAGATAATATTTTTTCTTTTGATTCGATATAATTTTCAAGTGTTTTATGTATGTTTAAGTGGTCTTCTGTTATATTGGTTATTATTGCTACATCCAAATTTAATGTATTTGTTCTATTTCTATAAAGTGCTTCGCTTGATATTTCCATAGTTGTATATTCTAAATTTTCTTGTACAAAATGATTCAAATATTTATATGTTTTATTAATTTCTGGGGTCGTATTATTTTCTTTTAGTCTTTCGTTTTTACAATAGACTCCATTTGTACCAATATATCCACAGTTATTATTTCCTAGCATATTTCTAATTATTGATGCGGTTGTAGTTTTACCATCAGTTCCTGTTATACCAATTAATTTTATCTTTTTTAATGGATCATCATAAAATCTTTTTGACAAATATCCTAATTCTTTGTTAGTATCTTCTACTTTTATAAATGGTACTTTATAGTTTTCTTCTTTTTCTACTACTAATGCACTTGCCCCATTTTTTATTGCTTCATCTATAAAATCATGTCTATCTGTATTTACTCCTTTTGTACATACAAATAAATCATACTTTTCTACTTCTTTTGAGTTTATCTTGATATCTTTAATTGGTATATCAAAGTTACAGTTGTATAATTCACTAAGTTTTTTCACAATTATCACCTAGTGTATTATATTTATTTGCTTTAATATGTGATATTTTTTGATTTGTTTGCAAAAATTCTTAATTTAATATAAAATGTTTATTGGTGATATATATGATTATGGATGGAAAATCATTAAAAGGCGAAATATTAAGTGGGTTAGCTGAGGAAGTAAAAGCATTAGATAAAGTTCCAACTCTTTGTGTTATACAAGTTGGTGATGATGAAGCAAGTAATGTTTATATTAATCAAAAAAGAAAAATGTGTAATGATATTGGATATAACTTTATTCATGAAAAGTATGATGATAGTATTACTGAAGATGAATTATTAAAAAACATCGAAAGGTTTAATAGTAATGATAATATAGATGCTATACTAGTACAAATGCCACTTCCTAGTGGAATTAATGAAAAAAGCATTCAAAATGCAGTTAATAAATATAAAGATGTTGATGGTTTAAATGATAGCAATATTGTTGATTTAATAAGTGGTAAATCCTCTCTTTATCCTTGTACAGCTTGTGGTGTAATAAGTCTTTTAGATAAATATGGGGTTATACTTGAAGGTAGTAATGTAGTAATTGTTGGAAGAAGTTCTTTGGTTGGAATGCCACTATTTCATATGCTAGAAAATAGAAACGCTACTGTTACATTATGTCATTCTAAAACAAGAAACTTACAGAGTATAACAAAAAACGCAGATATAATTATATCTGCGACTGGTGTTAAAGGATTAATTAAGGAAGATATGGTTAATAACAACGCTGTTGTAGTAGATGTGGGTATAACAAGAGAAAATGGTAAACTTTATGGTGATGTTGATTTTGATAGTGTTAGTAAAAAAACAAGTCTTATAACACCTGTACCGGGTGGTGTTGGACCTATGACTATAGCATCTCTTGCGCAAAATGTTTTGAAAGCTTATAAAATGCAAAAAAGAAATGACTAAATAGTCACTTCTTTTATTTTTTACATTTATCTATTATTTTAGATACACGAAGTTTTAAATTTTCTTCTGTATCTTTTTTTAATAATGCATCACTTATTATATTTCCGATTTCATAGAATTCAGCTTCTTTTAATCCACGTGTAGTCATTGCAGGAGATCCTATTCTTATGCCAGATGTAACCATAGGAGACGCTTTATCGTAAGGAATAGTATTTTTATTAACTGTTATGTTTATTTCATCAAGTAGTTTTTCTGCTTCTTTACCTGTTAGGTTTGATGAGGTAACATCTACAAGTATCAAGTGATTATCTGTACCACCAGATACTATTCTAAATCCATTTTCTTCTAACGACTTACTAAGTGCTTTTATATTTTTTAATACTTGTTCTTGATAAGTTTTAAAAGATGGGTCTAGTGCCTCACTAAAGCTTTGCGCTTTTGCGGCTATAACGTGCATAAGTGGTCCACCTTGAATTCCTGGGAATATTGTTTTATTAATCTTTTTAATTATTTCTTCACTATTGGTTAATATTATTCCACCACGTGGTCCTCTTAATGTTTTATGTGTAGTTGATGTAACAACATCTGCATATTCAACTGGATTCGGATGAAGACCTGCGGCTACTAATCCAGCAATATGTGCCATATCAACCATTAAGTATGCCCCTACACTATCAGCAATTTCTCTAAATCTTTTAAAATCTATTATTCTAGAATAAGCGCTTGCACCCGCAATAATCATTTTTGGCTTATTTTCTTTAGCAAGTCTTTCTACTTCATCATAATCTATTAATTCTGTTTTAGGATTTACATCATAACCTATTATTTTATAGTCAATTCCACTAAAGTTTATAGGATGCCCATGAGTTAAATGTCCACCATGTGATAAGTTCATTCCCATAACAGTATCGCCTTTTTCTAATAGTGCTCTATATACTGCCATATTTGCACTACTACCACTATGAGGTTGAACATTTGCATACTTACAGCCAAATAGTTTTTGTAAGTATTCTATTGCTAAGTTTTCAACAACATCTACGTTTACACATCCTCCATAATATCTTTTACCAGGATATCCTTCGGCATATTTATTTGTGAAAATACTTCCTTGTAATGCTAATACATCATCTGAGACATAATTTTCACTTGCAATAAGTTCAATGTTATTGTGTTGCCTTTTTATTTCATTATCTAGAGCTTCTTTTATTCTTTTATCCATATAACACCTCTTTCTAAGTTCCCTTAGTAATATTGTACCTCATATAGATAAAAAGAGCAAAAGAAAAAAGAGAAATTATTTCTCTTCAATTTGAATTAATTTTTTAGTTTCTTTTTTCTCTTCTTTTGGAACTTCAACGGTCAAGCAACCATTTTTAAAGCTTGCCTTAATGCTTTCAGGATCAACATCTCCTACATAGAAGCTCCTACTATATTCACGAGTACTTCTTTCACGTCTGATGTAATTTTTCTCTTCATCAGAACTTTCCTCTTTCTTTGATACTTTTACAGTTAGATATCCATTGTCACATTCAATTGTTGTATCATCTTTTGAGTAACCTGGTGTATCCATTTCAATGTAATACTTATCTCCTTTCTCATAAATATCACATTTCATATTGGCGGTGTCTTTAGAGCTTAGGAAATCACCAAAAACATCATCCAAAAAGAAACTTTCATCTCTTGGTACTAATTTCATAATTCATTCCTCCTCCGAACAATTATAATTATACCACTCTATTAGCAATTGTCAATAGAAAGTGCTAATTTTTTTTAATTTTTTTTATGAAATTCTACTACAATACTATTATGTGACAAATAATCAAATATAATACAAAAAAACTTATTAAATTGTTACGTTTAATAAGTTGAATATTATACCTACTAATATACTGATTATATATACTAGTAATAAAATTTTAATGTTTTCTTTATAATTTTTGTTCACTTTAAATAGTACTAAAATTCCTAACCCACTTGCACATAAAAGTCCTGAAATCGCTGAACCAAAAGTTAGGGCATTGTTTAGATATAGTTCTGTAATAACTACAGATGAAGCACAATTAGGTATAAGACCAATAAGTCCTGATAAAATAGGGCCTAGAAATGTACTTGCAACTAAGAATGATGATATTTTGTCCTCACCTATTATATGAATAATAATATCCATTCCAAAATTTATTCCAAGGATAAATATAAAAATTGTAAGAGTATGCTTAAGTGCTGATAACCAAATGTTTTCTTCGCAGTGACAGTGATCGTGATCACACATTTTAAAAATTTCTGGAGCAATTTTTTTAGATTTCCTATTTACAAACAAATCTATTATTAATCCTGCCAACATACCTATTATAACTTTAACTAAAAGAAATTTTACAATAGTTGGGATTGATGCATTAGAAGATAATAATATTGGAAGCATTTCATCTGAGGTTGATAAATAAATTGATATTAACGTCCCAAGTGATATTATTCTTACTATATAAAGGTTTGATGCCATGACTGAAAATCCGCATTGTGGGAATGCGCCAAGGATACTACCAACAACTGGTCCAAACTTTCCGGATTTTTTAATTATTTTTTCTGTTTTGGAATTTGACTTGTGTTCTAAAAATTCCATTATTAAATATACTATAAATAGAAATGGTAAAAGTTTTATAGAATCAATTAGTGCATCTAATATTACTTCTTTCACTATAAATCACCTCATAAACATATAAAGTTTAGCATATAAAGAAAAAAAGTAAAGTCTTTTATTGACATTTTCTAAGTTTTTAGATAAAATTAATTTACATGTGAAATGGGTCTATAGCCAAGTGGTAAGGCGTGGGACTGCAACTCCCTGAGCGTTGGTTCAAATCCGACTAGGCCCTCCATTTTATTAATAAAACTGTTTATCAGTTTTTTATTTGCGGACGTGGTTTAATGGTAGAATGCAACCTTGCCAAGGTTGAGACGGGGGTCCGATTCCCCTCGTCCGCTCCATTTGAAATCAACTTACGGACTTAATTGTTCGTAAGTTTTTATTTTATATAAAA
>OIYG01000283.1_pt1 | contig 53713 bp, 72 predicted proteins | sample 1587861 | NCBI WGS metagenome assembly OIYG01 (sample SAMN03283272) | human gut metagenome | biome: human-associated habitat; material: feces | host: Homo sapiens | place: Peru | collected 2012
GGGCAAGGGGCTCGAATCTGGGCTCGAATCTGGGCTCGAATCTGGGCTCGAATCTGACGGGCACGAACCTGGGCTCGAATCTGGGCACGAATCTGACGAGGAATAAGAATGTCAACAATCACTAAAAGAGCATTAGAGGCTTCATTAAAGAAGTTAGTTAAGACAAAACCATTAAATAAGATAACAGTAAGTGATATCACTGATGATTGTGGAATTAACAGAATGACTTTCTATTATCATTTCAAAGATATCTATGATCTAGTTGAATGGATATGTTATGAGGATGCAGCTAAGGTATTAGGCGACAATAAGACCTATGATACTTGGCAAGAGGGTTTCCTTGATTTGTTTGAGTTGGTTCTTGAAAATAAAGACTTCATTATGAATGTCTATAATTCTGTAAGCAAAGAACATATTGAAACTTTTTTATATAAGTTAACATTCAAGTTAATGGAAGATGTTGTAGAGGAACAAGCGAAAGGCATGAATGTTAATGATATGGATAAGTACTTCATTGCCAATTTCTATAAGTATGCCTTTGTAGGATTGATGCTAGAGTGGATTAAAGATGGTATGAAAAAAGATCCTAAGAAGATTATTGAGAAACTTTCTGCTGTGATACAGGGTAGTATTAAAGAGGCTTTAAATAGGTTGAAGATTAGTTAATTTAATCAAAAATAATAAATTGATAAAAAATTATACAAATAAAAGGTGGTGTTTAAAATTTTTACAACTACCTTTTTTTGATTATTTTAATGATTAATTAGCTTTTGTATATTAGAGGTGTAAAGAGATACAGGAGGTAAGTTATATGTATTACTCTAGCGGAAATTACGAAGCATTTGCTCGTCCAAAGAAGCCTGAAGGCGTTGATAGAAAATCTGCTTATATTGTAGGAAGTGGCTTAGCTGCTTTAACAGCTGCTTGCTATCTTGTAAGAGATGGCCAAATGAAAGGCGAACACATCCACGTATTAGAAAAAGGTGAACTAGCTGGTGGTGCTTGTGATGGCTACTACTATGATGGTTTAGGTTATGTTATGAGAGGTGGTAGAGAAATGGATAACCACTTCGAAGTTATGTGGGATTTGTTCCATTCTATTCCATCAATTGAAACAGAAGGTGTTTCAGTATTAGATGAATATTATTGGTTGAATAAGGAAGACCCTAACTACTCATTATGTAGAGCTACTGTGAACAAGGGTCAAGATGCTCATACTGATGGTAAGTTTGATATTTCTGATAAGGGTGCTATGGAAATCATGAAGTTGTTCTTTACTCCTAATGAAGAATTACAAGATAAGAGAATTAATGAAATCTTCACTGATGAGGTATTCAAGTCTAACTTCTGGTTATATTGGAGAACAATGTTTGCGTTCCAAGAATACCACAGTGCACTTGAAATGAAGTTATATTTCCAAAGATATATTCATCACATTGGTGGATTACCTGATTTTAAAGCGTTAAGATTTACTAAGTATAACCAATATGAATCAATGATTCTTCCAATGGTTAAATATTTGGAAGCTCATAATGTTAAGTTCCATTTTGGTGTAAAAGTTGATAATGTCATCTTTGATTGTTCAAATCCAAGTAAGAAACTTGCTAAACAAATTGAAGTTACTGAAGATGGTAAGAAGAACTTCATTGATTTAACCGAAGATGATCTAGTATTTATCACTAATGGTGGTTGTGTTGAAAATTCAGCAATGGGTTCTCAAGACAGTCCTGCTGCCTACAACACCGAATTAAAAGAAGGCGGTGGCTGGGATATGTGGCGTAAGATTGCTGCTCAAGATCCATCATTTGGTCATCCTGATAAGTTCTGTTCTGATCCTGAACAAACAAACTGGGAATCAGCTACTATTGAAACTTTAGACCAAAATATTATTCCTTATATTAAGAATATCTGTAAGCGTGATCCATTCACTGGTAAGGTTACAACTGGCGGTATCGTTACAGTTAAGGATTCTTCTTGGTTATTGTCTTGGACTATTAATAGACAACCTCAATTTAGAAATCAACCAAAGGATCATTGTCTAGTTTGGGTATACTCTCTATTCACTGATAGACCTGGTGATTATATTAAGAAACCAATGAGAGAATGTACTGGTAAGGAAATCTGTGAAGAATGGTTATATCACATCGGTGTTCCTGAGGATAAAATTGAAGAATATGCAACAAATAGTGCTAATACAGTTCCTGTTATGATGCCTTATATTGACGCATTCTTCATGCCAAGAGCTTATGGTGATAGACCAGCTGTAGTGCCTGATGGTTCTGTAAACTTTGCGTTCATTGGACAATTCGCTGAAACTCCAAGAGACACAATCTTCACTACTGAATATTCAATGCGTACTGGTATGGAAGCTGTATATACATTATTAAATGTAGATAGAGGTGTTCCAGAGGTATGGGGTAGTGTATACGATGTAAGAGACTTATTGAATTCTACTGTTCAATTAAGAGATGGTAAGAAGATTACTGATATGGAATTAAGTTTTGGTGAAAAGCTTGTTCTAAAGAAGGCTCTTGCGAAGATTGAGAATACTGATGTTGAAAAGCTTTTAAAAGCTCATAATGTAATCTAAGATGATTGGCTGTTTATTAAATTAAACGGCCTTTTTCTTTAGCTCAAAGTGATTTCTATTAGTAGCAAGCAAATCCTCTTTTACAAGTTTTGATAATTCATTTGACATAGCTGCTCTTTCAACACATAAATAATCAGCAAGTTGTTGACGATTAAAGGGGATATCAAAGGATAAAGTACCTTGTTTAATAGATTCGCTAGATAGATATGATAATAACTTATCCCTAGTTGTTCTTTTGCTGGTGTGTGTGATTTTATTGTTGAGGATTAAGATTTTATTAGATAAAACACCAACTAGATTATGAATTAGTTTCTGGTGATAACTACATAATGATGGACAAGTTGTCAAAAGATGATTGATGTTTAGAAGTAGTATTATAGAATCTTCATTGGCTACAACACTGATATTTAAGACAGCATTATTAGCTGCATAAGGTTCTCCAAAGAAGTCGCCAACGTTACATTTTGATAAGATATTACGATGTCCCCAAAGATCTTCTTGAATGATAAGAGTAGAGCCACTTAAAACAAGACCCATTACATCAGTGATGTCTCCTGCCTTAAAAATATAAGAATTAGCTGTTTTAGAAACAATAGTGGCATTAACACAATGAAGAATAGATAATATCTCATCATCTTCTAATCCTTTAAAGAAAGGTGTGTTTCTTAAAACTGTTAAATATTCTTTCATAATTTTTTCTCCTTGTTGGAAAACAAACATACAAGTTTAAATAATTATATTATGATTAAGCCATAAATATATGGAGGATGCTTAAATGATTAGAAAGATTATTCATATTGATGAAGATAAATGTAATGGTTGTGGTATATGTGTTAACGCATGTCATGAGGGTGCGATTGGTCTGGTTGATGGCAAGGCTAAATTATTAAGAGATGATTATTGTGATGGTATGGGGGATTGTCTTCCTACTTGCCCTACTGGGGCGATTACATTCGAGGAAAGAGAAGCTCTTGCCTATGATGAAGAGGCGGTAAAGAAGAATATGATGAAAAAGAAGATTGAACATAAGAATGAATGTGCTTGTCCTGGCTCCAAGGTTAGGATGATGGAACATAAGGAAAGTGTTTGTAATGTTGATGTAAGTTCACAACTTCGTAACTGGCCGATTCAGATTAAATTAGCACCTATTAATGCGCCATATTTTGATGGGGCAAAACTATTAATTGCGGCCGATTGTACTGCCTATGCTTATGCGAATTTCCATAAGGACTTTATTCGTAATAAAGTTACGCTTATTGGCTGTCCTAAATTAGATAGTGTTGACTATAGCGAAAAGTTAACTGAAATTATTAGAAATAATAACATTCTAAGTGTAACGGTTGTACGCATGGAAGTACCATGTTGCGGTGGTATTGAGATGGCTGTTAAAAAAGCATTGCAGGCTAGTGGTAAGTTTATTCCATGGAATGTAGTGACTGTTTCTATTGATGGAGAAATATTGGACTAAAACAAGAGTTGTCTTTAAAAAAGATGCCTAGGAATTAAACCTAGGCATCTTTAATCTAACATCTTTTTAAGCCAGAATCAGGAGAAAATTAGATAAGTTATTCTAATTTTCCAAAGGTTCTATATAAGCTAATAGATAAAGGAAATATACCAGCAAAGATATTTTCATAAGAAATTCTATCCCAAGCATAAACAGCTAATGCCACAAAGATTATTATTAATAACAAATCAACAACAAGTGCTTTAGTAAAACCGTTAAGCACAATATTACTAAGTAACATAACGCCTAATATAACCGAGTATACAAATGTTACAAATATTGATTCATGACTTGCTAGAAACGAGCAACCAATCAATATAATAATAAGCGCAATAGAATAGACTAATAATAGTTTTTTCATATATTCCTCCATCAAGACATTCTTGTTTTCCTTTACAAATAAAACACCAAAGAGTCTATACCTAAACATGCTTTAAAAAGTTAAAGCACATGTAAATGAATAGATAATTTGGCTATCTAGTAACATATTTAAGTTACCATATGCTAACTGATTAAGCAAGCAAGATAATAATACATTTTGGGTTTATCTAACAAAGTTAATGAAAAAGTCAACAAACAATAAAAGACTGTCCAATCATAAGTTTGTTTTTGGACAGTCTCTTATAGAAAATTCACAACCGCAATAGTTTTGGTGATATAGATGAAGTTCTTTATTTAGGGCTTCATTTTTATTTATGCCATCACCCTTTTTAAAATCAGCATGTAAATATTTAACGCTTGGATACTTCTTTTCTAATGTTTCACCTATTTCGTTAATATATTCAGCATTCTTACGATTAGAAATAGACATTACAGTAGTGAAATATTCATAATGGAATTTATCTGCATACTTAAAGCCTTCTTCCATTCTTAATCCATAACAAATCTTGCATCTTTTGCCCATTTCTGGTTCATCCTTGAATGGTTCAAGAATATGTTTATATTTATCATAATCATACTTATCGACAATAAGTTTAATTTCCTTATCACCTAGATATTCAAGATATTGGTTAAGGGCATCTAGTCTTTTTAAGAATTCTTCATATGGATAAATATTAGAATTGGTAAAAAGAATCGTTATCTTAAAATATTGTCTTAAATATATTAAAGGATAGACTGAACATACCCCACAACAAATATGTAGTAGTAATGTTGGCCTATGGTTTAAGTGGCTTATTTGGTTAAGTTGTTTCTGATAGTTATTCATTGGTTATAAACATTGAATCGCCAAATGAGAAGAAACGATACTTGTTTTCTACCGCAACCTTATAGGCATTAAGAATCATGTCTCTTGATGTAAAGGCTGAGATCATCATGATAAGTGTTGACTTAGGTAAGTGGAAGTTAGTGATTTGACAATCAATAGCCTTGAACTTATATGGTGGATAGATGAAGATGTTTGTTTCTTCATGACACTCCTTAAATTCACCATACTTAGCCATAACACTCTCTAGTGTTCTTGTTGAAGTAGTACCTACCGCAATAATTCTTCTTCCTTCTTGTTTGGCCTTATTTAAGACATCAGCTGTTTCTTTAGACATATAGTAAGATTCATAATGCATATGATGATTTTCAATTGTCTCTTCTTTAACAGGTTTAAAAGTACCTAAGCCTACATGAAGTGTTACATCAACAATTTGAACGCCCTTTTCCTTTATTCTATTAATAAGATCTTCAGTAAAGTGTAGTCCAGCTGTAGGACAAGCTGCAGAGCCTAAGTTTTGGGCATAGACATTTTGATATCTATTGTTGTCTTTAAGCATTTCGTGGACATAAGGTGGCGTAGGCATAAGACCAATTTCTTCAAGTATTTCAATTAGAATACCCTCATAAATCATTTGGATAATTCTAATTCCTTCTTCTCTTATTTCTAGACATTTGCCTTTTAACTTATCTGAGAAAGTAATAATAGTACCTACTTTAATAGCCTTGGCATTACCACATAGACATTCACAAATTGAGTCGGCACCTATCTTTAGAATAAGTACTTCTACCTTAGCTCCTGTTTCTTCCTTAGTTCCATATAGTCTTGCAGGAATTACCTTAGAGTTGTTTCTTACAAGAACATCTCCTTCATGTAAATAATCGATGATGTCGAAGAAGTGCTTATGTTCAATTTCACCACTGTTTTTATGTAAGACCAATAGTCTTGACTCATCTCTTTTATCAACAGGATGTTGAGCGATCAATTCTTCTGGTAAATAATAATCAAATTCTTCAAGTTTCATTAAAAGCCTCTTTCATCAAAACCATATTTATTTAGAATATTATTTTTATATTGACTATAACGGTCTTCCTTAATAGCCTCTCTTGCGCCTTCTACAATCTTAATTAGAAATCTTAGATTATGAATTGATAGAAGGTTGTTGGCAAGACCTTCGTTAGCTCTAAATAAGTGGTTTAAGTATGCCTTGGTGTAGTTTCTACAACATTGGCAATCACAATTTTCATCAAGTGGTGTAAAGTCATCTTTATAGATTTGTTTTCTAATGTTGATACGACCATTAGAAGTCATAAGGGTACCATGTCTTGCGATTCTTGTAGGAAGAACACAGTCGACCATATCGACACCTTTTTCAATCGCAACTAGAATGTCGTTGACAGCGCCAATGCCCATTTCATATCTTGGCTTATCTTTTGGAAGATATGGAAGTGTGTAGTCTAGCATATCATAGTGGGTTTTCTTGTCTTCACCAACTGAAGTACCGCCAATTGAATAACCATCAAAGTCCATCTTGGCTAATTCTTCAGCACAATATTTTCTTAGATCTGCATAGTTAGAACCTTGAACAATGCCAAATAAAGCTTGATCATCTCTTTTATGAGCTTCTAGTCCTCTTTTGGCCCAACGAAGGGTTCTTTCTACTGATTGTTTAGTATATTCATAGTCACTTGGAAATGGTATACATTCGTCAAATGACATGGCAATGTCAGAGCCAATCTTTTCTTGGATGTGGATTGAGTCTTCTGGTGACATGAAAAGTTTTGATCCATCAAGGTGTGATTTGAACATTACACCTTCTTCTTTGATGTCACGTATTTTTGCCAAGGAGAATACTTGGAAGCCACCACTGTCTGTTAGGATAGGACCGTTGAAGTAGTGCATGAAATTGTGAATGCCTCCTGCTTTGTCTACGATATCTTCGCCAGGTCTTAACCATAGGTGGTAGGTGTTAGATAAAATAATTGAAGCGTTTATTTCTTCTAAGTCTCTGTAGTCTAGAAATTTTACGCTTGCTTGGGTTCCTACGGGCATGAAAACTGGTGTTTCCAGTTTGTAGCCGTTTATTTCGATGGTGCCATATCTAGCGTTACCATCTTGGTGCAATAAAGTATATTTAAGATTTTTCATCCCCACTATGATAACACAGGCTATAATAATCGTATGGAATCTAAAGAATTAAAGCGTTACAATTTGCCAGAAGATCGTCAATTATTGGGTGTAATTGACGCAAAACCTAGTTTAATCTTGTTTATAATCTTTTTAGTTGGCTTATTTTTGTTGGCAATTAGACAATATGTCTTAGGGACTATTGTGATAGCTGTGGCTACTTTATCGTTTGTGTTGTTGCCATCGAGAGTTCTTATTGAATTTTATTATGATTATTTAGTTTTATATAACCATGCTGATAAGAATGATTGTGAGATGATTTTTTATGATGAGGTTGTAAAGTGGCGTTATATTTTTGGGATGACCTATGATTATGTAGAGCTAACTTTAGTTGATGATTCCACTCATGTGGTCGATGCGTATTCAAGGACGGAGTTTGAGTCTTATTTAAATCGTTTTATGAAGGATAAAAAGGATAAATCGAAGCGTAAAAAGTGATATCATAATATAAATATGAAAAAAGAATTTGAGAATAATGCCTATTTTTGGCAAAAGATTGATGCTGCATTTATATCAGGAGACTATAAAAAAGTATATGAAAAGGGTTCTAGACATCCAATGTATCCTTCTTTAATTTTTCCTGTGGATTATGGTCACATAACAACAAATGATGATGAATTATGTTCAATGAAGGCTTTTAAGGGTGAGGGTAATCAAACAGTGGATGCTGTTGTTGTTTGTGCAAATTTGTTGGAAAAAGATCTTTCAGCTATTTTGTTGATTGGATTAAGTGATGAACAAGAGGAAGAAGTATTGAAATTTTTAAATAGTACTGATTTCCAAAAGGCTGTGATCATTAGAAGAGGAAAGGAAATCCCATCTTGGGCAATTGTGGAATAGGTATGTTATATATTATTGAGAATGATTTATTAACTTTGAGTGTTTCTACTACCGCATGTGAGATGCATAGTTTAAAGAGAAAAGGCTCAGATTATGAATATTTGTGGAATGGTGATCCTACTTATTGGAAGGGAAGAAATCCGTTGTTGTTTCCTCAAGTGTCTTCAACTTCTACAAAGACTAATATTATTGATGGAAAAGAATATCCTATGGGTAATCATGGTTTTGCCCGTAATAGTGAGTTTGAATTAGTATCTAAGGAAGATGATAAGTTGGTGTTCTTATTGAAGGACAATGAGGAAACACATAAACAATATCCATTTAGTTTTGAGATCTATGTGACTTATTCTTTAAAGGACAATTCAGTATTAATTGACTATGAGGTAGTTAATACAAATGATAGAAAGATGCCATTTGGCTTTGGTTTACATCCAGGTTTCATGTGTGATGAGGGTTTAAAGAATTCTTATGTAACTTTCAATAACGGTCATGAATTCAAATTAAACTTTGAACAGCTATATCCAACATATTTTGAAGAGCCAATGCCAAGCAGTGCTACTCTTCATACTAATGGCCATGAAATTAAGCTTGATTTTGATGGTTTTAAGCACTTAGCATTATGGTCTCCTAATGGTCCATTTGTTTGTATTGAACCTTGGATGAATCTTAATGTTAGAGATGATAGACCATTTGAGGAAAGAGAAGAGAATATCGTGCTTGATCCTAATACTAGTTTCAAGATTGGATATTCAATTACAGTTGATTAGTACTTATCCTTATATTTTGAAAATTGTTTTTTTGAAAATCTCTTGTTATAATTCGAATATGAAGAGGGATATATATGCGATTGATGGTAGCTATCGTCACATATCTAGGTACAAAACTGGTGTTTTTTAAGAAGGTGCAGTCAATTTTAGATTGCACTTTTATTTTGGTTCGATAGAATTGTTTCTAAAAACATAGAATATGATAAGGGAATGAGTGTGCGGATTATGATTAATGATAAAAAAATATATAAAAGCATTTTCTTAACTTCCATCTTTTTTGTAAGCTTGGTTTTTACGACGGCAAAATTTCTAGGTAGTGATTTTTGGTATAGACTCACAAATGTTAGAATGGATTTTTTGGCATTATTTGAAGATTTTGTGTTTTCTTTAATTGTTGATGTGCTTGGAGTCTTTATTGCGATATTCTTCTTGATGTTGTTTATTAAGGATGTCAAGAAAAGCGATAATCCTGTAGAGATGATAAAAAACAAAATAAATGAAACTAAAAAACAAATCAATTTTACATTGATACTTATATTAGTTTGCTTTGTTGTTGGTCTTTTTGTTGAAATAGTTGGAATTTATAATATGGTTTTTATTCCTACTATTCTTATTTTTGCGTTAACAGCTTTTGTCTTTTTCGCCTTGTTAGAGAACTATGCCTTGAAATAGTTTGTTGTTAATTATTCAAATTAAAAGCGATGATTTAATCATCGCTTTATCTAGCCTTAGCTTCTTCCATTACCTTGATACCAGCAGAACAGCCAAGTCTATCAGCTCCTGCTTCAATCATCTTCATAGCGTCATCATAAGATCTAACACCACCTGCTGCCTTAACCTTACATACATCGCCTACTGTCTTTTTCATTAGGGCAACGTCCTCTGGTGTGGCACCATGTGTTGAGAATCCAGTTGATGTTTTTACAAATTCAGCTTTTGCGTTCATTGAACATTTACAAGCTTCAACTTTTTCTTCATCAGTTAATAGACATGCTTCAATGATTACTTTGACGATTGCTGGTTTACTAGCTTCTACTACAGCTGCAATATCTTTAGTTACATAATCATAGTCCTTGTCTTTTAGGGCACCGATATTGATTACCATATCAACTTCTTGGGCACCATTTTCTACTGCTGTTTTAGCTTCAAAAGCCTTAGATACTGTGTCCATAGCTCCTAGCGGGAAACCTACTACACAACATACTTTTACGTCGCTTCCTGCAAGTAACTGTTTAGCTAGTGGTACATAACATGTGTTTACACATACTGATGCGAAGTCGTATTGTCTAGCTTCTTGGCATAGCTTTGTGATTTGTTCCTTTGTTGCCTCGGGTTTTAATAAAGTATGATCGATATATTTGTTTAATTCCATAGTTCCTCCTTTGATTAAACTTATTTATTAAATAATCCTTTGAATTCTTTTGGCACTGGAGCTTTAAATGTTAATAGCTCTTTAGATATAGGATCGACAAAAGATAATTTAGAAGCATGTAGGCCAAGTCTATTAATAGGAGATAGACCATCACCATATTTATCATCACCGATGATTGGATGATCAAGACTTGCCATAGCTACTCTGATTTGGTTTTTACGTCCACTGTCAATATTTACTTGAAGCAAAGAGTAATCCTTGTTTTTATTTAAAACTTTATAATGAGTGATAGCTAGTTTACCACTGTCGGCTACATACATCATGTTGTTTTTGTTTTCTTTTAGATAATTCTTGATAGTGCCACTATCGTTGTCCAAGTTACCATTTATAACCGCAATGTATTCTCTTTCGCTGACATCTTGGTTCCAATGTCCTTTAAGCATTGAGTGTACTTTGATGTCTTTGGCGAACACTAGAACACCACTTGTTTCCTTATCGATTCTATGAAGTACGTAAGGACGAAGTTTTGGCTCTTTTTTCTTTAGATAATCTTCTACAAAGGTATATGCTGATTCTCTTTGGTTATCAGATTGTACTGACAACATACCATTTGGCTTGTTGATGGCGATGTAGTAATCATCTTCATAGATAATGTATGGTTTGATGTTGAAGGTACGTGGTTCATCCTTTTTCTTCTTTTTGTTTACTTGTTTAACAACAACTGGATTCTTAGCTATTTTAACTTCATCATCTTTTGCGAGTGGATAATTGAATTGTCTTACGACACTACCATTTACTAATACCTTATTACTTGATAGTAATGATTTAACAGTATTTCTTGATTCAGGTAGCTTCTGCAACAAATATTCAAGAAGCTCACAAGAGTGATGGACTTTGTTAGTATAGGTATAACGAATAGGAACCTGTTTAGTATTTTCTTTCTTCATCATTAGAATTTTATCATAATGCTTTATAATTTATTTATGAGAATACTAACGAGTGAGTCAATGTCAATGTGTGATAGAAGGTCTATGGATGATCAAAAAGTAGATGAGATTTATCTTGTGAATAAGGCTGCTATGGCTTGTTTTGATAATTTGAAGGATAAGATAAATTTTGATTCTAAGATAGTTGTTGTCTGTGGTAATTCTAATAATTCTAGTGATGGTTTTTGTTTAACTGATATTTTGATTAAAGAAGGATATGATGCCAAGGCTTTATATTTGTTTGATAAGTCTAAGATGAATAAGACTTGTAGTCATTTTTATAAGGAAGAATTAGTTACTAAAGAATTAGGCAATCCTGATGTAATTATTGATTGTGTTATTGGTAATGGCCTAAGGGGAGCTTTAAGGGAAGATGTTGTCGAATTAATTAATTTATTAAATAATACCAAGGCCTATAAGATTGCGATTGATTTACCTACCGGTTTAAATAGTAATACAGGCAACTATGATCCTGTATGTTTTAAGGCTGATTTAACTATTGCGATTAATAATCTTAAATTAGGTCATTTATTAAATAGAGGACCTGATGTATGTGGTGAAATAAGGATTGCTGATATCGGTTTAAATGATTATGAAGACTTGGAACATGTGGATACTATTAAGTTAGATGTTAAGCATAAAAGATTAGCTTTTAGTAATAAATATGATTATGGAAGTATTTTAGTGATTGGCTCTAATGTATCAATGGCTGGTGCGGGTATTATGTCTTCTATTTCAGCTTTAAAAACCGGAGCAGGGCTAGTGACTTTGGCAGTGCCTAATGCTAACTATAATATCGTTTCTATTAAGGCTCCATATGAAATTATGGTCAAGGAATTGGATGATATCGATAATTTATTAATAAAGAAGGATACTGTTGTCTTTGGTCCAGGTTTGGGTAGATGTGAAGATTATAGTACTTTATTAAGAGAATTACTTTCAAGAGATATTAATCTAATTGTTGATGCGGATGGTTTATATCATTTGTCTAAGATTACTAATATTAAAGAAATAAAGAAGTGTCGTTTATGTATTACGCCTCATTTTGGTGAAGCAGCTACATTGTTAGGTAAGTCTGTTAAGGGTGATCCGTTTACTTGTTTTAAGGAACTGATTGATAAGTATGATTGTATAACTGTTTTAAAGGGTCATAATACTTTGGTTGGTGATAAGGACCGTTATTATTTATCTTTATATGGTAATAGTGGTATGGCAACTGCTGGTAGTGGTGATGTCTTAAGTGGTATTATCGCAGGCTTAGCTTTAAAGAAACTAGATTTGGATAAGGTATGTCAGGCTGTAGCTTTACATGGTTTTGCGGGTGATAAGGCTAAGGAATTATATGGTGAAGCTAGTTTAACAGCATCTGATATCTATAATTCTATTTATTTGGGATTTAAATAATTGTGGGTGTATAAACTCACTTTTATTTTGGAGTTAAGAAAAAGCCGAATAATCGGCGTTATCATAGCTTGTACTACCTGTGAGACTTACTAATGAAGATTAATATACTTATGTTTACTACCTGCGAGAAACTGTATATTAACAATATTTATTATATAGCTATGAATAATTATTTGGCTTATTTTAAGCCATAATATTTAGAATAATCAATATCGTTATAAGCTTCTTCTTTTGTGACTTGAAAACTATAAATCGCTATTTCAGGGTTGTTTGGGTTGATATATTTCATAACATTTAAATCACCTTGATGAAATTTTAGAAATGATGCAGCGCTACAGTACAGCTTTGTTGATTTATCGATAAAAAATGTCACAACATAGTAAACTTTCTCTTCTTTGTTATAAAAAACCAAATCACAATTAAAAGCATTTGAAGTAGTTTGTTTGAATTTTTTAACAACTTTACTGTGAATGAAAATATTGTTAATCTTGTACATTGTTTCTATTCTTGGCAACAAAATTGTTTTAAATTTTGTTTGATTCAATTTTTTAATCATTTTAATGTCGATCTCTTCGTTTCTAATTTTGTCCCAGGCATAATTTCCTCTTAATTTTTCATCGAAGTGATGCAATCCTATTAAATGAGCGAAATTAGCTTCTGTGAATTTTAAAACCAATTGTCCAACTTCGGTTTGGAATACAAAGTTTTTATAACATAATGTTTCTAAATAATAATTTTGGATAGAAATAAAAGAATTCATAGCGTACGTTAAATATACAACTTAAAATTCGATAAAGAAATACTTTGACGCAAATATGGGAATAACTTGGGAATAACTAGAAAAAACCGGATAGTTTTCCACAAAATGTTGATAACTATCGTTACTTATGCACATAAAAAACTCCTTAACAGGAGCTCGTTCTTTATTCGGTTCATCCACTTCCGTACAGTCGCAGGCCTCTCGTCGCATTTCTTGCATATATTTTACGTCCCTTCGCAAGCAGGGAACCCCAGAGAACCAGTCCGAGATTGGAATTTCACCATCTAAGGCGCAATGCCTTCATCTACAATATAACATAAACATAAAAATAATCAATGATTTTTATAAATTCAACTTTTTATTAAAAATATTGAAAAAATGTGTAATTTGTGTGAAAAAAATCAAATATTTCTAAAAAATATTGTTTTTTAATAGATGAAGTAATAAAATTTTTCCTATATTAAGAGGAAGGTATTGATTATGGAATATGATTTCAAAGATTTTGGTTCATGTTTATTCAGTGAAAGTGAAATGGCAAAAAGATTACCATCTCCTGTATTTAGAAAGTTTAAGGAAGCAAGAGATCATGAGACACCACTAGAGATAGAGGTTGCTGATGCGATTGCTCATGAGATGAAGGATTGGGCACTTGAACATCATTGTACCCACTATACCCACTGGTTTCATCCTTTGACTGGCTCTACTGCTGAGAAACATAATTCTTTTATTGAAGAAAAAGATGGAGTTCCTATTTGTAGGTTTTCAGGAAAGTCTTTGATTAAAGATGAACCTGATGCTTCTAGTTTTCCAAGTGGTGGCCTACGAGCAACTTTTGAGGCTCGTGGTTATACTTATTGGGATGTTGAATCTCCTGCATTTATTAGGGGCCATGTTTTATATATTCCAACTGTCTTTATTTCATATACTGGTGAATCATTAGATACTAAGGGGCCTTTGCTTAAGTCTATTGATGCAGTGAGTGATGCGGCTAGTAGGATTGTTAATAGTTTTGGTGATAAGACAGTTAAAAGAGTTATTCCATGTGTTGGTTTGGAACAAGAATATTTTTTGGTTGATAAGGCTACTTTCTATCAAAGAAGAGACTTGTATTTAACAGGCAAAACATTATTAGGTGCTATGCCTCCTAAAGGTCAAGAGTTAGAGAAACATTATTTTGGTTCTATTTCTCAAAGAGTTAATGATTATATGGAAGAGGTTAATACGGAATTATGGAATCTTGGTGTCTATGCTAAGGCAGAACATAATGAAGTGGCTCCTGGTCAATTTGAGATTTCTCCTATTTTCTCTAGTTTAAATGTGGCAATTGATCAAAATATGATGATGATGGATATCTTACAAAAGGTAGCTTTGAAACATAATTTGGTTTGTTTACTACATGAAAAACCTTTTGAGGGTGTAAATGGTTCTGGTAAGCATAATAACTATTCTTTAGTTACTGATGATGGTCAAAACTTATTTGATCCAGGTAAGGATCCTCATAATAATGTGCGTTTCTTATTGTTTACAGGAGCTATATTGAAGGCAATCGATGATAATGCGACTTTAATTAGACTAGCTTCAAGTGATGCTGGTAATGACTTCAGATTGGGTGCTAATGAAGCTCCTCCTGCCATTGTTTCTGTTTACTTGGGTGATGTAATAGAAGGTGTGTTTGATTCTATTGTTGGCAAAAAGCCTACAAGTTATGTTAAGTCTGGTTTAAAGGAATTTGGCATGTCTACTATTAAGAATCTTCCAAAGGATAATTCAGATCGTAACCGTACTTCCCCTATTGCCTTTACTGGTAATAAGTTTGAATTTAGAATGTTAGGTTCAAGTATGAATGCTTCTTTCTTGAATACCGTTATAAATACTTCTTTAGCTAAAGTATTAGATGAGATTGCTGATGAATTAGATAAGGTAAAGAATAGACAGGATGTAAGAGAGAAAGCCTTAGATATTATTGCCTCTATGTATAAGAAACATAAGAGAATTGTTTTCTCTGGTAATGGTTATAGTGGTGAGTGGGTTAAGGAGGCTGAAAGAAGAGGTCTTCCTAATGTGCCTACTTTCATTGAATCTATTAAATGTTTTAGTGATAAGGATTGTGTTTCTGCTTTTGAGAAATATGGTGTTTATACTGAAAAAGAAATCATGGCAAGAAGTGAGATTATGTATGAGTCTTATGTTCATGTAAGAAGTATTGAGATTAGAACTTTGACGGCGATGATTTATCAAAATATTATTCCTTCAGCTATTAAGGAACTTAATTTTATTACTACTTCAGGTAACGAATATATGTCTTCTTCAATGAGAACAAGGGCTGAGAAGTTGTCAACTTTCATTGATGAGTGTTCTTTACTTGCTGGTCAAAGTGAGGACGAATTAAAAGCTTCTTTAGAAGAAGCTAGTAGTTTGGATAGGGGTATGCATATCTTAACTAAGGTTATTCCTTTGACTGAAGAATTAAGAAAGACCGCAGATAAGATGGAACATTATATTTCTATTGATAATTTACCTTATCCAAGTTATGAGAAATTGTTCTTTGATACAGATTTCTAGGTAATTATTTATGGAAAACATTGATTATAAAACATTGGGTTTTAGTTATCATGAAATTCCTTATCGTTTTGTCGCTAAATATAAAGATGGTAAGTGGGATGATGGTTGTTTAAGTGATGATTCAAATGTTGTTTTGAATGAGAGTGCGGCAATACTTCAATATTGTGGTCAAGTATTCGAGGGCTTAAAGGCTTATAGAACAGTTGATAATCGTGTTGTTTTGTTTAGACCGGATATGAACGCTAGAAGGTTACATGATTCTGCCGAAGTGATGCAGATGCCACCTTTTGATGAAAAGCGTTTTGTGGATGCGGTTAAGGAAGTGGTTAAGGCTAATATAGACTATGTGCCACCATATAATAGTGGTGCTAGTCTATATCTAAGACCATATATATTTGGCACTAATCCAATTTTAGGTGTTAAGCCTGCTAGTGAATATGAATTTAGAATCTTTGGCTCTCCTGTAGGTCCTTATTTTGCAGGGGATAAGGCTTTAAAGAGATTGTTTGTATCTTCATATGATAGGGCAGCTCCTCATGGTACTGGTAATATTAAAGCTGGTTTAAATTATGCTATGTCACTTCGTCCTTGTGTTTGTGCACATAAAGCAGGCTATGATGAAAATTTATATTTGGATAGTGCAAGTAGAACATATATAGAGGAAACAGGTGGTGCTAATATCTTGTTTATTGATAAGAACAATAAGGTAGTTACACCTAAGTCGGATAGTATTCTTCCATCTATCACTAGAAAGAGTATTCTTTATGTTGCGAAACATTATTTAAATCTTGAAATCGAAGAGAGGCCAATTAATGTTAATGAGCTCGATAATTTTGTGGAATGTGGTTTGTGTGGTACGGCTGCAGTTATCGCTCCTGTTGGTAGTATTACTTATAATGACAAAGAATATGAATTTAAGACAGGTCCTGTTGTTGATAAGTTGAGAAATATGTTGCTGGGTATTCAAAAAGGTGCTGTCGAAGCACCTGATGGATGGGTTGTTGAAGTTAAATAATTTCCTCAAAGTTAAGGCCGTAGATACTATGGCCTTTTTCTTTTAGGGTGGCTGTTATACAATCATTTGTCTTTTTAGCGGCATGAATAACACTTTCACTGAAATTGTTAGTTTGTATCATCTTGGCACATAAGAATGAGGCGAAAACATCACCTGTTCCATGTAGTTCATCTTTTACTTTGTTGTTTAAGATGTGGAAGATTTCATCATCATCTTTGACAAGATAGCCAATCTTATTATCTTTATGGATAGAAGTGATAACTACTTTTTTATTCTTAAACTTTTTGATGATTTCAAGTGGATCTTCATTGATATTACTGTCGGTTAATAAACAAGCTTCTGTAAGATTGGGACTGATGTAGTCAGCTATGTCTACTAATTTTTTTAATGATTTTTGGTAATTGTCATCAAAACATTTAAAACGATTGCCATTATCGCCTAATACGGGGTCAACAAATATTTTTACTTTTTTATCCTTTAAGTAATCACAAATATAGTCTATTTGTTTATAGTTATTGAAAAAGCCTGTATAGACAGTATTGAATTTAATATCTTGTTTAGTCCATAGTTTTGTGAAAGATTCTATTTCTTTACTACAGTCGCTAATTAAATAATCTTTAAAATATGTTTGATTAGATAGGATACAGGTTGGAAGGGGAACTGTTTCTATTCCATATGTTGATATGATGGGGATGGATACGGTTAGGGAACATTTTCCAATACATGATAGGTCATTTATTAATAATACTTTTTCCATAGTAAGATGTCCTTTCTATCCTATATATTTTAACTTCGTCAGAAGAAATTAGTATAATTATTTTCATATTGATTTAGATAAAATAATTTCTATCAGCATTGTTTTGAAAGTCCATGACAAATAGTAGTTTAGTGGCACGATAATAGTAAGTCTTTTCATTTCATCATAAGCCAGATTTAATTTGTGACCGTATTCAGCTGTCCAGCATCCTGTGCAGTGTAGACTAATAGTATTGCCCAAGGAATGTTACAGCCGTATTTATTACAACATTCTTCTTTTTTCATCCTATTAATGATGTATTGACAAAGAAATGTTTTAGAAAAGTATTATAGGGTACCTAGTCAATTCTGTTTTAGGTTAAAGGTGGAAATGTTTACTAACAATGGACAAAGAGGAGTAAATGTCTAATATTTAATCAAAAGTACAAAAGTGCTTAAAGTTTTATATTGGGGTGTTTGCATAAATATGTGGGTAAGGTGATATAATACCCGTGTTGTAGGTAGTACAACAAAAGGAGAGTTAAAATGAAAAAACTATTAACTATTATGTTGTCAGTACTTATGGTTTTTGGTCTTACTGCATGTGGTAAGGACAACAACGGTGGAACTGATGAACCATCTAACGGTGGTAATGATGTTGTTGAAGTAACTGCTAAGGATGATTATGCAAGTTTCATGGCTGCTGATGTTGATGCTGAAGTAGAAGTTCTTATGTATGTTCAAGCTCATCAAGCTTGGTGGGAAAAAGATGGCCAAGGCGTTATGACTTTATATGGTATGGATAAAGATGGTGGTTATTTTGTATATGAAGCTAAGATGGACAAGGAAACTGCTGATTCAATCAAGGAAGGTACTTTAGTTAAGGTTACTGGTGTTAAGGCTGAATGGGCTGGTGAAGTTGAAATCATGGATGCTACTGTTGAAGTATTAGGCGAAACTAAGACTTTTGAGGCTAAGGATGTAACTGATGTTGTTGCTGATAGCGAAAAGTTAGCTGAATATATGAATCAAAAGGTTGCGATTAAGGGTCTTGAAGTTGTTGAAGTAGCTACTAAGGATTCTGAATATGATCCAGACTTATATATTACTTGTAAGTTAGGTGATACAGAAGTTAATCTTTGTGTTGAAAACTACTTAACTGGTCCAGATACTGAAGTATATATGACAGGTAAGGATTTAACTGCTGGTACAATTATTGATGTTGAAGGTTTCTTATACTGGTATGAAGGTGCAAACCCTCATGTAACTTCAATTTCTGTTGTTAAATAATTAAATTGAATTTTAGGTCATCTATATATAGGTGGCCTTTTAATTTGTGTATAATACGCTAGGTTTTAGTGTATAATATTAATGCAATTTATAAGGAGGAAATTTTTAAAATGGCTGTTAAAGTTGCGATTAATGGATTTGGCCGTATCGGTCGTCTAGCTTTCCGTCAAATGTTTGATGCTGAAGGTTATGAAGTAGTTGCTATCAACGATTTAACATCTCCTAAGATGTTAGCTACTTTATTAAAGTATGATTCTGCTCAAGGTGGTTTCTGTGGTAAGTTTGGTGAAAACAAGCACACTGTAGATTACAAGGAAGCAGTTATGGAAGAAGATGGCAAGACTGTAAAGGTTCCTGGTTCTATCACTGTTGATGGTAAGGAAATTACAATCTATGCTAATCCTAAGGCTGAAGAATTACCTTGGGGTGAATTAAATGTAGATGTAGTATTAGAATGTACAGGTTTCTATACTTCTAAGGCTAAGGCTGAAGCTCATATCAAGGCTGGTGCTAGAAAAGTTGTTATTTCTGCTCCTGCTGGTAATGATCTTCCAACTATCGTTTACAATGTAAACCATGAAACATTAACTGCTGATGATCATGTTATCTCTGCAGCTTCTTGTACAACAAACTGTTTAGCTCCTATGGCTAAGGCATTAAATGACTATGCTCCAATTTCTTCAGGTATCATGACTACTGTTCATGCTTACACTGGTGACCAAATGATTCTAGATGGTCCTCAAAGAAAGGGTGATGTTCAAAGAGCTAGAGCTGGTGCTGTTAATATCGTTCCTAACTCAACAGGTGCTGCTAAGGCTATCGGTCTTGTAATTCCTGAATTAAACGGTAAGTTAATCGGTGCTGCTCAAAGAGTTCCAACTCCTACAGGTTCTACAACATTATTACATGCTGTAGTTAAGGGCACTAATGTTACTGTTGAAGGTATCAATGCTGCTATGAAGGCTGCTGCTAACGAATCTTTCGGTTATACTGAAGAAAAGCTAGTTTCTAGCGATATCGTTGGTATGAGATTCGGTTCATTATTCGATGCTAACCAAACAATGGTTGCTAAGATTGATGAAGATACTTACCAAGTTCAAGTAGTTTCTTGGTATGATAACGAAAACTCTTACACATCTCAAATGGTAAGAACTATTAAGTACTTAGCTAGCCTATAATCGCTAATTAACTTTTTAGAAATATTAATAAAGGGACAGCTTCGGTTGTCCCTTTAATATGCTAATAATGTGCTAAAGAATTAAAATTTCAGTTATTTTTCACAATTTAGTCATATACTGTTTATTATGAAAAATAAATTTAGAAACTGGCTATATAAAGTGATGTATGGCCGTAATGGTGTTGATGTTTTAGGTAGGGATTTGTCTTATCTAGTTATCTTTTTGATTATCGTTAATTTATTTCTTCGTGGTTATGCACGATTAATTGTTACAATGATTATATGGGTATTGATTGTTTATACCTACTTTAGAATGTTTTCAAAGAATGTTTATAAAAGAAGAAGCGAGTCTAATAAATATGAAAGTAAGAAGAAATATATTATTACTCGTATAAAACAAGCTAAACAATATCGTTTCTTTGATTGTCCTAATTGTAAGGCTCATCTAAGGGTACCTAGGGGGTCTGGTAATATAACTATTACATGTAATAAGTGTGGTACTAAGTTTGATAGAAAGGCTTAATAAGTGCAAGATCCATATACAGTTCTTGGTGTTTCAAGAGATGCAAGTGAAGATGAAATAAAGGCTGCTTATCGTAAGTTGGCGAAGAAGTATCATCCAGATTTAAATCCAGGTGATGCGGCTGCTGCTGCAAAGATGAAGGAAGTCAATGCGGCATATGATCAGATTAAGAATCCTGATCAGTATCGTCAACAACAAGCTTATAGTAATCCTTATAATAATTCTTCTTATCAGAGTTCTTATCAATATTATGATAATGCTGAATTTGAAGAGTTCTTTAGGGAAGCTTTTAGACAGGCTCAGCAACAACAACAGTATTATCAAAATACTAATAGAACCAATAATAATGGTAATAAGCAATATTATTACTATAGGACTTATAGAAGACCTAGGTTCTCTTTGCTTAGATTAATAATTACTTATATGATTATTATGATTTTACTTAGAGGTTGTGTTGGTTTTCTTACTTTACCGTTTAGTATATTTGGTAGTGTTCCTAATGAATCTAACCAGGTTACTGAGACTAGAAATACATAAAAGGATGGCTATTCATTAAGTTGAATAGCTTTTTTAATTTATAGCATAAAAAAATACCCATGCGGGTATTAATTTAATAAGTGGCGTCCACGGGGCGATTCGAACGCCCGACCGTTCGCTTAGAAGGCGAATGCTCTATCCACTGAGCTACGAGGACATTTCCTTAACGCATATCTATATTACTATAGTGATTGATAAATTTCAATAGATTTTTTACTTTTCTAGACAAAAGTTGGCTTAGCTCTAACAAGTAAAATATTGTATGTATGGACTTATATTTTTGTTAGTGATCAATTTGTTTTGTTAAACAAAAGTAAAATACGAAAAATAAAGTTTAAGTAAAAAATACTAAAAATCAGTACAAAAAAATGTATATTTTAAAGTGAATATTTTTTTTAAAAAAAATTTAAAAAATATTTTTAATCTTATTTGAACAAGTTGATGACATTTTAATATTCATTTTTAGGGCGTTTTTTGAATATTGTTAAAAAATGGGGATTTTTAGCAAGATTTTCTTGGAAAAAAGTTGAATGTAAACGCTTGCAAAAATTTAGGGGAATGGTATTATATAGACATATGAGGAACAGGCGTATTTATTTACACGAAATAGCTAAAAACAGCACACGATATTAGGGAAGTATTCTATAACTTTTAAAGGATTTCCTATAAATCGATGTGCTTTTTTTATAAAAAAGGAAATAACAAGATGTATTGGTCGCGAACATTATATTTTGTAGCATAGGGCGCTAGCGCTTAACACCCGACGCAGTGATTTTCAAAAAAAGAATAGTGAGAGGTAAAAAATTAAAAATGAAAGGTATTCATGTAACTAGTGAAATTAAACCACTAAAAAAAGTATTATTACACAGACCTGGTAAAGAATTATTAAATCTTACACCAGATACACTTAGCGAATTATTATTCGACGATATTCCATTCTTAAAGGTTGCTCAAGAAGAACACGATGCATTTGCTAAAATTTTAAGGGACAATGGCGTTGAAGTAGTTTACCTAGAAGATTTAGTTGCTGAAGTATTTGATGCAGATCCAGCTGTTAGGGAAAAGTTCTTACACCAATTCATTAGCGAAGCTAACATCAAGACTGAACATTGGCACAATATGTTATTCGATTTCTATAACAAGATTGAAGACAATAAGGAATTAGTATTAAAGACTATGGAAGGTGTTAACCTTGCTGAAATCGATTATGATGTTAATAACTCTTTAGTTGACTTAGTTGATGGCGGTAACAAGATGCTTATTAAACCAATGCCTAACCTATACTTCACTCGTGACCCATTTGGTTCAGTTGGTGATGGTGTGTCTCTAAACAAGATGTATTCTGAAACAAGAAATAGAGAAACAATCTATGCTGAATATGTATTCGATTACCATCCAGATTTCAAGGGCCTTGTAAGCAAGTGGTATGATAGGTATGATCCATTCCACATCGAAGGTGGCGATATCCTTAACTTAAATGAAACTACATTAGCTATCGGTATTTCTCAACGTACAGAACCAGATGCAATCGATCTATTTGCTCATAAGGTATTTGCTAATCCTGATTGCAAGATTGAAACTATCTTAGCATTCAATATCCCAGTATCAAGAGCATTCATGCACTTAGATACAGTATTTACACAAATCGATGTTGATAAGTTCACTATCCACCCAGGAATCTTAGGACCTCTAGAAGTATTTAAGATTACTAAGGGTGAAGCTGAAGGTACTATCAAGGTTGAAAAGATGACTACTGAACTAGAAACAGTTCTAGCAGAAGCATTAGGTGTTGAAAAGGTTACTCTAATTCAATGTGGTGGTGGCGATCCAATCGCAGCTGATAGAGAACAATGGAATGATGGTTCTAACACATTATGTATCGCTCCAGGCGTTATCGTATGTTATGAAAGAAACGACGTAACCAACGAAGTATTACGTAACTATGGCTTAAAGGTATTAACTATGCCAAGTGCTGAATTATCAAGAGGACGTGGAGGCCCTAGATGTATGTCAATGCCTCTAATCCGTGAGGACTAATTAAAAAAATAAAAACATTATTATTTAAAGGAGATTAAATTATGCCAGTAAGCTTAAGCGGACGCAATTTCTTAAAATTGCTAGATTTCACTACAGAAGAAATCGAATATCTAATTAAATTATCAAAAGAATTCAAAAACTTAAAATTAACTAACACACCTCATAAGTATCTTGCAGGTAAGAACATTGTATTATTGTTCGAAAAGACTTCAACAAGAACTAGATGTTCATTCGAAGTTGCAGGACGTGACTTAGGTATGGGTGTAACTTACCTAGATCCAGGTTCTTCTCAAATGGGTAAGAAAGAATCTATCGAAGATACTGCTAGAGTATTAGGCAGAATGTACGATGGTATCGAATACCGTGGTTTCGCTCAAAGCATCGTAGAAGAATTAGCTGAAAACGCTGGTGTACCAGTTTGGAACGGTTTAACAACTGAATTCCACCCAACTCAAATGTTAGCTGATATGTTAACAATCGAAGAAAACTTCGGTAGACTAAAGGGCTTAAACTTTGTATTTATGGGTGATGCTGGTAACAACGTTGGTAACTCATTAATGGTTGTTTGTGCTAAGTTAGGTGTAAACTTCACTGCTTGTGGTCCAGCTAAACAAATGCCAAACCCTGAACTTGTTGAAGAATGCAAGAAGCTTGCTGCTGAACATGGTTCTACAGTTACATTAACTGAGGATGTTGAAGCTGCAACTAAGGGTGCTCATGTAATCTATACTGATATTTGGGTATCAATGGGTGAACCTGATTCAGTTTGGGAAGAAAGAATTAAGTTATTATCTCCTTATCAAGTTAATGCTAAGGTTATGGCTAATGCAGATCCAGAAGCTATCTTCATGCACTGCTTACCTTCATTCCATGACTTAAAGACTACAATCGGTAAGGATATCTATGACAAGTTCGGCTTGACAGAGATGGAAGTTTCAGATGAAGTATTTGAATCTAAACAATCTAAGGTCTTCGACGAAGCTGAAAACAGAATGCATACAATCAAGGCTGTTATGTATGCAACTCTTAAATAATAATGGCTAAAAAAAGATTAGTAATCGCTCTTGGGGGTAATGCTTTAGGCAATACCCCTGAAGAGCAATTAGCTCTAGTTAAAAACACTGCTACAACAATCGTAGACTTAGTCGAAGAAGGATACGATGTTATCGTAGGTCACGGTAATGGTCCACAAGTTGGCATGATTAACTTAGCTATGGAATATTCTGCTAATAATGGCGGTAAGACTCCAGCTATGCCATTCCCAGAATGTGGTGCTATGACTCAAGGCTACATTGGTTATCATTTACAACAAGCAATTGGACGTGAATTAAATAAGCGTCATTTAAACAGAGAATGTGTAACAGTGGTTACACAAGTTGTCGTTGATAAGAACGATAAGGCATTCGAAAATCCTACTAAGCCAATTGGTGCTTTCTATTCTGAAGAAGATGCAAAAGCTATCATGGCTGAAAAAGGTTACATCTTTAAAGAAGATGCTGGAAGAGGATGGCGTAGAGTTGTACCTTCTCCAAAACCAGTTAGAATTGTTGAATTAGATGTAGTTGAAAAGCTAACAGAAGCAGGATTTGTAACTGTTACTGTTGGCGGTGGTGGTATCCCAGTTGTTGAATCTGATGATGGATACGAAGGTGTTGCATCAGTTATCGATAAGGATAGAGCATCATCAAAACTTGCTTTAGATTTACATGCAGATATGCTTGTAATCTTAACAGCTGTTGATCGCGTTTGCATCAACTTTAATAAACCTGACCAAAAAGCTTTAGCTGAAATGACTGTAGCTGAGGCTAAACAATATATTTCTGAAGGACACTTCGCCCCAGGTAGTATGCTACCAAAAGTAGAAGCTTGTCTAGAATATGTTGAAAATACAGAAAACGGTCAAGCATTAATCACTTCTCTTGAAAAAGCGAAGGCTGCATTAAATGGCGAGACTGGTACTGTAATTCATAAATAATCTTTTAGATATAAGGAGGGGAAAATATGTCTGAAAAGAAAAAGAAGAAGGGTGGTATTACATCATTTAGTATCCTTCTACTAATCATCATTGCATTAGCAATTATTTCTCACTTCGTTCCTGGAGTTGAGAACCCTGCTACATTAGCAGACGTTGTTATGGCACCATTTAATGGTTTCCAAGATGCAATTGAAGTATGTGTCTTCGTTCTAGTGTTGGGTGGCTTCTTAAACGTAGTTACAAAGACTGGCGCATTAGACACAGGTATCCGTGTACTTGTTAAGAAACTTAAGGGTAAAGAAATCAGAATTATTCCAATTTTGATGGCTGTATTCGCAATCTGTGGTTCTACATACGGTATGTGTGAAGAAACTGTAGGTTTCTATGCTCTAATTTGTGCAACAATGGTTGCTGCTGGTTTCGATACAATCGTTGGTGCTGCAACTATCTTATTAGGTGCTGGTATCGGTTGTCTAGGTTCAACTGTTAACCCATTCGCTACAGGTATCGCTTCTGATGCTATCGTAGCTACTGGTGTTGAAGTTAACCAAGGTAATGTAATGTTACTAGGTATCATCTTATTAGTTGTTTCTTATGCAATTTCTGTAACTTATGTTATGAAGTATGCTAAGAAAGTTCAAAACGAAAAGGGTTCTATCTTATCTGCTGGTGAAACTGAAGCTATGATGGAACATTATGCTCAAGGTGATACTTCTGAAGATGAAAAGTTAACTGGCAAGCAAAAGGCTGTATTAATTGTCTTCGCATTAACATTCGTTGTTATGATCCTTTCAGTAATTCCTTGGGATGGCTTATTCGGTGAAGAATGGCATGAAGCTGTATTCGGTTGGTCTGCATTCTTAACTGGTGACCCTCTAGGCTTCTGGTGGTTTGGTCACTTAGCAATGTGGTTCTTCATGAGTGCTATCGTTATCGGTTTAATCGGCGGTCTTGGTGAAAAGGGTATTGTTGACGCTTTCATCGCTGGTTCAGCTGATATCATCTCTGTAGTATTAATTATCGCAGTTGCTCGTGGTGCTTCTGTAATCCTATTCTCTACTGGTTTAGGTGAAGTTATCCTACAATCTTCTGCTAATTTCTTAAGAGGTGTTCCAGCATTCGTTTATGCTCCACTATCTTACTTACTATACTTATTATTATCATTCTTGATTCCATCAACTTCTGGTTTAGCAAGTGCTTCTATGGGTATCATGGGTCCTCTAACTGCTCAAATCGGTTTCAACCCAGCTGTAATGGTAATGATCTTCTCTGCTGCTTCAGGTGTTATTAACCTATTCACTCCAACTTCTGGTGTTGTTATGGGTGGTCTATCAATCGCTAAGGTTGAATATAGCACTTGGTTAAAGTGGGTACGTAACTGTATCTTAATGATTATGTTATCTTCAGCTGTAATCCTAACAGTTGCAATGTTAGTAATGTAATCATTCATTAAAAATTGAAATTTCCTAATTATTAAAAAAATTGTAAAGGGTCTTCTTAATCGAAGGCCTTTTCTTATGGAATGATAAAAAAGTGCCAAAAGATACAAATATACATATAATGCTTTATTTATAGGGATAATTTTCACTTAACAATAAAAATTGATTATGATATTATCTTAAGTATGAATAAGATAGAGACTAAATTAGTAAGCGTTATTAGTGACGCAGTAAAAAAGACATTCGACCTTGATTCAGTAGAAGGATTAGTTATGGTTGAAATTCCTCGTGACAATGCCAATGGTGACTACTCTAGTAACATTGCTATGCGTTTAGCAAAGTTATTAAAGAAGAAACCATTCGATATTGCCAACGAATTAAAGGAAAATCTAACTGATGATGTTATTGATCATGTTGAAGTTGCGATGCCTGGTTTTATCAATTTCTGGATGAAGAAAGGTGCTATTGCAGATGTAATTAACACAGTATTTGATAAAGGCGAAGATTATGGTAAGAGCGATTTCGGTAAGGGCGAGAAATACTTAATCGAGTATGTTAGTGCTAACCCTACTGGTATTCTTCACTTAGGACATGCACGTGGTGCTGCTTGGGGTGATTCAACTGCTCGTATTATGAAGTTTGCTGGCTTTGATCCATTAAGAGAATACTACATCAATGATGCTGGTAACCAAATGGATATGTTGGCATTATCAATTGAAGCTCGTTATAGAGAAAGCTATGGTCTTGACTTTGAAATTCCAGAAGATGGTTACCAAGGTGAAGACGTTAAGAATGTTGCTTTAAAAATCAGAGAAGCTGATGGCGACAAGTGGTTACATGCACCAAGAGAAGAAATGTTAGCTTACTTTAAAGAAGAAGGCGAACGTTTAGAAATGGAAAGAATCCGTTTAGACCTTGAATACTATCGTTGCGAATTCGATTCTTGGATTTCAGAAGCTAAGCTAGTTGCTGAGGATCGTGTAACTAAGGCTGTTGCTAAGATGGAAGAAATGGGTCTAACTTATGAAGAAGACGGAGCTTTATGGTTCAAGTCTACTGAATTTGGTGATGATAAGAACCGTGTATTAAGAAAACAAAATGGTTTCTATACATACTTAACACCAGATATCGCTAACCACATTTATAAGGTTGAAAGAGGCTATAACAAGTTAATTAACCTTTGGGGTGCAGATCACCATGGTTATATTCCTCGTATGCAAGCTGCTTTAACTGCTTTAGGTTACCCTAAGGGTACTCTTGAAGTAGACTTAATTCAAATGGTAAGACTTGTTGAAAACGGTGAAGAAGTTAAGATGAGTAAGCGTACAGGTAACGCTGTAACTATCAGAGAATTATGTGATGATGTTGGCGTTGATGCAGCAAGATATTTCTTCTTATGCAGAGCTTTAGATACTCAATTTGACTTTGACTTAGGTTTAGCTAGATCACAAACAAATGATAACCCAGTATATTATGTACAATATGCTTATGCTAGAATTTGTTCAATTCTTAAGAATGCTCCAAAGTATCATAGACAAGATGAATATACTTTATTGACTACTGCTAAGGAAACTGACTTATTGAAGCATATCAATGAATTTACTGATACAGTAAATGATTGTGCTGTACATAGAAGCCCTAACAAGTTATGTAACTATGCTCAAAAGCTTGCTGGTTACTTCCATTCATTCTACGGTTCTTGCAAAGTTATTGATGAAACTCATCCTGAATTAATGAATGAACGTTTATGTTTATTAGAAGCTACTAAGATTACTTTAAAGAATTCTCTTGAATTATTAGGCATTGAAGCTCCTGAACAAATGTAAACATAATTTCAATTAATTATTAATTGTGCACTAGACCCTTTTTGGTTACTTCTCTAAATTTGACCAAAAAGGGTTTTTTGATAAAAATATCATTAAATTGTCATATACAATTTCAATGTAGGGAGGTTATATTTTATGGCTAAGAAAATTAGAATTCCAAATTATACATTAGGCGAAGAAATCACAAACGCAATAACCCATGGACTAGGTGCTATCTTTTCAATCGTTGCTCTAGTTATGATGATAGTAAAAGCGGCTCATGATAAAAATACGGCACTATGTTTTGTGGTTTTGGCAGTATATGGAACCTTTATGTTTATTACATATATCATTTCATGTATCTACCATGGTCTATCTCCAAGACTAAAAGGCAAGATGGTCTTAAGAGTTATCGACCACTGTGATGTTTATTTATTAGTACTTGGTAGTATTACTGCAGTTGCCTTATTAGGCGTTAAGGGTATCTATGGTTGGATCTTATTCCTATGTGCCTTTGCGGTAAATGTTGTAGGCATCGTCTTTACCGCTATTGATGTAGATAAATTTTCAAAACTATCAGTATTCTGTCATTTATTATCGGGTTGGTGTGTGCTATTCTTTGTAAGACCATTAATTGCCAATGCATCAGTAAATGCCTTTTATTTAATATTAGCAGGCGGTATTTCTTATTCTCTGGGTGCCATTCTTTATTGGATAGGTAAGAAAGTAAAATACATGCACTCAATTTTCCATGTATTTGTGCTTGCGGGTAGTGTCTTACAGTGGCTTGCGATATACTTATATATGATTTAGGAGAAAATATATGTTTGAAATTAGAGAAGATATTTTAGAAGAATATGCTAATTTAGCAGTTAAAACTGGTGTTAATGTACAAGAGGGCCAAACAGTAGTGATTAGTGCTCCTGTTGAAGCTTATAAGTTAGCTAGAAAATGCGCTGAAGTAGCCTATAAATGCGGTGCTGCTAAGGTTTCATTTGATTATTATGATGATGCAAAGAGTCTATTAGACTATACTTATATGTCTTTAGAAAACTTAGAAAAATTCCCTAAGTGGCAAGTTGAAAAGACAGCAAGTTTAATTGAAGAAGGATACTGTCGTATCGCTATTATTGGTAGCAACCCAGACCTTTTAAAAGGCTTAGATCAAGAAAAAATCAAGGCCTCTAGAATGGCTCGTATGAAGGCTTTAGCTGACTATCAATACTATTTCATGAATTCAGTAGGACAATGGACAATTGTTGCTTATCCTGAGCTTAATTGGGCTAAAAAGGTATTCCCTGAATTAAGTGATGAAGAAGCTATGAATGCGTTGTGGGAAGCTATTTTAATGACATCTCGTGTTAGAGTAGGTGAAACAGTTAATAACTGGAAGATACATGATGATGAGCTGGCAAAGCACTGTGCATTATTAAATGAATATAACTTTAAGTCATTACATTTTAAGAATAGTTTAGGTACTGATTTAACTGTAGGCTTAATTAAAAATCATATCTGGCAAGGTGGTGAAGAAGTAGCTAGTGGTATGTATAAGGTACCATTTAACGCTAATATTCCAACTGAAGAGGTATTTACTATGCCTGATTGTTACCACATTGATGGTAGAGTATGTTCTACTAAACCTTTATCATATGGAGGAAAATTAATCTCTTCTTTTGAATTAACATTTAAAGATGGTAAGGTTGTAGATTATAAAGCTGAAGACAATGAAGATGTATTAAAGACTATCTTAGATACTGATGAAGGTTCCAAGTCATTAGGCGAAGTAGCTTTAATCTCTTATGATAGTCCTATTTCAAATAGTGGCATCTTATTCTATGACACATTATTTGATGAAAATGCATCTTGTCACTTAGCATTAGGTGCATGTTATCCAACTACTGTTAAAGATGGTGAAAAAATTAGTAGTGAAGAACTACTAAAATTAGGTGGCAATGATTCACTTAACCATGTTGACTTTATGTTTGGTAGCAAGGATATGTCTATTATTGGTGAAACATATGATGGACAAGAAGTTGTTGTCTTCAAAGACGGTAACTTCGTCTTCTAAAGCAAGTCTTTAAGTGTCTTATTTTTAAGATAATCACAAATTAATTCATGAAGCTCATTACAAGTATTTAATACTGTACATGAGCTTTTTTCTTTACATTGGCCATTCTTATCAACACAATGACAAGGACTCGTCTTAAATTCTTCTTCGGTAATGATTAAAATATCGAATAAAGAATATTCCTCAGGACTTTTACATAAACGGTAACCACCAAACTTGCCCTTACATACACAAACCATCTTGTTTTTTGCCAATAAGCACATGATGCATTCTAAATATTTTCTAGAAACATTTAATCTAGTGGCAATAGCTGAAAGAGGGATGTATTCACATTCATCTTGATGTTTAGCGATATCTACTAAAGCTCTAATAGCGTTAGTTCCTTTTGTTGATATTAACATACTCTAATTTTAGGTTATTTAATTCCTATTGACAAGGTAGGATATAGAAAATATAATTTGAATTACCTATATAAAAGGTAGGAATTAAAAATGGATGAACGTTTAATAAATATTATTATCAACTCTTTTCCTAAAATACTAGAACTAGGACTAAAGGTAACCATACCTGTTTCCCTAGCTTCTTTTATCTTAGCTTTTTTAATATCAGTACTTGTAGCCTTTATTCAATTTGCCCATATAAAGGTATTAACATCATTATCTAGATTTTATGTATGGATTGTAAGAGGTACACCCTTATTGGTTCAACTATATATCTTCTTTTATGGTCTACCATCCTTAGGCATTAAACTAGATCCAATCGTTTGTGCTATTTTGGTACTAGGACTAAACGAGGGTGCTTATATGTCAGAAACAATGCGAGCGTCTCTTGAGGCTGTGCCAAGTGGTCAAATGGAAGCAGGCTATTGTGTGGGCATGAATTATCTACAAATTATGATGAGAATCATCTTACCACAAGCATTACGTACTGCCTTCCCATCTTTGATGAACTCTTTTATTGCGTTAATCAAAGACTCATCAATGGCATCAACTATTACGGTTGTTGAAATGTTTAGACAAGCACAAATTGTCAATGGTAGGGTATTTGAGCCATTTGTTTTATATCTTGAAGCTGCATTTATTTACTTGTTGTTTTGTTCGATTGTATCTATTGCACAAAAGAAAATTGAGAAGCGTTTAAACTTCTATGGAGGTGTAAGATGATTGAAGTAAAAGATCTTCATAAATCTTTTGGTGAAAATGAAGTTTTAAAAGGTATTAACTTTAAGATAAATAATGGTGATGTGATTGCGATACTTGGATCTTCAGGTGGTGGTAAGACAACTATCTTACGTTGTATAAATTTTTTAACAGAATCTGATAAGGGCACTTTAGTCTTTGATGATAAAGAGTATGATTTAGCTAATATGAAAAAGAGCGATATAGCTAACTTGCGTATGAAAACTGGTTTTGTGTTTCAAAACTATAACTTATTTTTAAATAAGACTGCATTAGAGAATGTCATGGAAGGTTTGGTTACTGTTAGAAAGATGGATAAGAAAATAGCTAGGGAAATAGCTGTTGATGCCTTAAATAAAGTGGGTATGGGAGATAAGTTAGATTATTATCCGATATCTTTATCAGGCGGTCAGCAACAACGTGTATCGATTGCCCGTGCTTTGGCTTATAAACCGGAAGTTATTTACTTTGATGAACCAACAAGTTCTCTAGATCCTGAATTAACTAATGAAGTATTGGGGGTTATGAAAGACTTAGCTAAGGAAAAAGTAACAATGGTAGTAGTTACTCATGAGATGGCTTTTGCCCGTAATGTATCTAATCGTATTATTTTCTTAGATAAGGGTGAAGTGATTTGTGATAGTGACACTGATTCATTCTTTAATAATCAAAAGAATGAACGTATTAAACGTTTTATAAATAATGTGGAAGGAGACTTTTAAATGAAAAAGATTATTGTGTTGTTAGTTTTATTATTAAGTTTAACAGCTTGTGGTAAACAAGAAGTAAACGATAATAAAGATTTATTAAGTGTAATTAAGGAAAGAGGAACTCTAATTGTTGCAACTGAGGGTGACTGGTCTCCTTATACTTACCATGATGAAGAAACTAATGAATTAGTTGGCTTTGATGTTGAACTTGGTAAGATGATTGCAGATAAGTTAGGTGTTAAGGTTGAATATAAGGAAACAGACTGGGATTCAATCTTGGCTGGTGTTCAATCAGGTTCTTTTGACTTAGGTATTAATGGTATTACTTATTCTGAAGAAAGAGCACAATCTTTTAGTTTCTCAACACCTTATCTATATGATCAAACAGTATTGATTGTCTTAGAAAGTAATGATGATATTAAGTCTTTTGAGGATATTAAGGGTAAGGTCAATACTAATTCACCCGGTTCTAGTTATGCTCAAATGGGTGAGGAATATGGAGCAACTACAAAGTATATAACTACTTTTGCGGATACTATTCAATTACTTCAAAGAGGTGACGCAGATTGTACAATTAATTCTTTATCAGTATTTAATGATTATATTAGAGAAAAGGGCGATAATGCAGGCATCAAGATTGTAGATGAAACAGAGCCTGAAAAAACAGTTGTTGCCTCTTGCAAGGGTGACTACAGCAAGACTTTAATCGAAGAAGTTAATAAGATTATTGAAGAATTAAGAGAAGATGGTAGCTTAAGCGAACTTTCTAATAAGTATTTTGGCTATGATGCAACTAAAAACCCTTTGAATTAGGGAATAATCGTGATATCATGTATTAGCAAACTTTCTTTAGGCCCCAAGGGTCTAAGGTGCGAAGGAGGATTAAAATGAGAGAAGGTATTCATCCAGACTACCATAAGGTTAAGGTAGTATGTGCAGGCTGTGGTGCTGAATTCGAATCAAGCTCAACTGTTAAGGGCGACACAATCAAGGTAGATACTTGTTCAAAGTGTCATCCATTCTATACAGGTAGACAAAGATTTACAGCAGCTGCTGGTAGAATTGAAAAGTTCAATAAGAAATACGGTACAAAATAGTAAGGTTAAAACCTTACTTTTTTGTGGCATAATATAGGAAGGTAAAGGAGTTAACAATATGTATCAAAGATATGCCGATGGTTGGTTAGAAACTATCTCTGGCTGTATGTTCGCAGGTAAAACAGAGGAATTAATTAGAAGGGTTAAAGTATTGGAATTTGCCAATAAGAAGATCCAGGTTTTTAAGCCGGTTATTGATAATCGTTATTCAAACACAAAAGTTGTTTCTCATGCAGGTTCTAATGTAGAAAGTATTGTAGTATCTAAGTCTCAAGAAATCTTAGAACTTACAAAAGAAGATACAGAAGTAGTTGCGATTGATGAGGTGCAATTCTTTGATGAACGTATAACTGATGTATGTAACGTATTAGCTAATCGTGGTATTAGAGTAATGGTTGCAGGCCTTGATACAGACTTCAGAGGTGAACCTTTTGGTCCTATGCCTAAGTTGATGGCTGAAGCTGAATTTGTAACTAAGCTTACAGCTGTATGTAATAAGTGTGGTGCTCCTGCTACAAGAACTCAAAGAATTATTAATGGTAAACCAGCTAAGTATAAAGATCCAATCGTACTTGTTGGTGCTTCTGAGAGTTATGAAGCAAGATGCCGTAAATGTCATGAGGTTGTCGGTAAACCCGAGCCAGAGGTATATTAATGGATGCTAGAATAGTAAAACTTGATAGTATTGAGAAGCGTTATTTAGAAATTGGCGAAGAAATGCTTAAGGATGATGTAGTTTCTAACGTCAAAGCTTTTACTAAGCTTTCTAAGGAACAAGCTACTTTAAAAGGTGCCTATGACGCTTATCAAGAATATAAGAAATTAAATAGTGATATTGAAGGTGCTAAGGAAATGCTAAATGATAGCGATCCTGAACTTAAAGAGATGGCTCAGATGGAATATGATGAGGCATCTGAAAAATTAGAAAAATTAAATGCTCATATTGATGAATTATTACTTCCAAGAGACCCAGAAGATGCTTATGATTGTCTAGTTGAAATCAGAGGAGCTGCTGGTGGTGATGAAGGTAATATTTTCGCAGGTGACTTATATAGAATGTACAACTACTATGCTTCTAACATGGGCTTCAAGACTGAAGTGATGGAAGTTAGTGAGTCTGAAGCTGGTGGTTATGCCTTAATTAGCTTTTCAGTTAAAGGGCAAGATGCATATAGACACTTTAAATTTGAATCAGGTGCTCACCGTGTACAAAGAGTTCCTAAGACTGAAACACAAGGTAGAGTTCATACATCAACTGCAACTGTTTTTGTATTACCTGATGTAGAAGATGAAGACGTTGAAATTCCAGATAGTGATTTAGAAATCGAAACACACCGTGCAAGTGGCGCTGGTGGTCAACATATCAACAAGACTGATAGTGCTGTTAGAATTGTACATACTCCAACTGGTATTACGGTTAACTGTCAAGATGGTCGTAACCAATTAGCTAATAAGGAAACAGCTTTAAGAATTATTAAAGCTCGTGTTTATAACTTCTATAAGGAACAAAAAGAGAAGGAAGCTGGTGAGGCTCGTAAGAGTAAGATTGGTACTGGTGATCGTAGTGAAAAGATTAGAACTTATAACTACCCACAAAATAGAGTTACTGATCATAGAATTGGTTTGACTATTAACCAATTAGACAGAATCATGGAAGGCAAGCTTGATGATATTGTTAATGCGCTTATCAAGAATGAAGAACAGGAAAAGCTTTTAAATGAGCAGTTATAATGATTTATTAAACGAATATAAGAAAGTCTTTAATGATAAGGAAACATTAAGGGCTTTTCTTTTTGAATTGTGTAATGACAAGGGAATTGATCTTTATATGGACAAGGATCTTGAGGCTGATAAGGAAGTTAAAGAACTATTTATTAAGGGTGTTGAAAAGTTATGCTTAAACGAACCTTTAAACTATGTACTTGGTTATTCATACTTCTATGGATATAAGATGACTGTTAATCAAAATGTTCTAATTCCTCGTTTTGAAACTGAAGAATTAGTAGGTCTTATCTTATCTAAATATGATGAATATTATAAGGGTCAAAAAATTGATTTAGCTGATGTTGGTACTGGCAGTGGTGCTATTGCGATTGCGCTAAAGAAGGAAGAAGACAATCTAAATGTTTGTGCTAGTGATATTTCTTTTGAAGCATTAGAGGTAGCTAAACTAAATGCTAAGAATAATGATGCTGATATCAGATTCTTACAAGGTTCTATGTTAGATCCATACATTGAAAACAATATTAAGTTAGATATATTAGTTTCTAATCCGCCATATATTAAACAAGATGAGATATTAGATCCAAGTGTTAAGGATTATGAACCTCATGTAGCCTTGTTTGGCGGTGAGGATGGTTTAAGATTCTATCGCATTATATTTGAGAATGCTTCTAAGATAATGAAAGAAAACGGTATGATGTTCTTCGAGATTGGCTATGACCAAAGAGAAAGATTAACAGCTTTGGCTCATGAATATTTCAAGGATGCATATGTAGAAGTATTTAAGGATATTAATAAGAAAGATAGGATGTTGTTCATTAAACTCTAATGAATGATAAAATAGTTAGGTATTTAAAGGAGAAAAAGAAAAGATGAATATTTCACCACTTCAAAAATTTAGACTAGAATATAGTCCAAAGTTACCAGGTATGTTAAGACATGGTATCAATGAAATTTGTGTAAAAGAGGGAGAAGAAACTTGTTCAGTAGCTGACCAAGAAAAGATTAAGACTTTATTCCCTAATACTTATGGTAAGAAGGAAATCACTTTCGAAAAGGGTGCTAATACTAGTGTTGCTAAGAAACAAGTTGTAGGTGTTATCTTATCAGGTGGTCAAGCACCTGGTGGTCACAATGTTGTTTGTGGTTTATATGATGCTTTAAAGGCTACTAATGCTGAAAATGAATTATATGGTTTCAAGAATGGTCCAAGTGGCTTAATTGATGATGATTATTTAGTATTTGATGATGAATACATCAACCAATTCAGAAACACTGGCGGTTTCGATATCATCGGTTCTGGTAGAACTAAGTTAGAAACTGAGGAACAATTCAAGGTTGCTGCTGAAGTTTGTAAGAAACACGGTATCACCGCTATCGTTATTATCGGTGGTGATGATTCAAACACTAACGCTGCTGTTTTAGCTGAATACTTTGCAGCTCATGAAACAGGTGTTCAAGTTATCGGTTGTCCAAAGACTATTGATGGTGACTTAAAGAACGAAGATATCGAATGTTCTTTCGGTTTCGATACTGCTACTAAGACTTATTCTGAATTAATTGGTAATATCGAAAGAGATGCTAATAGTGCTAAGAAGTACTGGCATTTCATTAAGGTTATGGGTAGAAGTGCATCTCATGTTGCTCTTGAATGTGCTTTAGAAACTCAACCTAACGTTTGTTTAATTTCTGAAGAAGTTGCTGCTAAGAAGATGTCTTTATCTTCAATCGCTGACTATATTGCAGATTCTGTAAATGCTCGTGCTAACAATGGTATGAACTTCGGTGTTGTTATTATCCCTGAAGGTGTTGTTGAATTTGTTCCTGAATTCTCTGCATTAATCAAGGAAATCAACGAATTACTTGCTGGTGAAAAGGCTGAAGCTTTCAACGCTTTAAATTCTTGGAAAGAAAAGTATGCTTTCATTGAAAATGGTCTAAGTGCTGATGCAATGAATGTATTTAAGATTCTTCCTGAAAACATCCAACAACAATTATTCTTAGAAAGAGATCCACATGGTAACGTTCAAGTTTCATTAATTGAATCTGAAAAGTTATTCTCAGCTCTTGTTAAGGCTAAGTTGGATGAAAGAAAGGCTGCTGGAACTTACAAGGGTAAGTACAGTCCTCTTCATCACTTCTTCGGCTATGAAGGTAGATGTGCATTCCCTTCTAACTTCGATGCTGACTACTGCTACTCTTTAGGTTATAACGCATTTATGTTAATCCAATACGGATACAACGGTTACTTATCAAAGGTTTCTAACTTATCTAAACCTGCTGAAGAATGGGTAGCTGGTGGTATGCCTATCACTAAGATGATGAACATGGAAAGAAGACACGGTGAAGATAAGCCAGTTATTAAGAAGGCTCTAGTTGAACTTGAAGGCAAACCATTCAAGTACTTCGAAGCACATAGAGATGCATGGGCTAAGGAAACTGCTTATACTTATCCAGGTGCTATCCAATACTATGGTCCAACAGAAGTTTGTGATTTAACTACTAGAACATTAGCTCTAGAAAAGGGTGAATAATTAAACTTTAAAACTCAAGGTAAAACTTGAGTTTTATAATACTTTAATCAATAAAAATAGTGGTGGTTAATATTTAAAATTACTGTTTATTTAAATAATTAAATTTTGATGTATCATATAGATATGATAGATAAAATTAATGAAATAATCGAACCTTATGTCGAGATAAACGTTATGCCGAGCAAACTTCAGTTTAACTCATAAATTAAGTTTCATAAAATAATTATCTCGGCATAATACCGAGAAGAATAACTAATTTTGATATTCTATAATCACCAAAATAGAAAGGAGTATATACTCATGAATCTTGAAGTGATTACAGAAAGATTAAAACAGTTACTACAGGAGAATAACTATTCTCCTGCTACTATCCACTTTTATGAAAGAGAATGGGGTAAAATCCAATCCTTTCTTCAAGAAACGCACGGAAGCACCGAGTACAACATGGAACGAGGCCTTGAGTATCTTGAAAAACAATATGGTTTCGTTACTAAATGTAACGATGGAACACTTTCTCAACAAAGGGTTCAGTTACTTCGTGTTGTACACATGTTGGAAGATTATCGTCTTCATCAAGTGCTTACTAGAAGATATTACGCTTCTAAAAACCCTATTATTCTGAACACCTATTATTTAAATATCTTCACAGACTACAAGAGTTATCTTGTTTCATCCCAGCTCTCTAAGGTTACCGTTGGCCACTATATAAAGATTTCCAAGACTTTTATAGATTATCTACAACAACTCAAAGTTGAATCAATAAAATATATCACGATGGATACATGTAATTCTTATTTAAAAACTTTAGCAGGATTAAGCTTTAAAACAATAGAACAACAAGTGTGTGGAATAAGACATTTTTTACGTTTCCTTTATTCAGCAAATCTAATCATCAATGATTATGCAGAAAAAATACATATGCCCGTTATTTCTAAGAACGCAAAAATACCTTCTACATGGAAACTTGAAGAATTAAAGGCTATACTTTCTGTTATTGATAGAAATAGTCCAATAGGTAAACGTGATTATGCGATGATACTTCTTGCGTGTGTTCTTGGTTTAAGAGTTGGAGATATAAAATTATTGCGTTTTGAAAACTTTAACTGGGAAGCTAAGCAAATATCTATCATACAACACAAGACGCGCAAACCGTTATCTTTACCAATCCCTGATTCTGTTGGATGGGCGATAATTGATTATATTAAGAATGGACGCCCCCAATATTATGAAACAGACTATATATTCTTGAAGCATATGCCACCATTTGATCCTATCGGTGGTGATAATCATATGCATCAACAGCTTGTAAAATACATGAGAAAGGCCGGAATATCTCATTATAGAAATCGTCGTTGTGGGTTCCACTCTTTAAGACATTCAGCTGGATCTATGCTTCTAGAGATGGAAATATCTCTTCCTATCATCACAAACATCCTTGGGCATTCTGATTCTAACGTGACAGCTATTTACCTTAAGACAGACCTTCAAAAATTAGCTGAATGCATACTTTCACCGGAGGATTTCTAGTATGAATAAAATAATTTACAAAAGTATTTTTCAAAAAGAAATAAATGATTTTATAGAAATAAAACGTGCTTTAGGATTTTCTTATGATTCAGAAGCAAAAGCTCTTGAGCGTATAGATACCTTTTTAATTGAAAATAATGTCATAGATAAATGTATCACTAAAGAGTTATGTGATAAATGGTGTAGAAAAAGAACATATGAAACCATCACATATCAAGCAAGTCGTATCAGCATCATGCGTGTTTTTTGCAGGTATCTTAATGATATGGGTATATCAGCATATGTTCCACCCAAAGGTCTTACTCATAAAAGAATAAAATATAATGCACATATTTATACAGACAAAGAACTTAAAAACTTTTTTGAAGCAGTCGATAAAAGTAAGTCTGTTCATGATTCTTGTCCATATCGTGGGGATGTTATGCCAATCTTTTTTAGAATTTTGTACACAAGTGGAATGCGTGTTTCAGAATTACGTCTTATTAAAATAAGCGATATTAATATCGAAGATGGATATATTATAGTTCGCAAATCAAAAAACAATAAAGAACGGTTAGTGCCAATACATCCTTCGCTAACAGCAAGGTGTAAAGAATTAAAAGAAAAGATCCACACCTTTTCAAATGAAGATGAATATTTCTTTATGATACTTCCAGGAAAACCAATGTCTTTGGTAAACATTTATAAAAATTTTAGGCGATATTTAGAACAAGCTGGGATTTCTCATACTGGTAGGGGGCCACGTGTTCATGATTTTCGGCATACTTATTGTGTAAATCTTTTACGCAAATGGGCTGATGAAGGGAAAGACCTTATCACATATCTTCCCTATATGCGCACTATACTTGGACATGAAGGATTTGAAGAAACAGCATATTATCTTAAATTAACAGCTGAGCGCTTTCCATATATAAAAGAATGTATGAAGAAATCTTTTCCTGATTTGATTAAGGAGGTAGAAATTGATGAACATGAATTCTACTGATTTTGCCTGCCTTGTCACGAAATTTTTAACAGAGTATCTTCCACATCATAGATGCTACTCTAAAAATACCATTCTAAGTTATAGGGATACATTAAAACTATTTCTTAAATTTTTGAAAGAAGAAAAAGATATTTCACCAAATTCTATTTATATGAAAGACTTTAAACGTGAACTCGTCATAGAATTTTTAGAATGGTATCGGAATTCTGGAGCAAGTATATCAGCAGCCAATCAAAGATTAGCAGCACTTAAAACATTTAGTGATTATGCCCAGTTAGAAAGCATTGAATATATAGCACCACTACAAAGTGTATCAAACATTAAAGCGAAAAAATCTTCACCAAAAGAAGTATCATTTCTGACTGTTAGCCAAATGACTAAGCTTATAAATAGACCAGATATTAATACTTCTACAGGATTTAGGCATAGAGTAATCTTAACACTTATGTATGATAGCGGGTGTAGAGTACAAGAATTGTGCGATATTACAATAACAGATATTTCACTGGGTTCTGTTACTACTTTAAGACTGCATGGAAAAGGAAATAAATATCGTACAATCGCTTTATCAGATGCAACATCAAAATTAATTGAAAACTATATTAGTAGATATCGTTCATATGCCATTGGAACTGATTATTTAATTACCAACCGTTATCATCAAAAAATAGATCGTGATGGCATTTCTTACATTGTAAAAAAATATGTTGATGATATTAGAAAAGAGGATATAACATTTCCAAAACATGTGCATTGTCACATGTTTAGGCATTCAAAGGCGATGCATATGTTGGAGGCTGGCATAAACGTTGTTTATATTAGAGATTTTCTTGGACATGAAGATATTTCAACAACTATGGTTTATGTAAGAGCAGATAACCGATTAAAAAATGAAGCTATAAACGCACTTGCCCCTAAAATTACTAACGAGGTAAACTTGCCTGATTGGAACAAAGATAAGGACTTATTAGAATTTTTAAATTCTTTAAAGTAAAACAGTATTATGCCGAGTTGGAATTATTAAAACATAGAGAATCTCTTAATATAATTATTCTATCTTGGCATAATATCTATCTCGACATAAGGAGGTTTATGCCTAGCTTAGCATAAACCTCCTTGTATTGCTAAAGATATTAAGGATAAGTACAGTTTGGTAAAAATTGCAAAGGGTTACAGTGCCACTTTGTATGCAAATTCTTTAATTAACATTGATACTTCTTTAAAAACGGTGTATAGAGTAATATTTAAAAATAATGATGATCTGATTAAACTTTTTCCTCATAAGTATGAGGTAAATGTAAAAATTGATGGTGATGGCATACCGAATTATCAGATTAATATTCCAAAAAATGAAGAAGCACTGTTTGATACACTGAATGAATTAAAAGAAGTTATTTGTGCTCAGCAAGAGTATATTTTTGAAAATCATCCTTCTGATATGCCTTTTGGTTGTTGTTCTCATTATGAAGAATGTTCAAAGGAAGGATATTGCATTATGTACTCAAAAGATAGAGCTTTTTACAAAGGCTGCTCTTATAAGGGAAACTTAGAAAAGGGAAGAATTTTCTACGGAGAGAATAAAAATGTATAGCGATTTTGGCAATTCAAAAGATAGAAAAATAGGTAGAGAGATTGAAACTTTTATAGGTGACTATACGGTAATCGACACAGAAACTTCAAATGGAGATATATGTCAACTAGCTGCTTTGAAAATTAGAAATGGAAAAATAGTTAATAATTATAAAACATTAGTTAATTGTGTAAAGCCTTTAAGTACTTTCATTTTAAATAATACAAAAATAACAGAGGATAAGATTAAGAATGCGCCTTTAGGTTGCGAAGTAATTAGGGATTATATTGCTTTTATAGGCGATGATGTAGTCGTGGGACAGAATTTAAAAGCATCAGATTTATACCCTGTATACGATTTATATTACGAAACTACTGGACAAGAATTTTCAAACGACTATGTCGACACTTATCATATCGCTAATAAATCAAATTTGCCAATTCAAAGACATGGATTAAATGATTTAAGAGAATATTTTGGCTTAGTTGGAGATGCTCACGATGCGTTAAGCGATTGCGAGGATACTTATAGGGTTTACGAAATATTGAAACTTATACCTTTAAAGAACACCGAAAAGCCGGCACAAAAAAACGGATATCAATTTCATTATAAAGATCAATCTTATAAAGATGTTCCAATCGAAGAATTGGGTGATATTGTCGAAACCGAAGTGTCTAATTGGGTTATTAAATTGACAGAGTGTAGTTTTGACTATGAACTATCAAGAAAAGCAAGAAAATGTGGTTTTAAACTTGAAAATGAACTTGAAAGAGTTAGAAAAAGAGATATAACTTTTTTAGTTAAAAATAACGAAGACACTTATACTAACAGTGTTCAAAACGCTATTAAATGGGGAATAAGCATTTATACATTTAATGAATTTAAAAAAATGATCGATGAAATTTATTATAAATATTTTGATGATGACGGCAACTTACTTAAAAGTGATTAGATGTACATTAATAAACGATATTAACTCAAGGTAACACTTGAGTTTTATTATACCCACTTATCCACTTTTCCACGTGGATAATGGCAAAAACTTGGGAATAATATGGGAATAACTAATGCAATTATTAAGCTAATATATAGATGCACAAGCCGAAAACCAAGGCAAATGATTGTACAAAGTAGGCTATGGACTCGCCAATCTTATAAGCTTGTGGAGATTACCAAATCTATGAAGCAAGAAGTTTATGCTCTTCAGCATATAACAGTCCAAAGGCGTGAAGGAGGAGAATACTCCCAATCAACTGAAACTAGGTGTTCTTTAACTAGAATGCTTAGTTTCTTTTATATTAAATTAAAAAACATCCATAGTAAGGATGCCGTGTTAACTTTAATGGTGCTGACACCGGGACAGCGTAGTATTTACACAAAACCCTTTAAAATAGCCTTAAAATCGCATTTTAGCCTTATAAATAAAGGGTTTTAGAACGATTGAAATTGTCGTTCATATGTCGTTCACATGTCGTTCACACCCCTTAAAAAATCCACAAATCGGACACAAATCGAAAAAAAATCCACAAAAAGTCCACAAAAAAAGCACCAAAAATTATTCAATTTCTAGTGCATTCTTTTTTAGGTCTTTATTAGAACGTGCATAGTAAATACTCATGTCAAAATTTTCGTGTCCTAGTATTTCAATTATGGTTCTTTGGTCAACTCCATTTGTAACAAGTCTTGTAGCTACCGTATGTCTTAATTGATACATATTAAATTCTAGTTTTTGGTGATTAAACCAACAGCCTACTTGATTTATGACAAAATAATTTCCATCTTTATTAGGGAACAATTTTTCACCACTTACCTTATAACTCTTTAATAGTGTATTAAGTTTTGTAGGTATAGGCACTTTTCTAACACTTGCTTCTGTTTTACACTTTCTTATTATTGGTTGTCTTGATATCTCACCTTTGCCAACTAGGGAGCTTCCAAGTTCCTTATTGATGTCAATATAACCATCTACTATATCGCTTTTATTTAAAGCAAAACATTCGCAAGGTCTTAAACCACAATACCACATGACTTCTAGCGCCATGATTACTTGTTTTCTTTCTTTAGGGTTATACTTTTCTTCTATAGCTTTCTCAATTGAATCTAGCTTTTCTCTTGTTACCAAGACTTCTCTTTTACTTTCTTTAATTATTTGTGATTTAGGGGCGGTAATTGAAGTGGTGTAATCAGTGTTTACATATTGTTTAATAATAGCAACCTTAAATATTCTTTTCCATATACTAAGCGCCCTTCCGATAGTATCATCACTACAATTAGCCACCATTGAGTTTAATTGAGATAATATGTATTGCCTTGTAACATTACTTATTAGCATATTATCTTGCATATATTTGTTGTATATACAATCGTATTTTCTTTTTGTTTCTTCTCTCATTGGGAACAAATCAAAAATCTCATTATAAACATCTTCAACCATGATGTTACCTTTACTGAACAAAACACCTTTTTGAATATCCAACAATGCTTGATTTCTATAATTAATGGCATTTTGATAAGCAGCTCTTGGGCTACCATAATCAACTTCTTTAAAAGTCTTACATATATTATTATCTTTTATACGAACTTGAAATGACCAGGTTTTAGAAGCTTCATTATATCTTTGATTTATAAATTTCTCTTTCCTGAATTTATTCATATGTCCTCACTTTCTTTTGTTTGCTAATCTTTTGACAAATTTTTATATGGCTCTATAATTTAAATAGGGGGAATATTTTTATGCCTATAGTTAAACTATTAAATCGTAACTGTAAGGCTAAGCTTGATAATCAAACCGAATGTTTGCTTAGGAATAGCCTTAACAACTTGAGTAATGACCATTATAGAGAGCTTTATAACAATCTATATGGGAAACTATATAAGCATAAAAAGTTAAAACTCTTTGATAGAATCAAAATTTTTATTTCATCACTTAAAGAAGCCCACTAGTTGACTTCTTTTATTTTCCTACATTGATTTTGTACCTCGTTTACATCCAAGTCTAATATTTGGCAAATATTAAAAAAGGTCTCTAACGACATCCCTCTTGTTCCTGTTTCGTAATTATGGATTGCAACTTCTGAATAACCAATAAGCTTGGCTAAATCTTTCATTGTCATACGTTTATCCAATCTCGCATTTCTTATAATTTTTCCAATCTTTTCATTTACATTCATGTTGTTACCCTCACTTTCTTTTAGATTCATTTAAATAATATGTTTTAAATTTTTCATTAGCTGTCTCAAAAACCTCACTTGCGTTTAAGTTTAAAACATTGCAAGTAGCTCTGAAAATAGTATCTGGCATTGAACGTTGCCCTAATTCATACTGTACATAGCTTTGTCTTGCAATGGGGTTTTTACCCCAATTAAAAGTGGTAATTAACTCATAATTGATTAGTTTAGTAATCTTATCTTGAGTTAACTTCTTTTTTACCCTAGCTTGGTATAGTTCCTTACCAATATATTCATCAAATTTTGTATAGTCCATTTAACCTTCCAACTCCTTTATTTAATGATAACAAAAAAAGTGCATAATGCAACAATTTTGAGAACAAAGTAAAAAAAGCTATTGCAATTTAACCATAAAGTGTTAGAATGAAAGTGCCTCAAAAACGAGGAGAAAGGAAGAACATGAAAAAAACCTTAAGAGAGTGGAGACATGAGAGAGGTTATACAACCGAATTTGTGGCCGAACAAATAGGGCTTAGTAGATATACTTTAAATCAAAAAGAAGTTGGTCGAAAAGACTTTTCAAACCTTCAAACAAAACTTTTGTGTGATTTGTATCATATTTCTTTTGATGATATCATTCCTGTTTTTTTTGGCCAAGATAGCCTCAAAAATGAGGCAAAGAGGTCTACATAATGCAAATCCAAGTAACATACTCTGAACAAGAACTAACCGAAGTACTTAAGTGTTCCAAACGTAGAATAGAAGAATTAAGAAAAATGGGTGTTCTTCAAGGAGTTAAAACTGCTAAAGGCTATGTATATCACAATGATGAAATAGCCAAGTTCTTTGAAAAATGGAAAGGTAAGGAATTACCTTAAAAAACAATCTAACGCTCTTAAATGAGCCTACTTATTATTTACCTATTGAATCTATGTGCCTCGAGTTAAAAATTTCCGATTTAAGTAGGTTCACTTAAGGGCGTTAGTTAGGGAAAGGAAAACATGCTAAACAATAAAAAAACAACACTTAGACTTCCAGTAGAAGACTATGAAGCGTTGCTTAATCTATCACTTGATACAGGATTAACAGTTAATGCCTTGATGATTGTTGCTTGTCTAAAATATCTTGATTTGCTTTGATGTGATTATCGATTAGAAAACGTATTTCAGCACTAACTGAACGCTGATTGTGCTCAGCGATAACACGAAGCTTTTCAAGAACATCAGAAGAAATGCGGATAGTAGTTTTAATTTCATTTTCCATACATACGACCTCTTTATGACCTACATTATATATCAACATAAAAAGTTTTTGTTGACATACAAATGCCATACAAATATACTAATGGTGAAAGGTGGCAAATGTATGGCACAAGAGAAATTAAAAGTAACAATTAGATTTAACGATGAACTAAAAGAAAAACTACAACAAAAAGCAAAAGAAGAAGATTTAAGCCTTAATCAAATAGTAGTTAAGGCATGTAAAAAACTGATTAAAGAAATGGAGAACAAAAAATGACAAGAAGGGAAAGGAGGTTAGAGATATGTGGCCAGATGATAAAAAGAAATTCTTTACAGAAGATGCACGTCCTTCTTTTGATGAACAGGCAAAAGCATTAAAGAAGATGTTTGAAAATCTAGAGGATATTAAGAAGGTGATTGTGGATTATGTAAAAGAAAAAGACCTTACTGTTAGAGAAGTTAGAGAACTATCTTCGTTTGTAGGGTCTTTGTCTGAACCAGCTACTTCAAGAACTGGACAACTAAAAGTTAAAGACTTTTTAAAGTAGGTAGAACAAAGAGAGGAGATTAAGAATGAGAAGACCTGATGAAACAAGGATGATGACCAAGGAAGAAATTGAAAGAGAAGAAAGATTAGCAATAATCTTTCCGTTGATTAGTTTGATAGTAGCTATTATTGCTTTCATCGTTAGTGGTTAACGAAAAAAGGCTGCAATTGAAACTATTAAGGCAATTATAGAAATTATGATAGGCAATTTTCTTTCTACAAATCTATTACTCTTGCTATTTAAGTATCGTTCATAGTTAGGAGTAACAACTGCATAATAAACGCCGTTTCTTATATCGTACTGAACAAGTTCGTTATCCATAAGATGAACGAAAGAGTCGTCATCTACTAAATCTGTAATAATGCCTTTACTTTTATAAATAGTTTTTAGGGTTTGTTTGTCTTTCTTGGAAAGACCTAATTCTTCGTAATTAATCATAAAGATATTGTAACAAAAAAATAAAAAAGCCGCTCTATTTGGAACGAGCACGGCTTAGTTAGATACCAAAATATCTAACTCCATTATAACAAACAAAGGAGTAAAAAATGACAAGAGAAAAAATGACAAGAGAGGAATTAATAAAAGAAATTGCTAAACGAGTTAAGGATATTAAGGAGCTTTATTATTCAGTTTATCCAGAAGGTGATTATCTAATAGCTTGCTTTAGAAGAGAAGGTATTGTTGCATTCAATAACCAAAATTGGAAAGGTGGAAAAGATGAAAACTATCCGATTGACTATTACGAAACCGAAATGTTTATCAGAATGAACGAAGAATACGAGGAGAAAAAATGTTAGCAATTGTAATAATCACAACACTTCTGATGTATTGGGGCTTATTTGCAGAGCCAACAGTTGTATTAGTATTTTCGATACCAACAGTCTTATGTGAATTAATAATTAACTATTTTATCGAGAAGGAGGAAAAGCATGCGCAATGAGTAGAAGGGTTAAAACATCAGCAGACCAAAACGATAAGACTTTACCTATTAAAGATATCAAACAACAAAATAATATGTTGTACTATTGGCTAAATAAAAAGAGTAAAGCCAATGGTTACAATGCGTATATTGCTGATAGAAATTATTTGTTTATCTTTTTAGGATTAAACACCGCCTTTAGAGCAGAAGATTTATTGCAATTAAGACCTAAAGATTTAGATGGTGGCTATGTTCGTATCAAAGAAAACAAAACAGGCAAAACACAAAATTTCAAGATGAATAATCAAGTCTATAAAGAAGTACAAGAGTATTGCAAAAGGAATAATATCGGAGATTATGACTATCTATTTCAATCGAGAAGAAAAGATGGAGTTATTAGAGCAATCTGTAGACAACAAGCATGGAAAATGGTTAAGAAAACTGGAAAAGAAATAGGTATCAAATATAAGTTTGGTGTACATAGTCTTCGTAAAACATTTGGTTACAACTTTATAAGCAAAGGTGGAAACGTATTAACACTAATGAAAATGTACAATCACAGTTCACCAGCTATCACTTTACTGTATGTAATGTGGGGTACTGATGATGTAGAAAATGAACGTAATAATGTGTTTAACGGGGTAAGTTCTTTGTGAAATAAATAAACATTTTCACACAAATCACGCAATCGCTAACCCATGTTGCATTCAAACATACAAAATCAATTAAAAGCCCATGAATACTGGTGATTAGTACATTTGGTGAATGCTACAGAATATAGTAATCGGTTACATTCAAATTAATACAAAAAGGAATAATGAAAGGAGAAAAAATGACACAAAAGGAATTAATCATAAACCATTTAAAAGCCAATAAAAAAGGTATTACAAGCATGGAAGCTATAGAAAAGTACGGTGCTACTAGATTATCTGGAATTATCTATGACTTAAAACATAGAGACAATCTAAACATCATTACCGAGAGAATAACAGTTCAAACAATATATGGTACTACTCAAATAGCTAGATATAAGTTGATTGAAGGTAAACACCATGAGCAATACTAAAAAGTATTACTGGATAAGATTGAAAACGGACTTCTTTGACCAAGATACTATTGACTTCTTAATGGGGCAAGAGAACGGAGCAAAATATGTGGTTATCTATCAAATGTTAATGCTTAAGACCGCACAACAAAATGGCTTACTAGCAACCAAAACAAACGAGATAATGATACCTTATGATGTTAAAAAAATAGTTAGAGATACAAAGTATTTTGACTTTGATACCGTTACTATCGCATTAGAACTGTTTAAAAAGTTAGGATTAGTCTATGAAGAAGAAAATAACATTCTTAAACTAACTGAAGTTGAAAAACTTGTTGGAAGTGAGGGTAAATCAGCTCAATGGATGAGAGACAAACGAGCAAGAGACAATGCTCACAAACAAATCACAACTTCATCACAAACAACATCACAAAGTGATAGAGAGATAGATATAGATATAGATAAAGATATAGATAAAGATATAGATATAGATAAAGATATAGAGAAAGATAAAGATTTAGATATAAAGAATAAGATTATATATTTATTATCATCATCAAGAGAATTATATATATACATGAAATTAGAAGAAGAATATGAAAAAACTTTAAAGATGATGATTAAAGCAGCACAAGTCACAAAAGTAATTCCAACTCAAGGAAGGCTTGAGGACTTAATGAAAGAAATTATTTTTAATAGAGAGGATGTCAGTAACAAACAAGGGTATCTGGTTGAATGCTTTAAACATGAGGGGTGGAGCAATGAGACACGGTGAGAATATCTACCAAGTGGTAGCTGATGACAAAGTAATCTTTGAAGGAACTGCAAGAGAGATATGCGTACACTTCAAAGGAAGATTTAACCCTAGTGATGTTAGATACATCTATAAAGTGTGTGCTGATGGGATAACCTGGTTTAAAAAATATCGAATTAAGCTCAAAGAAAAACGCAAAATTAAAATCGAAATCACAAACGAGAAAACAAATGAAGTATTTGTTGGAACTGTTAGACAAGTAGCTGAAAAGTTATGGCTATGTGAAGCTCATGTGTTAAGAACTGCAAGAATAAATGGGAGGTTATTGTGGGAATGGAAAGCAAGAATCGTAGAGAATTAGCTTTAAAAGAAATTGAAAAAGCAAGAAAGAACATTGAGAAAGTGTATGATGTCTTATACCTCGAACCAGAATTTGACCAAATCCACGAATATTACGGCTTGCTAGATGTTACTTTCGATGAATTAAAGTATGATGTCGAGCATATGCAGTTATACGAACCTGAAGCCAAAGCAAAAGAAAGTAAGAAAAGAGGTTGAAAAATGTTAAATATCGAGAAATATAAAGATGAGATTTTAAAAGAATATAAAGATAATCTGGATATCATTGATGCTATTTCTGATAGTACTAGTTTAGGAAATGCTTTATTTTCTATCTATGACAGAAGAAATAATGACAAAGAATTAGACATTATTGAATGGCTAACAAGTGAATATAAAGAACCATTATTAAGTGATAAAGAAAAAGCATATCTAAAAAATGTAATTGAACCTTTTGGGGATTATGTAGCATATGTTAGTAAATTTGCAACTTCAAAATTAGATTTTTTAAGTATTTATATTAGCGTTAATGAAGAAGAAAAAGTACGCTCATTTGAAATTCCATTTATGTACGATTTAGAAAGCATGTTTAAGAACATTGAATATGATAAAGAATACACTCTTGAGGAACTAGGACTATGAAGAATATTGAAAAGTATGAAAATGAATTGAGAAAATATGGCACATATTTTGCGGTTACAAAAAAAAGAGTGCCTGTAAACTGTGAAAGCTTGGAATGCAATGAATGTTTATTTGCAGATAAAGATTGCACGATTAAAAAAATGGAATGGTTATTAGAAGAATATAAAGAGTCTATATTGGATGATATCGAAAGAGAATATTTAAGTGCAGTGATTAAGCCATTTAGAAAAAGAATTAAATCAATTAATAAAGTCGTATACCACAATGATTTAGCATTCATTCGATTAACATATGATGAAAACGACCAAGTATACTTCCCACATTTTAGGTTAAAAAGCGGTATGTATAAAGGAATGAAAAATAACAAAGAATACACACTAGAGGATTTAGGGTTGTAATTATGATGAATATAGAAAAGTATTATAAAGAAATATTAAAAAATAAAGACTCTTTCGCAGTAAATGAGCAAACAGGCAAAGTGTCAAGATGTTCTAAAATCATATGTGAAAATTGTAAGTTCTATTATGCCAATAGTTGTTATGAATATGATAATTGCGAAGAAGCAAAACTCAGTTGGTTATTTGAAGATAACGAAGAATCAAATTCTATTCTTACCGAGGAAGAAAGAAAATATTTAAGCACAGTGTTTGAACCATTTAAGGAGCGTATTAAATATGTTCAAAAGGAAATTGAAATCTATAGTGGATACGACACGACTGACGGAGAAGAAGATGAACCCGTTACTAATATGGCTATTTATATTCATTTTTTAAATAACACCTTTTCAGGTTTGCCTTTCTTTGATGAAAAGATGTTTGCTAACATGGAAAATTACAAAGATTATACATTAGAGGAGCTAGGACTATGACCAATTTTGAAAAAATTAAAAATGAATTAGAAAATCTTGAAGAAATCTATCCAATATGTTATATCGCAGTTCATAAATTAGGTTTATCGCGTAATGATGGTGAGTGCGATGATACTTGTTGTCAAAAATGTGAAAAAGAAGCTTTTAAATGGTTGCTTGAAGAATACAAAGAACCTATTCTTACTGATAATGAAGCAATAATCATAAAAAATATTATAAAAGCATTTGAACCATTTAAGAATGATTTAGCACATATAACTAAATCTAGTTGGAATGGTGGTGCTACTTATTATTTATATTTTGAATGTAGTGATGATGATAACCATGATACACCGAATTTTAACGGTGATGAGCTGTTTAAGGGCATGGAACCAGAAAAAAAATATACCTTAAAGGAGTTAGGGTTATGATTGATAAACCTACTAGACTAGTTCCTAACAAACATTATAAGAAAGAAGTTCTTATGATGTGTGATAAACAAGACATTATTGATTATGCTTATGAACTAGAACATAGATTATTTGAAGCTATGTTGATAATCGATAAGTTAATCTAACGTAAAGAATTAAATGATAAAGATAAAGAACTGTTGGAGGAAATAAGATGAATAAATACTTTGTAATAGGAATGATAACCGCATTTGTGGGGTTTGGAATTTACGATATCACAAAAACAATCGAGGTTAAAAAAGAAATTGAACGCAATAAAAAAATAAGACAAGAGAAATACGAACAAAGGTTTAACGAGTATCTACAAAAACAAAAGGAATACGAACGAAAATTAAAGGAGTTAAGAGATTAATGGATGACATTGAAAAGAAATTAGCTGACAACGAGAGTGCTTTTATCCAAGGTTTAATTACCTTGGATGAGTACAAAGCAAATTGTAAAGAGATATTGGCGACTTCAATATTAATCCCAAAGGCACATAGAAGTAACGAGGTAAATCATGATAAAGATTGATGAAGGCAACAATATGTTCCATCTTCTGTTTGAACAATCTGGAACATTCAAAAAAGAACTAAATAAATTAGGATATCAAGCTAAAGACTATGACATCTTAAATGACTTTGGTGAAACGGATTATCAAATAGACTTGTTCAACGAAATAGAAACTGCGTATACAGGGGGGGGCAAGTATATTTGACAACATAACCGAAGAAGACCAGATAATAGCGTTCTTTCCTTGTGTTAGGTTTGAAGCACAAATACTATTAGCTTTCCGTGGTGAGAATTGTGGGATGAAAGATTGGGATTATGTGCAAAAGCTAGAGTATAACTTAAAGCTGCATAAGGAATTAAATCAATTCTACGGATTGATTTCAAAATTAGTAATTGTGTGTATTAGAAAGAAACTAAAACTAATAATTGAGAATCCATATAGTACACAACATTACTTAACTAGATATTGGTGTATTAAACCGAAAGTAATTGATTATGATAGGCGAGAGCGTGGTGATTATTATATGAAACCTACTCAATATTGGTTTATAAATTGCGAGCCAAAGAACAATTTCTTATTTGAAGCAATGCCAATGGTTGAACAAAAGATAGTCAGTGATGAAAACAAAGTTACAAGGAGTTTATTATCACCAATATATGCTAATAGATTCTTAAGAGAATTTGTCTTAGATGAAAGGAATTAGAATGACCGATAAAAAAATAGCTAACTCATTTAGAATATTAGCTGCTAGCAACTTATCTAAAGGAGAAAGACAAGTTGATGATTTCTATGCAACTGAACCTAAAGCAATGGAATTATTACTACAAGAAGAATCATTCAATAAAGATGTTTGGGAATGTGCTTGTGGACAAGGGCATTTGTCTAAGGTACTAGTTGAACATGGATACAATGTTAAATCTACTGATTTAATTTATAGAAACTATGGAGTAGGTGATATAGATTTTCTTCTAACTACCGAGCATTGGGGTGGGTGTATTATAACTAACCCACCATATAAGTACGCATTGGAATTTATTAAACACGCTTTAGATTTAATAACAGAAGGTGAAAAAGTAGCAATGTTTTTAAAATAAGCGAGTGACATGTCTTTGACAGGTCAGAGCTTCCTTGGGGTTTTCCCCGTT
>OIYG01000284.1_pt1 | contig 53526 bp, 80 predicted proteins | sample 1587861 | NCBI WGS metagenome assembly OIYG01 (sample SAMN03283272) | human gut metagenome | biome: human-associated habitat; material: feces | host: Homo sapiens | place: Peru | collected 2012
GACATAGATGTCATTATAGGATTTTCCCATGCAACCCATGATGTTCCACCATTTTTCTTAACACAGCTATAATGATAATTTGGTACTATATAGTCATAATCTTCACTTGTTGTTACTTCTGGCACAAGATAGGTAGCTGTTATATGAGCACAATCCATAGCATTTCTTACAGATATCCCTGTAATAAGCAATCTATGATATTGACAAAAACCTGTTGAATTTACATCATAAGTTTTTGACGCAAGTGTTCCACCTGAAAAAGAGCCGATTAAAGTAAGATTGTCTAAACTATTTCCACCATAAAGGTCAAATGATGTAATGTAGTTATTTGTGCCACCTTGTCCAGTAAATGTAAGTTTGCTCATTTTAATTGGTAGTTGAGTATAGATTGTGTAAGTGTTTCCTGTGTTCCGGTCACCTGCCCACCACCAACCATTATCATTCCAAGCACCCCAAGCTTCTCTACCTTCATATACAGTACTCGCATTGATAGCCATTTCATTATTTCCGCCTAAAGTACCATTACCATAAAGAATAGGTTGAACCCAAGTCTTTTCTGTGAATTTCATTGTGTCATATTTTAGTTCTTTTTTGACTTTCATTATTGACCTCTAATATCCACATACATACCAGTCATATTCTGACGTGTAGCTACCACCAGTTTGAGTAGAATATTTTGCAGTGTATGATGTTGTTGTTCTTGTTATGAGTTCATACCCAAATGTTGAAACACCAGCAATAACAGTACTTCCGCCATGTATTACAAGATAGTTATTCGCATTTGTGAATGGTTTTAGAAATGTCACTGTGAATGTGGTGTTATTTGTAAATGCTCTTGAACCACGTCCGCCTTGTTCAATCCAACCATCCGACCATACTCTGTACCAACTTGAACCACCGTTATATGTTTCAACAATAACTTTAACTTCTTCAAGGCTTGAATTGTCAACTTTAGCATTAAGTTGTTCAGATGTAATTCCTGCTGTTTGTTCTATTGCTGTTTGTGTATAGTTACCAACATAAAAGTATAGATACATTTGTGTTGCTTTTGTATCTGTTCCAGATGTGGCAATATCTACTACATTCCCTACACTATCTCTTAAACCTACAAAGCCATATTTTGTTCTTGGTAACTTAAATCTTGTGTTAGCTATGTCTAAAATATAGTACCATGCTACACCAGTATCATTATATGTATCGAACACCCATTGTTCTTGGTCTGCGTCTAAAATTATAAAACCATTGCTTGACTTGTGCCCCTTTGTGCCATGCCATACTGTACCAATTGAACAGCTTGGAACAGAGATTAAACCTGAGAATATAGCTGTTTGGTCTACTGCATATAATCCCAAAGAAATTGTTGTTTTTGCTGTGTTAATTAGAGATGTGCTTGCTACTGTTATTTCTGTCGTTGTTGTATTTGTTGATAGATTAGTTAATTCAAGTGTGTAATTTGTACCGTCATAATCTAATATTACTTTATATTGTGTAGCAGCTGATAATACAGTAGTCCCTGCAATGCTATCAGCAATATTAGAAGATGTTCCATTTGAACTTAAGTCCAATCTAAGTTTTCCATCGGTGTTTATTGCAATGGTAAAAGCATAAGGATAACAAGTTGCAATCATTTGTACTATCCCCGTTACTATTGTTGATGTTGTAAAATTAAACACCATTGGGAATAAGGTATCTTTTGTTCCATTTGAGAAATCTACTTCTTTTGTTAGATAACTTGTAGTAGAAAATCCTTGTACATCTCCATTATCTGCAATAATTGGTGTTCCAATAACATTGGCATTGATTAAAATCTTTGCATTTGGGTCATTCCATTCACTAAGTAACTTATTATAGCAAGCAGAGTATACACTACCACTTTGCCATGAGAAAGTGTCTGCTCTTAGCATATCTATTCTATTTAGCTTATACTCACTCCAGAACGGCTGAAACAATGACGGGTGCCAACCCGCATCTGTTGGGGTAGGAGTATCAATGCTTACTGAAAGTTTACCGTCATTACCTATCTTAAGCACATTAGAAGTATCTTCTGATACCATGCTCGGCAAAAGGTTTTTTAAGGTAACTTTTGAACCGTCACCTTGTATGATGTCATTTATTCCCAAAAGATATTGTTCTAATTCTATCTTTGACAACTCTTTAAAATCTTTGATAGGGCTTGTCTGAGCTGGAAATTGTCCTACTGGAGTATTCATTGACATTCTATTACCTCGTTTCTTTAATTTTAATTATAATTATATATTATTTTAGTATAATCTGCAAGTTATTTTACTTGTAAAATTATCCCCCTTAACTTCTTCAATGTTTGATATTACCATGTTTAAAATGTCGGCAATACCAGCCATATATAAATCACCACTATAATAAAACTCTGTACCGTCAACGTCGTAAAAACCACTATTTCGGATTATACTTTTATCGGGAGGTAGTGGAGTTTCAAACATAATATTTGAACTTTCAATACTATTTTCTTTTAAGTTGTAAGTATTGACGTTAAAACCCTCACCAGTTGTGTCAACCGAGCGTATTGTAATCGTCATGCCCTTTTTAATAACAAATGTATTAGAGGTTTTTACACCAATAACATTACCAATTTCATCTTTTAAAATGTCATTGATAGTACCACTAACACCGTCATTTATTCTTGTATAATCGGCAACAAGAACTCTGTCTAACACCTCTAAATCTAAAACCTCTCTTGCCACATTGAAAGTTGCAGTAACATTTTTCTTGTTTGCAATCTCCAATTCATAAGCAATTCTACGTTTAACATTGTCAGCATTTCTTATATAGTTAAGGTCAATTTTATTTGTTTGATAATATGTATCGTCTTTGCCTTCTTCTGGTTGCCAATTACACTTGTCATTATACCAATAGCCAGTTATCTCGTTTTCACTCCAAGTTTCTTCATCAATAAATGAAGCACGAATAGCCATTGTTCTATTCCATTTACCACGTTGACGAACGATTGACAAATCCCAACTATTATCAGCATTAAATAATGTTTTAATCGGTCTGCCGTCTTCGTTTGTATCAACTCTTATAACAACTTTACCCCATTTGTTTGGTATTATGTAAAGTTGATTATTTGTTGCAATTTCATCTAAAATAGTTTCGTATTTTACTTCCTCGTTAACGACACCATCACATTTACAATTATGCTCTTCACACCATTGGCGAGCTTTTAAGAAAGACGGCATGTCTATTTGCTCGTCGCTCATAGGGTTTGGATTGCTATGAGTATCTGTTAGTAAATAATAAATAATGTCAACTGGGTTTCTACTTTGGTCTAACGTGTCAGTTTTAAGATTTGTTATGTACGGAAAGTTAATAGCCCCTAACTCATCAACTTCACCGTCTAATTGTGTCGTAGCATTAAATGTACAAGCAACTTGCGAAACATAAGGTAAAATACTATTATCAACAACTGGAATATTATCATCTAATCGCCAAACAATGTCAGCAACATAAATGCTACCTACCCAGTAGTTATCTTTATTGAAAACTATCGGCAGAATATTGAATATATATTGCCCTTTTTCTTTGAACTTAATACCGACACATTCATAGAAATTATCGTCAGCATTGTTTATGTCATCTGGAGTGATAAAAGAGAATATATTACCATTTCTTGTTATTCTCTTGCTTAAATCCTCAATTTCACCGTCAATATTTCTTGTGTAAATTCTTTCTATGGCATCATTATCAAGATTGTGCCAACTATTTTCACCTACTCGTTTCCACTTAATTTCAGCCTTTATAGATACTCTAATGCGGTTACCGTTACTACCTATCGAATATAAGCCTTGTGGAAACGAGAAATGAATATCACCATATCTTGTTTCTGTTGGTGATTGTGATAACAATTCGTTTCTATCACCATTATAACTATTCACACCTTGATTAACTTCTGTTGTGGCAGTTTCTTCGTCGATAGTGATACTTTCTTCCTCTAAATAACAAAATAAATCATTCTCACCACTACCTCTTGTATTTGAGTTAGGGGCGGTTGTAGTATATCTGTATTCCGTAATCTCATAATTGCCTATTGCTAAACTTATCGTTTTTGTTGCAATATAAGTATTTGCTGTATCTGGTACTAAACTTAAATCACCTTTGCTGATAGTTGTTTGAGTAGAGATAATAACATCTTTGCCCCCTGATATTACAACAGCACTAATATCCATCGTTTTATCAATCCAAGCATTAAGATTTACATTCTCAAATCTATACTTTTGTACGATTATAACGCTTGCACCAGTAATGATTTTATTATAATATGCTATTGCAGACTGAAATACGGCTTGCGATTGGTCAAAACTTAATTCCTTATTAAAGTTTTCCGTAACGGCATTATCCCAACCAATAAAGTCATGTTGACCATTTGCTTGCTGCAAACTGTATGCAGTAGCACGATAATTAGATAATAATACATTTCCCAGTTTAAAATCCGAAAATCTTGCATTATCATAACCAGCGATACTATAAACCCTATACCTATTACCAGCATAGCCACTTTTTACAAGTGGAGTAGCATATTGTGCGTAATTGAATATTTGTTGTGTTCTTCCAAAACAAATTGGTACAACCCCAGTTAAAATTTCATTCTTAGCACCAGTCAATGACGGATTATCATTTGATGAATATGTCGGAGTTCCAGATTGACCACCACCAATTTTACCTCTATTTGAAAAAGCACCAGTAGCAAGAGCAATTATACCACCGAGAACAGCTAAGCCAGCAATAGCACCAATAACCGTACCAATAGCTATAGCAAGACCAGCACTCGCACCAACCGCCATAGCAACCGAGGCGGCAATAGTCCCAGTAACGATAGCAGTAATAATTTTTGGTTTTCTTCTGATTTCAACAAAAGCATTTCTGGGTATAATGTAATATGGTTTTATTCTCTTGCCGTTGATGTAAATTGTTTTATAATAGCCGTCTTTACCAACTGGCTCTTTTTTGAACACCAAAAAACAAGGCAACCATGCCCAGTATTTCAGTTCACTATGATATTGTCCTAATTGTCTGTAACAAACAGTTACAGGTGCAAATATTTTTATCTTTAATTTATTTAACAATTCTGTAAACGACATAATTTTTCCCTAAATCACTTAACCGACTAATTCGTACATTCGTTTTGCCTAAATGTATCAAATAATTACTATCAATCATTACTCCAGCATGCTGGTCTGCCATAAGAGAAAAAACGATAATATCACCCTCAATGGCTTGACCGTTTTCAATTCTCTTATGCTCAAAATTAGCTTCCATTCTGTGTTTAAAATGTACTGGTAACTCGTCAACTGGGTATTCTGGCAAGTCCATGTTGTATAAGTCCTTATAAACATCTCTCACGAAATCCCAACAAAGGTATTCATTCTCTTTATACTTTTTTGTTGTCATATATTCATAAATTTGTTTTTCTTCCATATTATCCTCACTATCTATGGTTTAAATTTATAAACAAGCTGGGGTTTTTACCCCTAAATTTACCAGCATTGATTTGATAACAGTTTTTCATTACCAACGCACCTGACACCCATTCCGCATTTTCGGTCTGGCTGGTGTCAAGTATGTATTCACCCAAATTAAGCCAGTTGCTCTCTCCCTCATAGTTTGAAATGATTAACCAACATTTTACAATAATATCATCGATACTGTTATCAGCACTTTTGAGGATATTTGAACTAATCAAGCCAACATTCGTAATGGCAATTTGAGCGTTGTCTGTATCGCTTTGTGAGGGCAAGTTGTACGAAAAAGGTACAGGTTGATAAACAATCTTTTTGTTTTTTTCTGTTCTTGTATGTTCTATTGTATCATTACAGATATAATAAGCACCATTTTCAAAAGAACTATGTTCAATATCAGCTGCTAAGCATAGAACTTTATCTAATGTTTTTGTTGCACTTACCATAGGTAAAATAGGCATTAGTAAATAACCTCATCATTTTCATAAACAAGAATGTTATTACCCTCAACAACCATTTTTTCTGGTGTATTTTCTGTAATAAATTTCCTTACTGGTATAGTAGCAGAAACAGCGTACAATTTCAACTGAACATAACAAGCCAAGACAGAATTACCTGCTCTTGATAAAGTTGGCACTTCTGTCATATAACATTTCATAAAGCCGCTAACTTGTACGTCATAAACCCAAAACGGCAAAGCTCTTTCTCGTGTACCCATTTTATACCAGTTCCAAAACTCTGGCTCGGTATCTACATAAATTTTTGAAGAAAATATACGACCCCCATTTGTAAATTTTGAATGAGTAATCGGAATACCAGCATCTGGGTCAACAGATACAACAGTATTTTGTCTTGTAACTTCATAACCGTCATGTAAAATACGCCAAGGCATTATATAAAGTCCGTCGGTGTTAGACTTCATGAAAAGTGTTGTTTTATCACCCCATACTATATTTGTATCTCTTGCCATAATTTTATCCTATCTGTCTGCCCCTTTGTGACATTCTGCTTTGTGCGTTTGCAAAACCTCTGTTTGTTTTACTGCTTGACAACATCGCATTAAGTTCTGTAATCTTAACCTCTGTTTCGTTATTAGGTCTTCTGATAACTTCAACGGCTGCGTTTGTGTAGTTATTAACCGTAACATTTGGTGCAACTGCACCTACGCCTAAATCACCGTTTGACATGCGCCGAGCTGGGGCAATTACCTCTGTGCCAGCTTCCCCAGCAAGACCGATATTACCCCCACTCATTGGGAATGTAGTTGGTGAGGATATTACACCCCCTTTCGCATGTGGTATTATGTTTCCGACACCACCACTTAAGGTGTTGCCAATACCAGACATTGTACCCCCAAGCATTTGACCTGCACCAGCAATAGTTGCACCAACACCAATAGCAGCACCAGTTAAAGTAGTTGCAGCAGCAATAGCCGCACCAGTTAAGGTTGCAGCAACTGGGGCAAGCAACCAACCAACAAAAGGTATTTGAGCAGCACTATTAGCAGCTGTTGCAACTCCCAACGCAGCCATATTGATTGCTGCCGTTGCACTATTTGCACTAATCTGTGCAAGTGAATTTCCCATAGCTTTCATCGCTGGGGCAGCCAACATGGCAGCTGGTGCCATAGCCGTCATGCTCGCAGCCATACCCATCATACTCATAGCAGCAATAGGACTTGCAGCCGCCATATTCATTACACTTGTTGCTGCATTACTTGCTGGGCTTACCATACCAGTTAAACCTTTAATTGCAGTTGATATTGGACTTGACATTTGAGCAATACTATTTACTGTTTGACTGGCTGCTGGAATGACTTGACTTTGTAACGTTTGTGTTAAAACACTCCCTTGGCTTGCCAAGTTTTGCATTAAGTTCGCAGAACCACCTGAATTACTATTATTTGAAAACATTCCACTGATTTTGCCAAACAAACCACTGATTTTGCCAAAAACTCCACTACCCTGTTGTTGTACAACACCGGAGCCAGCTGCTTGCCCCATAAGTCCACTAATAGCACTTTTAAAGCTAAATCCACCACCAGATGTAGCACCTGTTATTGCCCCCAAGACGGTGTTTTGTGGTTTACCCAACAAGCCACCAGCACTACCGACTGCACCACCTAAAAGACGTTGCAATAAATTGCCAGTCGTATGAGAAAAACCTAAAGCAAAACCACTTGTTAAACTATCAAGCATTTTCTTTGAAAAATCAGTTGCAATACTTTTTAAAAATGATTTCGCAATATCTTTAAATTTATCCTGAATACTTGTTTCACTACCGTCAAAAATAGCATCAATAAAAGCGTCACCTAATTGCTTTGCATTTCTTTTAGTAACCTCAACAATATTCTGACGGTTTTTCATAGCATCAGTATAGTTTAATTCGCTTTCTTTTTGTTTTAAAAGTTTTTTCGTATTGTCAATTTGTTGCTTAGTATATGCAGAACTATTCAACATCATATTTTTGTATTCTTTTGAAAGCTCACTAACTTGATTTTTAAGTCTTTCGTATGGAGTTAAACTCAAATCTCTAACTGCATTGTTTACTTTATTTTGTTGTTCCAAAAGGCTTTTATAACGGTTAGCTAATTTATCGTCAATTTGTTGACCCGCTAAAGCCTTTAACCGTATCATTTCTTCTGTTGATTGTATTTTCTTTTGTAATTCTTCCCAAGCGGTAAGAGTTTTAGAGTCTTTAACCTTAGTTTTTTTGTTAGCTTTGCGACCAGTTTTACTGCCAGAAATTTTGTTGCCTGTTTTACCAACAGTAGCTTCCTCTATGCCCCTAACGGCTGCTTGTGCTGATTTCAAACTTGTAACAGTTGTTCTCGCACCTTCCTTAATAGTTCTTAATTTCTTTTCATAATTTCTTTGTGCAATTTCAACCTTTTTATCATAAATACCAGTAGCCTTAGTAATGTCATTTATGGTTTGTATCATCTCATCTTTTGTCTTTTTAGCAAAACTGCTCCACTTTTGTGGTTGAAGTGATTTACCCCACAATTCAAGTGGTGCAATTTTTGATTTTTGACCCAAAGTTTCAATAGCACTACCAAAGATATTAAAACTATTGATTACAGTCTTAACTTTATTTACAATAGCATCAATAGTTCCCATTATGAAAGTGCCAGCAACCCTTATACTATTAGTCATTGACTGCCAAGCAACTTGCCATGTTGCGTTTAATGTGTTTTGCCAACTGTTTAATTCTTTCACCTTTTCAGTATAGGCTCTTGTAACAGCATCATGTTGACCCAAGACTGCAATATTTTCTAATTCTTTTTCTGTTAAATCTTGAAAGTTTTTACCAGCATCTAATAAATATTGAGTTAATTCTGGAAATTGATTTTTATACTCTTGTAATGATTTTTGACCTTGTTGTGTATTCAAATCAAGGGCAGTAACACTTTTTGTTAATTCAACTATTTGCTCACGCATACTCATATATGGAGTAACATCGCCTGCCTTTTGAGCTGTATCATGTAGATAAAAACCTAAACTTGTTATACCAGTTACGACAAGACCTAAAAGCAAAGGTAAACCGCCCAATTCAGCATTTAATAATACTAAATATTGAATACTAAACAAGAGTTGCCCAGCAACAGCCTTTAAGCTAACTGTTATTGCCGATAGACTTGCAATAATGCTTGAAAAATTAAATGCAATAACGGTTGTAATTAAACCAAGTAAAGCACCGTTGAATAATGCGGCAGCCTTTGAGTTCTCATTGAAAAACTTAGCAACATTTGCCAACGCACTTGCCATGTTCGCTAACCCTTTAACAAAAGGTAATAAGACCTTGTTTAAGCCCGTACCAAGTTCCATTTTTAAAAAAGTAACACTATTCTTTAATCTCATCATATTAGCATTGAATTGAGCAACTGCGATAGATATACCTTGACCTAAAACTTCTCTTACCGTTTTAGCAAAATTAGGTAAAAAATCTTTTGAAACAACCTCGCCAGCTTTCATCATATCCATAAGTTTTGACGGCAGTATACCCATACTTTCAGCAGCTAATTCAAATGACGCTGGAAGTGCATTGGACAACTGTCTTTTTAATTCTTCCGCTTGCACAGTACCCTTGTTCGCCATTTGCTCTAACGCAACAAAAACACCTTGCATACGTTCTGCTGGCAAGTGTAAATTAACCATAGCGGTAGAAATATCTTCAAAAATTTGTCTTGATTGTTCAATAGTACCACCAGAACGAGTGAATGATACCATGAATTTAGAATAACTATCAGAAGCACCACCAAATTCAACCCCAAGTCTATTAGATATATCGGCAAGCCATTTTATTTCTCTGCCACCTTGCTCCCAACCACCAGTAGTAGCCATCATTGTGTTTCTTAAGCTATCTAATTGTACACCAGCTTCTGAACATGATACCGCAAAATCTTTCATACCATAAATTGCATTTTGAACAGTAAGGGCTGCTAAATTACCAATAAAAGAAGCAAAAGTACGGCTTAGCATTTGAGATACGTTTAAAGCTGTTTGTTGTGAAAACGTCAACTGGTTAAATTTGCCATTTACTCTCGATATTTCGCCAGACAAGCGATTGTATTCACTTGCCATTTTATTTAAAGTATTATCGGTTGATTTATTAAGCAAAATCGCATTTTTTAATGCCATTTCTTGCTCTTTTAATTTAGTATTCAACTGTGTTAATGGCGTGCTGGCTTTTGCACTTGCTACGGCTTGTCGCTCTTGTGCTTGTGCTAATCTTAACTCTGCAAGCTCATTTTTAAGTAAAGTACCATAAGTGCGTTCATATTCATGTGCTATCTTCTCTTGAGTTAATATACCTTTTTCAGTTGCGTTATTATTCTTTATTCTTACATTATTTGTTTTCTCTAATGCTTGTACTATTTTTTGCTCTGACAACATAGCATTAGTATTCGCTTTATTGACATCTCTAATGGCACCAGAATAAACCTTGATACTATTAGCAAGTTTATTAAACTCTTTTGTAAGTGTATCAATTTCTTTACTAACATTTTTTAAAAGTTCGGTAATCTCTTTTGTTTTATCGGCAATATTCTTTAATGTATTGGCTGCGTTTTTGCCACCAATTTCATCAATTTGTATGCGTAATATTTCATCTGACATTATTCGACTACCTCGCCTTTAAATATTCTTGCTATATCTTTTTGTGTTTTTCTTATTGCTTTTCTTGCGTAGCCTACTGGTCTACGATTACTTTTTTTGATTGTTACCTCTGGTCTGTAAACCTCTTTGCCGTCCTTACCTGTAAATTGCAGAACCTTTGCTTTTTTTGGTTTGATTACAATATCTTTTGACAAACCGTATTCAAGTGTTAGTGCGGCTGGGTGCTTTACTTCAACTACTTTTTCGCCTTTTTTATATTGTACGGTTTCTGGGTTTTGAAAATCGTTTTGAAATTCATATGGGTATTTAGAATTTCCAAAAGACTTTTTTGCTTCATCTCTTATGTTATCAACAAGTTTTTCACCAGCAGTATCGACAATTTTCTCAATATTTTTTGCCATATTCGTTAATTTTAAAATTAAATGTTCATTACAATCCATTAAAACTGTATTCCCTCATTAGTTCTAATACTAAATATCTTGTTGCGTATATATAGCCATAAGACAAGTTTTCGTCGTCAAATTTTATTTTTTTAAAACCAGAAATATGATTGTAGGCATCGTCTAATAGTTGAAAAAACTCCTCATCTAAATTAGAGAGGAGTTTCCATTTTCTATCTATTGTAATCGGTTTCTTTTTATCTCCGATAAACATCATCATATTGGCTTCAACCTCGCCTAATCGTTGATTTATTCTGTAGCCTTTTTTGTAGAGTTCCCAGCCAATTCTGACTTTTTTACAAGACGTTCCTTTTCTTCTTCATCCTTTTGTCTTGCTTTCGACCATTTCTCAATAGCATCTTTTAAATCAACTTCAACACCTAACGAAATTAAATCTTTTAATGTCATGATGTTCAAAGTATTTCCGTCATCATCAATCACTTGAACTGGTTTGTCAAAAGGTTTAGCCATATTTGCTAATGTGTAAATTGTGTTTAATAGTTGATTACCGTCCGAACTTGAATAAACATCTACTACTCGTGGCAATCTAAATGTTACTTCTTTTTCAAGTTCGTCATTCAATTTAACAGTAGCCTTAAATAGCTTGTCTGATTTTAACTTTAATGCCATAATTTATCCTCACCTTTCTTTATGTCATTACTATATGTCGGATGTATTGCTACAATTAAGCAACAATACGTTTTTCTTTTACGAATTGTGGTTTGAAATCACCAGTTGTAACAACCAATGAAACATCACCAGTTTTAGCGGAGTTTGTACCACCACTAAAACCACCAGAAGAAATTTGTACTGGAGTGTATAACGTCAAGTCTTTAACATCAGCACCAGCAATGCCCTCTGTCAAGACAATAGCAACGTTCTTAGTTTCGCCAATTGTACTTCTGTTGTAACTGTCGTCAGTTTGTTGGTCTAACAATGTAATCAAGTTACCCATAACAATATCAGTAGTGGTTTCTTCATCATCGTTTGATGTTTCAACAACAAGTGTTCCAGATAGCTCTAAGTTTAATCGACCTGCTCTATAAGTTGTTGAGTCATCACATAAAGCAGTAATGTCAACTTGTTCTCTATCCATTGTGCCATCAATGTTTTGGAAACCGCAGAGTTTAGACATTGTTAATGGTTTTACTGCATCGCCTTCCCCCAAAGTAACACTATCTTTTTGACATAAGAAGATATCGCCAACTTGTAGCCCAGTAGGAATAACACTGGAAGTTCCAGCTTTTTTAGACACTAAATATTTTGTACCTTTCACCAACTCGCCTGTGTTTATTTCTGACCCGATTTCGAAGAAATATAGTCCAGTGTCTTCGTTAATAACTCTTTTAATCATTTAATCCCCCTTTTGGTTTGATTTAGTTTTCTTATAATCTTAATATTTATATTAAACTATTTTTAAAATTTTTGCAACTATTAAGCATTTTCATAATTAAAATAAAATTCAGTTAAACCCATTCCGACCTCATCAGAGAATATGGAAGCTGTTTTGGTGCGTTCGCATTTGTTTATTGTAATTCTATAATCATCTAATAATTCAATACCCTTAATAACCTCATTAAGTTCGTTTAAAATCTCATTCAGCACCATATCATTAGCTGCGTAAACACTGAATTGAATATTAGAAAGTTTAACAATATCTTTTCTGCATAATGTTTGTGCGTTTTCTTCCTCACGCATATCTAACACATGCATAACACAATATGGTACTGCAACATCAGTAGGTGCAAGTCCGAAGTAAATCTTTTTACCCAAACTTGTTTTTTCATCTCTTAAATATTGCCATAATTCAATTTCGAAAGTTTTATTTGCCATTATTGTTATCTTTCTTTAAATCAATATTGTAATTTAAAAACTCAATTCTGTATTCATTATGGTCAACTTGCCCTACGTCATTTATCATTCCTATGTTTTGATTTATAGGTATAATTGAGAAGAAAGCAAAAGCTGTGCCGTCAATGTTTCTTAAAATATTCTTTTTGTCAAACTTTACTGATTTTGGTGCAAAAAGAATACCACTTGACCTTAATGCTTCTTTATCATAATTTTCTAAAAGTTTAGAGTAGTATTGCCCCATAGGGTATTGAATAAGCCCTCTAAACCTTTTCACAAAAATATAATCAGAGTTACGATTTTCATAATCGTCAACCTCTGGTTTCTTCCATGCCGATAGTATTTTATAGTTTTTCTCTAAAAGCATTAGGATATTCCTCATCGCCTATTTTAACAAGCTCAACGTCTGCATAAAGGTCTTTATTTGCCAAATATGTTGCCATTTCTTCAATAATTGGTTTTAGTTTATTAGGTATTAACATTGTTTCAACAATAGCAGGCTCTTTTAATTCTTTGTCAAAACATTCTGTTTCCAATTCATAAATGCCGTTTAATTTGTTTTTTACAATGCTCAATCCTTTATATGTGCGAGAACTCCAAGCAATAACATCTCCTATCGTTGCACTAAACCCTTTAAGGTTGCCAATAGCGTTTTTACCTTTAATACCAAAATGTGCCATAATAGTGCTACTGTCAAAACACTTCGGACAACGTTTAAAAGGAGTTCTAAAATACGCATTGTCGATATAAAGCGAAACATCAGTTATTGCTCTAACCAACTCTGCACTGGTATATTTTTTTTTATCCCTAATTGCTACATCTTCTGCAACAATTTTAGACTCTGCACCAATTTCTGCTTCAAATTTTTTTCTTATTTTTTTTCTTTTAGTTTCTTGTTTTTGCATATTGCACCTCATTAAATAAATACATTTTGCCAATATTTTATTTTATCTATAAACTTTTTAGGATATGCATCTATATCACCGTAATAAATATTAGGTTCAAAGTTTGTATAAGTGTAATTACCTAATCTTTCTTGACGTTTCTCTTTACTATCACGAGTAAACATATCATAGCCAAGCATATCTAAGGCAATACCTAAAAATTGTGGTGGAAATGTTACTAATATTAAACAAACATTCTCTTTATCCCCAGTAATTCTAATATCAAGACCAGTATTGTCAATAGTTAGTGTATTGTCAGTGATTGCAACCACCTTCGATAAATAAGCATTTGTATCGTACACCAATATTACAAAGTCATCAACTCTTAAATCTGGTCTGCTTGATAGATTTGAAATTACAACATTGTTGTCATTGTCATTCTTTGATAATAAAACATCCGCAAAATATTTGCCAGACTTCGCGAAATTATTATGAATGCTATCACAAACTGACATCAAAAATGTATAAGCATTTTCTTTAATAACCGCATTAACATCACTCTCAATCTGTAACCAAGCACCATTAACCAACTCCCAGCTTGTACCGTCTGTTGTTAATAATGCTCTTGTGCCCTCGATATCGGTTATCGGCTTTTGCTCACCGTCAATATCATTGTATAAGTTATTTACAACTAAATCATATTTATTAGATAGTTTTACTCTTGTCAGAATGTTCATAAACAAAAACCCTTATCTTAATATAATGATAAGGGTTTTTACCGTTAATGTCAACTATTTTATTTTACGAAATCTTGAATTAGCTTAATTAAGTCAGCTTTTTTGGTTTCCTCTCTTTGCTCATCAGTTAATTCAATACCTAATTCAGCGACTTCTTTTAGAAGTTCCTCTTTGTTCATTTTTTCTAATGGTTTCTTTTGGGGTTCTTCTTTTTTGGCGATAACTATTTCACAAAATCTTGCGATGTATTTGTAAAAATCTTTCGAAATGTTTACAATTTCGTCTTTTTCGCCAAATTTAATACTACCGTCTATTGAAAAATAGCGTTGACCTCTTTTTAATTTTACTTGCATTTGTCTGTCCTCTCCTTTTAGTTTTACTAAATAATAGAGTTTGCTGGCAATGTCAACATGTTAATAACAGAAGTGTGGCTTGCTGGCAATGTAATTGAGGCAACCAAAGCTTTTGTCAAAACTACTTCCATGATAGCTTTTGTTGTTCCTGCAATAGTTCTAACCTTGATGTATTGACCGTCTAAAGCGACTGCGTCATCAGTTGTGTTGTCTTTCATATTTACTGTGATTTGTGCTTTTAAAGCATCTGCTTCTGCCTTTGAGCCAGTATAGTTAGCAGCTTCACTTGTTCCGTTGTTAATAACAACCAACAATGTTTTAAAGCCAGCAGTTTCAATGTTTGCTGTACCAGCAAGTTGAATTTTATCTATCAATGTTTGCATTTGTTTATATCCTTTCTTTTCTTGTATATTAAATAAGAGGTTAGAGGGTTAAACCCCTCTAACCCATAGGAGTAAATCGCTATGCTTGTGTGCCTAATAATAGTCTAACATATTTGAATTGTCTTACAACTGCATCATAGCGTTCAGTTAATAACATTTCTCTGTATTTCAAGTCATCTTTTACTCTTAATCTACCAGTTGGTTGTTTGTAACCAGCAACTGCTGATGGTGGCAAAATAGCAGCAACAACATTAGCGGCAACTGCTTCTGGTAAAGTGAAAGCGTCATCAAATATTACTGGAACACCTAACAATGGTACATAAGCATCAACGTGGAATGGTTTAGCTCCAACCACATCTCTTTGAACGTAGCCTAATTCAAATTTGTAACGACCGTTATTGTCTTTTTCAGTAATACACTTAGCCCAAGTTGCTCTGTCAATGAATAAAACCCCTTTGTTTCTGTTTTGAGTGCATAAATTCATGATGTCGTCCATTGTTACTGCGTTATTTGTAGCAACGTGTACACGTCTGACTTGACCGTAATGTGCCTCTTCATCATCAGCTGGAGCTTCATAGTTGATTAGACCTTTGATACTTTCTGATGAATTACCAATCCATAAGTCTTTTGCAACTTTACGTCTTGCACCAGCAACCAATTTACCATTAACGTAGTTTTCAACTCTGAAAGCAGCATCTTCAATTTCATCATAAGTAATTTTTGCTGGGTTGTCGTAATCTTTCAAGTTTAAAGTTGCTTGAACCAAACCACCATCATCTAATGTGTAGTTAATTTTACTCAAAGTTTCTTTAACTGCTTGTACGTTTTCATCTGGCTCAACAGTATCAACTACAACTTTTTTAGTTCTGCTCATAGCATTTTCAAAGTTGATTGAGTTGAACAAGCCTTCATCATATTCTTCAAAATCTTGATAAATATTTTTATCATATTCTGGTACGATTAAAGCGCCACCTTTTGCATCGTCAAAACCAGCAAAACCAGCGATAGTTGCATCAAGTTTTACTTGTTCGCCACGAACAGCGCTTCTGACTTGTAAAGTCAATTTGTCGTTGTATTCTCTTAATTGTTCAAGAGTAACTGATTTTTCACCTTGTTTTACACAAGAGTTTAATCTTTGTAGTTGTACTTTTTCAATATCAGTCATTGATTGAGAGTTAGAATTAGAAGAAGCTTTTTGTAGTTCAATTAGTTCTTGTTTCAAGGTAGCGATTTTTGCATCTAATTCTTCTTTCATTGAAGTTTCCAATTCTGTCTTAATGCCAGTTGAAATTTCAGATTTCTTTGCTTCTAATTTTGTTTCAATGCCAGAAACAACTTCTTTTTGGAAGTTTTCAAGCATAACTTTTTGAGCATCTGGTTTAACATCAGTTTGTACTGGTGAACCTTCTAACTCAATTAGCTGTTTAGTTTTTACATTTGCCATTAGTTAATCCCCCTTATACTTTTTGTTATGTTTTCTAACGCAATTTTTAATTCTTCATCACTAATCTTTTTATCTTCTAATTTTGTAGTTTTTGCCTTTTCTTTAATTCTATTTTCATTGATTTGCTCCAGTAATAAGGCATTTTCATTTGCTGGAATATCAGTTAATGATACCTCATACCATTCAAATTCTGTAACGTGGTAAATATCGTTGTCATCATAGTAGCCGTCAATAGTCCAACCACCGATAGATAAACCAATATAAACACCTTGTTCATAAACTGCTAAAACTCTTTCGTTACCAGATTTTGGTATTTCAAGAACTACCAAAATTTTGCCACTCATTTCTTGACAATCGGCAATTTTACCAACTGGCAAACCATGTTTTTCGTAAACTGCAATTTGTTTGCCATTTTTCTTGCACTCTGCCCAAGAATTAAGTAATGCTTCATTTTCAGTAATAAAGCCACAACTATTTACATCTGGGGTACTTGCTATACCCATAATGTATTCATATTTTTCGTCATCTCTTGTAAAATTTAATTCCAATTTTACTTCATCAGCGTTAACCTTTTCAAGAGTTAAAAATATTCTTTTTTCGTTTAGTTTTGCCATTTCTTTATTCCTTTTGATTTTTATATTAAACTATTTTAAGAAAATTTGCAACTATTTAATTGTTTTCGCCACTAAAACCAGTAGTATTTTCACCGTTATTACCAGTTTGAGTAACCCTAACAGTCTGCACAACCAGTTCATCATCTCGTTCATCGCCCAATGGTTTAAAGTTATACATAGCTCTACGCTCAGCAACTGTAAAGATTTGCAAGTTAGGTAAATCTTTCATCATTTGTAAGAAGCGTGGTCTTAATGCTGGTATGTCCTGTTCAAGATAAAATATCGAATAGTCATCATAATTACCAGTTTTTAAGGCAAAATACTTACAGGCACTAAACAAATAATTATAAATATTTTGGAATAAAGGACAAATTGTTAAATCAAACAACATTTCCATGCCCTTATCTAAATCTTTTGTATTTACCTTTTTGTCCAATACCCAGTTAGTGCCTAATCTTTTATAAATGGCATCTTCTGCTGCTTTTAATGTTTCGTTAAACTCCATATCCTTATTGTTTTGAGATAGTTGCTTAACCTCTTTGTCGGCTGCACCATCCATTACAATAACATTACCAGCGTTACCAGCGCCAGAGTGTTTCATCTTAATTTCAGATTTTAACTGCTCTCTTGCTTTTGGGTTTAACAAACTCTTAATCATAAATACAAGAGATGGTCTTGCTCCATTTTGTAATAAGCTTTTGTTATGATAACAACCATACCAGTACATCAAAACCTCAACACCAACACCCTCTAAAATTGATGCTGGTAAATATTGCGTATCTGGTCTGGGGTTAATCAAAGGTGCAATAAACTTAAAAGTATCACTATCATTTGCATAATAAGTTGAACCATTAAAAGTATATGTGCCACTAAATGCCCCAGAGTTGTTGACCTCAAATGAACCAATACGGTTGTTTACAATATCATCAAATATCGACACATTAGCATTGTCTAAGATTTTAATACTGATGACATCTCGTTTGTTCGTATCTATCTGAAAACCAAAAAAGATAGCACCATGCAAACAATAATTCTTCACACACTTCGATAAAAAAGTTTTTCTTGTATCAAAAACATTAGGTTTTCTAAATAACTGCATAACCTTTTTAAGGAATTTATCATTTTTGTAATCAACCATTTCTCTTAAATCATCATTCCAAAAGACTGGCTCTATCATTTGAATATTATTGGATATTAAATCAATACTCGTACCTACGCAAGCAACACGAGAATACGTCAAATCTATCATTGACGGGGTTAATGGTGTACCAATCATATCAAATTCAGCATAAGGATTGCCAATAATCTTGCCGTCTTTGATTTCTACCTCGCCACCACAGGCTGCCGCATTGTCAACTTGTTGTTTAAAACCTATTCTACTCATTATATTATCTAAAATTGCCATATTTTTATCCTTTTGCGTTTAATTTTATATGATTTTGATTAAAAATGCAACTACTCAATATCAACATCTACTCCATTTACTTTGTCTATCATTCTTTGAGGTGGTTGTCCCACCGTTTCAAGGAGAATATTGCAAATTTCTTTTAAAATCGGTTTATTTTTATGATGTTCTGGTCTACAGTACCTTTTATAAATACAACCATTGCAAGTTTCTCTTAAAAAGCACTCTACTGAGAGTAAAGTCCACCCACTACCAACATTCATTGTCCTGCCATTTCGTCTAACTCGCACTACCAAACCCTCACAGGCATGGCAGAAAACTTAGCCTTTAATAATAAACTGGCTAAACTATCTGGGGCATCATCATGTTTAATCCCTTTTTTGTACTCCCATATTTGTCGCAAATAATTTTCGTCAGTTTCGTTAACAAATTGTACACTGGGTAATAATTCAGCTCCGTTTAATCGCCAATATGGTCTTATCGTACTACGAATTTTTGTATGTTTGTTTGTGCTTTCATGATAGCCAACAACCTCAAAACCTAATTCTCTAAACTTTTCACCCATTAAGCCCTTGTCGGCATTAGTTTCAAGATATAAGAGCGATACTCCACAGTCAAACATTACCTCTGCCAATTCTAAATAATTGTCCTCAAGGCTTTCCTCATATAATTTGCCCAATACTACAACATTATTATTCTCATAATCGTCAGCACCTATTGTTAAAGCTGTGCTATCCTCACCGCCAAAAGAAGCATCAATATGAGCAACGACATTATAAGCAGACGAAGTGAAGAAATTTTGTGAATAATGACCGACATTATCAATCTTTTGAAATAATTTTTCTTTATCAGATACCAAGTTCAATAAATAGTTGGCTTGAAATAAAGCATCATCGTTTAGTGTTTGCTTTTTCCATTCAATATCCTCGTTAGACATTAAACCAGTTTGATAACAATTGTAAACAAACTTGCCACGTTTCATGTCAAGATGTCGTAACAAGTCTTTTTGTGTCTGTGTTCTATCTTTGCTTTCAGTTTCCTCAATCTTTTTTTGTAAATCGCTTTTGGGCTTCAAACCTTTATCCATAAGAGAGAAAACATCTTCCTCATGCCATGGAGTACCAATATTTAAAATGCAACTATCTTGAAATCCTTTATCGGTAGAAAGTACGTTCATCAGCTCTTGATAACGAGAAATTGTGTACATACGTTCAGCAGCACTCTGCCTGTCCTCTAACGAGCAAATATCGTCAGTAATAATCATTACTGCGTGTTTACCAGTTAAAGGTGAACCTAAACCTAAGCCACGCAACTGAAATTCACCAGTAAGACTTGTATTAAGATTGGTGTCAATAGCAAGTGCTGTGTCGGTAGTTTTCTTAAACCCACCTTTACCGTTTATCTCTGGTGAGAGAATACTAACAAACTTTTTAAACAAATCAGTATCAAGTATTTTGCTAACACCATTGATTAGCTCTTTAACAGCATCTTCTGATTTTCTTAATAAAATAATTGTCTTTTTAGGTTGTAATATCAATATAATAGCAATAGCCAATCTCAAACAAGACGATTTGTAAGAATTACGGTGTCCTTGATGAACCATTACTTTGAAGTTGTAAGGATTTATTACCCATTGCTTTATCCACTCACTATGAATTGGCTCTAACAGGTCATAGCCAGTACCTAACATTCTACCAACCATGTGAGCTTCGCAAGTCAATAAGTGGACAACTTTATCACGTGTCCACTCTTGCTCTTGTTTTTGCTCTTGCGCAATTGGTTTGGGAATATCCATAACCAACTCTGGAATATCTATTTTAATGTTTCTTTTTTGTGGCAAACGATTTTGTGGTAAATTGCAACAAATATCCGTACCAGAAGAAGTCAGAAAGAACTCACCTTTTTTGTATGTGCTATTTTTACCGTTTCTATATAAAACATAAGGGATGCCAGTACGTTTATCCTCAAAATCTGGTACAGTAAGGTTTATTGCTCTTGCTAATGTTTCATGCACAACCCTTTTGTTGTCAAGAAAAGTATAATAACGACCATCATCAGAGGTTAATCTGCCACCACACTGGTTTAGGTATCTAACAAAATCAACATAAAGATTGTACTCATCATTGGAAGGTTTAAGAATAGCCATGACTATTGCTCGCTTTCCAATTTTTTGACAAGCTCTGCTTCGATAATGTTATCCTTTAGGAGTTGCTCTTTATTAGACTTTTCTTTTTGTTTTTCCATTAACTCTTTAACCTCATCATAACGAGCCGACAAGCTAATGTTAATATTGGTTGTAGTTGTTTCAATTTTATCAGCCCACTTGCCTTTACCACGATTTTTAAGAATAAATTTTACTGCATCAACATTAGGTGGCATTTTTGCTTTTAATGTATGCTCATTACCTTCTTTGTCAATCTTTTGAGTGGTAACTTCAGCACCGTCTGCTAACTCCCATAATTTGTCCTCTGCGTGTTGTAACCATTCATTATCATTAAGCATGATAAGCTCCGTTTTTTTATTTTACACCTTAATAATCAGTATAAAAGCAAACAAAGAAAAAGTCAATGGTTTCCCTTGCACCATTGACTGGACATTTTTAGTGTTTATTATATTTGGAGTTAAAAATAACAATATTATAATAACACAGACAATTTTTATTGTAAAGTATTATTTGCAAAATTTTAACGGTAGTTGCCCGAAGAATGCTACCACCTCACATAACTACAACTCCAATTTACCCATATCGTATGCTTCTCTTGCTGATTTAAAGAAATCAGTATTAAAGCCGTTAGGATATTTTTTATAATAATCTTTAACGATAGAACGTAACGTATGTTGTTTACCTAATATAGTAAATGGTGTATCAAGGTCGAGATTAAATGATAAACCATAATAAAGAACGTCATTAGTCATATCTTTTTTATTAGTATATACTGTTTCACCCAAAGTACCATCGCAATCAGCAAACTTAATACGGTCATCTTCTACTCTTACTTCATCGGCAAAATCGACACTATCAATAGTTTGTATTGGTGCGGTAATATTACGTCTTAAATAGGCAATAAAACGGTCAATAGTTTCCTCCATACTTGGCTCTGGCGTCTCTAAATAAGCCTTTAATTGTCCTGCCTTTTGTACGGCAGTCATCAAGCAGCCAGCAAAATCAAGGTCTTGTAAATAATAATTAGGTAAGTCTTTAAACTGGTCTGGTCTAATGCTCATCAGTCTATTATACTTAGTACCGAACATATCGCAAACGTCTTTATCGGTAATCTTGCCTTCAACAACGTCATTTAAACAAAGACTTGCGTTAAAATTAGACACCTCAACAGGGGCATTAGGGTCATAAAGATAGTTGGAGATATGTACACCACCCCCCGTACTATTACCACCCGTACTACTACCACCACCAACATTACTATTAGTAGTACTGCCGACAACATTACTACCAACAACAGAAGCAGTAGTAGAAACGGAAGTTGAGATAGGAACAGTATAAGACAATCCAAACTTACTAATCATATCAGAAAAAGTAAATGGGCAAGTTTTTGTTTTAAAATATCTATCAAAGGCAATCTTTTGTTGTTCTGTCAATCTGAAACTTTGTTTGTCCACCTCACTCAAAATCTTTTGGTTACAACCAGATAAGTCTGGGATGTTTGTAATATCAATGTCGTTGCCATTAACATCTTGATTGTTTTCAAAAATATACAAAAGATTTAAGAAATCTCTCTTAGTCATTTTTTTTACAATTGTTCTTCGTTGTTGCGTATTATTTTGTTGTTGTTTGGTATTATTCATGCTTGTTTTCCTTTCGTACCTTGCCTTTCATTACTACTAACAGTTATAATATTATCGCAAAAACAGAAAATGGTTAATATCTCATGAACAGTCGTAACAATACTTTACAGTGCGTTGCCATGTACAACATAAAAAAATCGTAAAAAATCAAAAAACGACAGAAAAAGTCGTAAAAGTTGTTAGTGCGATGGCAGTTAGTAAGTAAAAAAAACGTAAAATTGTACCAAAAAACATAAAAGTACATAGTGCGATGCAGGTTATAATATAAAAAAATCATAAAAAATCGTAAAATTTTGTGTGGTTTTTGGGTTGTTTGAGTAAAAAAAGTTGGAAAATTCGAAAAAATTTCTGGGGGTAGTCTCGGGATTTTGACAGTCCAATTTTTGAAAAATCAAGGGGGTAGGGGGGTGTAAAGTATTGTTATCATTGCGTTACACCGTCCAACCATTTATGATGTATCTATTCGATAGATACCCATAAGATATATTATGTAAGAAGGCGATTTTATTGTTATTATTGAATTACAGAATATCAAACAAGGTTTAAGGTTTGTTTATTGCCCTGTTATTTACTGGCTATAATCAACCAGTAGTAAGTATTTAAACCTTTCTGATGTCTTATTAACTGGTAGTAATAATATCGGCTACAATCCAATAACCACCGACTTTTTTAACTTTTAATAAGCTAAAATCCTTTATTGACAATACTTTGAGAGACTTTTTATACTTTTATATATATATTAGACCGAAATTTTTTATATTTTTTTATATATATTATTATTTTTTAGTTTTAGACCTTAAAAAGTGCAAAAAGCTGTAAAAGTCTATTTATTATTGGGTTTGATGCCTCTAAAAAACTTCAAAAGTCTCAAAAGTCCTTTAGATACTGAATTACAGGAGTATCAAAATTAAATGGATGAATAGAATTATAAAGATATCAAGGTAGCTATAACTCGCTAATAGCAATAATTTTAAGAGTATTTTATTATTATTATTTTATTATTAAGTTATGTAAAGATTATAATCTTTAACACTTGCATTATTATTATTTAGTGTTATAATGAATATGGGGTTGATAATTCAACCAAAACAATACAACCAGAAAGTGAGGTAAACAATGAACTTAACAAACAGACAAAAAGAAATTTTATTAAACTTGATTATGCAGGAGCAAGATTACACATGGAAAGTAAACAAAAACATTGAACACTTGCTTAGAGATTATAGGAAAGAATTGACAACCATACATAAAATAATTTCTGATAGTTGGGAAGAAGATAGATATTGTATGTAAGCAAACGAAAGTGAAAGGGAACAAAAAATGACAAAATGGAATTTAAAAATAAACATTAGTAAAGAAATGAAAGAATTAAAAGATTTAACTCAATACATGATTGAAACAACAGAGCTTGAGGACGATTTTGTTACAATCGCTGAAAATCTTAAAAACAAGTTTTTAAACTATGAAACAGAAATAAAAGAAATTACAGAAGATGATGGAACGTTTGAAGATTTAGAAAATGAATTAGACGATTTTACAATGTCTTTTGATATTGATACCGCTAACTATAATTTAGAAAATATTTATCAAATTTGTGACTGTGCAAGAATTTTGTTAATTCAACATTAAATAAAAAAGGGAGATAAAACATGAATAATTTTTATTTTAATCCGGAAGCCGAAAAAATTGTAAATTATGTGATGACAGGTTTTATTAGAATCAGGACAATTAAGAGTCAAAAAGACTTCATGGAAGATTATAAACGGGCAAGATTAGAAGGTGATAGCATTATTAACTCGATTGAGCGAGCAAGATAAATAATAAAATAGAAAGGAAATAAAAACATGATTACAATGACAAAAACAAAAGCAGAAAAAGAATTAAATAGACAATTAACAAACCAAGAATATAATAAGTATATTTATGACTTGAATTTTGGAAACAAAAAACAAACGCACAAAAACGCACAAACAAAAACTTTAAAAACACAATTAAATTTCAATGATGCAAAAGCTGAATTTTTGCAAGTTAACAATTTTGATGCAAAATGTTTCGATGCAAGATATTATGAGTATCTTTTAAAATTTGGTGATTACTTTTTAGGGTTTGACAAACCTATCATCCAAACTCGTTTTTGCTTCGGATACGGTCAATATGGGATTAGTACCGATGATGATTTCGATAGAGCATGCGAAGAAAAACGCAACATGGAAACAAACAAGCAGCCGTTTATTGATGCCAACTTGAAAGGTTTAAACAAAAGTATTGAAGATATAGAAACATTTATAAAAGAAAAATGCTTCGCAAATCGTTACAACAAAATTTTTATTTGTAAAAATAATTACAACCATTTAGCATATTTGGCATGGTCATGGGATTACGATAATATCAGAAATAAAGATGACATCATCAAAGAAGCTACTAAAGAAGATTTACTTTTAATCATAGAAGTATATAAACAACAAATTGAAAACCTTAAAAAGCGTTTAAATACTTACTTAAAACGCTATGGGTTAAGTAAATTGACAACATGGACATATTTAGTTGATTAAATAATTGGAGGAAAAATAAATGTACAATAAAGTTTTGACAAAATATAGTAAAAATACAAGGGATTTAGGAAAATATTTACTCAATCGCATTAAAAAAGCGAAAGACTTAGAAAAGCTATTTATCAATTTGAAAAAACAAGGATACGACATAGAACACAAAGAAGTTTGTAATAATTTTTATGGTGAATATTGTCAAGTAAATATTATGGGAAATTTTAATGGGTTGGATTGGATTGTACAAGTTAATTATTCTCCTATAAATACAACAGATGATGAATTTTGTCAAACTTTGATAGGTATTGTTTATTAAGGAAAGTGAGAAAAACATGTTAACAAGAAATCAAAAAAATATTTAAAAAAGAATTATTTAAGAAAAATATTTAACTTTTTAAAGACTAATAACAAAAACTAAAACTTTCAAGGGGCATTTGCTCCAAGCGTATCGGACAAAAAAGACAAGGAATAAAAAATGACAGACGTAAAAACAAAAGAACTAATTGAAGACTTAGCAAAAGTTATAAGACAAGTAACAGCAGAAGAAGCAAAACAAATAAAACAGGTGTTAATCAATAATAACATTTATTTAAAATGTATTAGTTATTATTTGAATAACGGTGTTTTTCTTGATGTAGTTGAAAAAATAGAGCCAAGCAAAATAGAACAGATTAGAACTTATTTAGAACTATGCTATTTGAAATAAAAAAAGATTGGAGTAAAAAAAATGAGTACATTTGTAGTAAATCATGAAACATTAAATAATATATTTAGCGTATTAGACAATATTTACATTAACCAACAATGTTGCTGGTTAAAAGATGAGATAAAAGCATTATTAAGAGTACAACCTGTTGAGTACTGCCATCAATCAAGAGAAGCATAAATGACAAAAATTGGTCAACGTTGGTTGAAATTAAATTTTAAAGCATATTTTGATTGTTATCCAAAAGAAAAACCATCAAGAAATGATGTAAACTATTATAAAATGTATGAATATAAATACAATCGCAATATCACAATACATCAAGCACTAAAATCATTAACATGCTTATATTATCAATGTTCAGATGTCAAAGATTATTTAACCAATTCAGATTTAGAGCTTATGAAAAAATTGAGATATACTTTAATGGAGGCGCTAATAAACATGGATGCTGAATATAAGAACGCGAAATGGGGGGCTTAAAATGACATTGTGGTTTATTGAATATTTAAAAAGACCTAATAATTATACAAATAAAATTATCAAAGCCGACACAGCCGAAAAAGCAATAAAAAAAATCAAGATTGAAAAATATTGAAGATATAAAAGAATTAAATAAGTATAATTTCACAGATGTTGAAGTGCTAATTAAAAGATATGAAAGAACAGGGGCTTAAAATGTATATAAACTATAAAAACCATAAAGGCGGTATAAATAGTTTGTGCGTAGCTTTTGATGTTATGGGCAACTATGCAACCAGCCTAAAAGGAAAAGCTAAGCAATAAAAAATTACAAAAGGAAAGTGAGGAAAATAAATGAATAATGAAATTTTTTTAATTATTACTATGTTAATGTTAATTTTAGCAGTTTGGACTTAATTTTAAAATTGTATCGTTAAAAACATTTAAAAACATAAAAAACTTCTACCGGTTGGGCATGGCTGGTGTAAATTGGTTAATCTATATGCCTGATTTTTAAAAAATTTAATATTACAAATTGTAAATATCATAATAAATATTTGACATAAAATTATTTTAAATGTAAAATGAAGGTGTGGAAAGCAAAAACAGAAAGGATAAAAACATGATTACATTTAGCACAAATTTTGAAAACTTTAAAAACGGGCTTAAACAAGTTCTGGGAGCAACTTCAACAGATAAAATGTCCCCGTTGAGTAATGTATTACTGAAGTTATACAATGATAAGATTGAATTAGCAGCAACTGATGGAAACTGCATCAGAATTAAAAGATTAAAACTCGATGCGACACTTCCAGAAGTTCAAGAGCCTCTAAAAGTTGTACTTAATGGTGAAATTTTATACAACCACATTAAATATTTTAAAGCTGCCAACAATACACTAAAAAAATAACAAGTGCACTTTTTGAACTTAATGAAGCAACAGAAGAAATTTTTATTGCTTGTCCTCAATTACAATTACAAAAAACAAATTTAATCGTTGGAAAAGGTGTTAATTATCCAAAATATGAGCAAATAATTGAAAGGTACATCACAGCCAACATGGATTTTATTCAAATGTTAGACTGCGATGCTAATTCCTTAAAAATTTCATTTACTGCAAAATATTTGATAGATTATTTAAAACAAGTTGGTAAAGATAGTATCGTAACATTTGAAATAAAAAACAATATGGGCATGGTTAATTTATTTTCAGCCACAGACAGGTCATTATATGAAGGTTTGATGCCTGCGAAAAGTGAAGGCATACACAGCCAACAATGGGGTTAATTGCCCCATTGGCTAATAAGAAAAGAGGTTAAAAATGATATATGACAATAAGTTAAAACTATATTACACCTACGAAAACGGTCACCTTTGCTATGGTGAAACAATAGAAAAATGTCAAGACCGTTATAATGAGAGCAAAAAAATTATGGAGTATATAAATAAATGCATAAAAAAGAAATAATTGAAATTTTACAAAAAATAAAAAAAGAATATTTAACGAGTTTTTTAGATATTGAAAAAATGGCTAATGCCTATAAAATAGATAAAAAAATAATGTTAGAGTTGATAAAATTATCAAATAAAATAAAGGAATAATAAAAAATGAGCATAAATACTTTAATTAAAGAATTAAAAAATAATAATGAGGATTCTGAATTTTACCCGACATCAAAAAACATGATAGATGTTATTATACCATATTTAGACCATGAAACAGTTTTGGATATTGGCTGCGGTACATGTAACTTTAAAAAATTTGTATCTGAAGCTGATACAAGCAAGATAGCAAAATATTATGTCATGGAAAAATCAAAAACACTTTTAAATAAATTAGATGATAATACAATTTGTTTAGGTACAGATTTTAATGTAAATACCTTGCTTGACAAAAAAGTGTCTACAATTTTCTGTAACCCGCCTTATAGTGAGTTTGAAAACTGGACAAAAAGAATAATCAGCGAGGGCAATTTTAGACAAGCATTTTTGGTTATTCCAGAACGCTGGAAAAATAACATTGAAATAAAAAATTTATTAGAAAAATTTAATATTAGAGCAGAGGTTTTGAATTCTTTTGATTTTCTCAATGCAGAACGTGCAGCAAGGGCAAAAGTTGATGTTATACGATTGGTTAAAGAAAAATATAATTCAAGGTGGAAAAATCAAACAGATTTTGAAGAAGATGCTTTTAATATTTGGTTTAACGATACTTTTAAAGTACAAAGCAAAAATGAAAGCGATTATGATTTTAAAAGTAGAAAAGAAAAAGAAAAAAAAGAAAAAATATCTAACGCACTTATAAATACAAATCAAAGTAAAGCAAGTATTTTGGTTAATTTATATCAAAATGAATATAATACACTGATTGACCACTTAAAAAAAATAATGGAATTAGATGCAGACGTACTGGAAACTTTTGGCTTTAGTGTTGAAAAAGTAAAAGAGGGTTTAAAATCTCAAATTACAGGGTTAAAAACTTTATGGTGGGATATGGTTTTTAACGAATTTGACGAAATTACAAACCGTTTGACCTATAAAAGCAGAAATGAAATAAGGACAAGTTTTGACAATCTTAATAATATTGATTTTACTTTAGAAAATATTTACGTAATTATTTTATGGGTAATAAAAAACGCAAATAAATATTATAATTCTCAACTGGTAGACTTCTTTAAAGATTTATCATCAGAAGCAAATGTAAAACCTTATAAAAGTAATCAAAGACTATTTGAAAAAGACGGTTACTATTGGAACGCAAGAGAAAAAAATAATTATGTCTTAGATTACAGAATTATCATGAGTAGCCCTTTCAAATATGATGATTGGCATGATGTATTGGATAAAAACGAATATTACTCTGTAAAAGTTTTACAAGATATTTTAACCATTGCAAGAAATTTAGGTTTTAAAACTGGCATGGTGCATTTGCCAGATGATTTCGCAGAAAAAACTTATATTTATTTTGAAAATAGCGATAAACTTTTCATGGAATATAAGGTATATAAAAATGGCAATATGCATGTAAAATTTAATCAAGAATTTACAAAAGCTATGAATGTTGAAGTATCAAGGCTATTGGGTTGGATTAGAACACCAGAAGATATTAAAAACGAATTTCCAACAGAATTAGCAAAAGGTGCAGAAAAATATTTTAAAGTTAATAAAAATCTATTAGTTAATAATAATTTAAAATTATTAACTTGCGGATAATAAAAAATAAAAAATATAAAAAAATAAAAAAATAATTTGCATTTAGATTATTTTTATTTTAAAATAATTTTGAAAAGTATTTATCAATAAAAATGGAGTAAAAATAACATGAAAAGAAGATTTATTACAAAAGACATTGAAAGAAGAATTTTAATTTTAAGAAATGAAGAAAAAAAATCTGTTAGAGAAATTGCGAAAGAATTAGAGATTTCTATTGGAACAGTTTCAAAAGTTTATGCAAAATATAGAGTACCAAAGAAAAAAAATAAAAACTTAATCGAGTTAGTAAGTTTACGATTACTTTATTTTTGTGATGATATAAAACTTTTGACAAAAAGAATTGCATGTGAAATTATTAGTCAAGATATTGAAGAAATAAAAATCACTCCACGAATAAAAAAAATTATTGGTAATGACAAAATTGTCAAAATAGTTGATTGCATTAAACATACTGATTTAAAGGTTAATTTTAATTAGAAAAAATAAAAAATGGCAGATTTAAAAATAATAGATGATATAACAAATGAAATAAGCAAAATTAGAGGTGTTGACCTACCCCCAATTTGTATAAAAATAATGGTTTTAACATACATTTGTTATGCTTGCAATACTTATGATATACGGTATAAAAACGAAGATGGGGCAACTCATAGACCTAATACAGGCTGCTTAATACTGGCACAAAAGGGTACTGGTAAATCAAGAACTTTAAAAGCTCTAAAAAAAATGTTTTATGTCGTTGAAGAAGAACGTATTAGACGATATAAAAACTTTAAAGCATATAAAATTGGCAGGTATACAAACAGCATGATACCATTAACTGGTGAGCAGCAAAAAGAAGTTGATGATTTCTATCGTGAAAGTGGTAGAGAGCCAGTTTCAATTTTCGACGACCCGATAACCGCAAAAGGTTTATGTTGCACATACGCACAAACAAAAACATACAAAGTAAATAATATCCTCTATGTTATTGATGAGGTTGGCGAAAGATTGTTCAAAGATGCAATGAGCAATAACCCCAGTATCAGCTCAAAAGAATTTACTTCTGGACTTACACAACTGTTTGATGGGGCTTGTTACATGGGGCAATCAAAGACAAGTAAAGAAGAAAATATTACATCTCAAACGAATATAGGTGCGAACTTTATCTTTGTATCTACGGCAGAATTTTTGAAAGATAGAAAAGTTCAAGAAAAATACAAATCTTACATTGAAAACGGTGTTGGTCGCAGGTTGTTATTTGTAAACTGTCCACCGCTTGATGAGTACGCAACACCAAGAAAAAGATATTTTCCAAACTTTGAACAGTTTGAGCCAGAAATAAAAAAAATCTTTGGTGGCACAGAAGAAGAAAAGAAAAAACTTTTCAACAAGGAAATATCAGCGAGTGAAGAACTTTGGGTTAACCAACTTGAAAAACAAGGCTCTGGGGCAAATCTCACAATGGGTGAAGAATTTTTATTGTTGTTATTCTGTACTGGGTTAGTTGTATGGACTGGTGATAGTCAGATACAGCAAAAACATTGGGATTATATGGTTAATACCTTTAATGAGATGAAAAAATTATCACTTACTATTGCTCAAAAAGATACAACAAATTACGACAAAATTTGTATATTTATCAAAAGTTATCTTTCAGAACATTCTAACAAGAAAAAAATAAATATTGCACTAATTAAAGATTATTGCTTGCGTAACAGAATGTGCTATGAAAGTACATGGAAAAAATGGTTTAGAAGTCTGATTGAAGATTTTAAGGCTTCAAATGATGTACAATATCTGATAGAAAAAAATCAAATGTATGCATGGCTTGAAGAAAATTACGCTTATGAGGGTAAATAATATGATAGAAAAAAGAATAAAAAAAATAAAAGATATGAATGAAAATGAAGAACAAAGCTACATTTACAGTTGGTGTTTGCAAAATAATTTAATTCCAGTCGCAGTGCCAAACGGCTTCAATTTGAACGGTGTCCAAAAACTTTGCAGGACTTATGGCATAAGTGAAAACGAATTAAAAAAACAAAATGCAATTCAAATCAAAATGTTGAAAAAACAAGGTTTGCATACGGGTTTCCCAGATATGATGATTTTTGGACTAAAAAATGGTAATGGTGCTATTATGTTTTTAGAAAACAAAGTAAAAAAGAATAAACCCAGTCCTATACAATTAGTCTGTCATGCGTGGTTAAGAGAGCTGGGCTATACGGTTGAGATAAGCTCAAGCACAAAAGATGCTATTGAAAAAATAAAAAAATTTAATTTTGATACGATGCAAATCAAAAATGTAGAATATATAGAAAAAAGAAAAGAGGTGAAAAAATAATGAAATATATTCCGAAAAAACCATTAGTAAGATTGGTTAACAAAGCAAATACGCAAGGTGCTTTAAAAATTACTTTGCCGAGTGTTGTAATCGAAAGTTTGGATTTAAAACTTGATGATTATGTTGAATTTGTGATTGAAAATGGTGCAGTAAAAATAAAAAAATGTACTGACGAAAATATTATTAAAACTAAGGTAAGATATGCAAACAAAGGAAAGGATACAAGCAAAAATGGATATTAAAAAAGTTATTAAATTTTGTAAGACTTTTGGAGTACCGATGTATAAAATTTGCGTAGAGAAAAACTACAATATAGTTTCGGTACAGTCTTTAATAGAAATGGTAAAAACACTTAAAAAATGTGGTGTGAAATTTAAAACTGTACCATTAAATGTAAAATTATCAGATAGTTATATTTTGAATTTGGTTAAACTTTTAATTCAAAATGAGCTATTAAACAAAAAAAATATGAACGCAGTAAATTTCGCCGATGACGTGCTTCAAATGTGTATTAAAAATAAAAATTGCAACTTACTTAAAATTGGCATTGAAGCATTAAAAGGTGAAATACAATACGAAGATAAAGTGTTCACGAGTTCTAATAAAACAAAATAAAACGTAGTAAAATAGAATTGTAGTAAAATATAAGGAGTACAAAATGGATATTAGTAAATGGTACAAAGCCGAAACAACAACAAAACAAGTATTTGAGGGTATTTATCCAGTAATGATTGCTGGTGTTAGAACATTCACCAAAGAAGCAGAAAAAGAATTACCTAACAAACAAAAAGTAACCTACAACAGAGAAGTATTAGAATTAACATTCAAAACAACCCAAGATGTACCATTCCCAGATGGAACAAATGACAAAATTGTTGTAAAACAAAACTATTACTTTGATGTAGATATGCACATTAACGCATTTAATGGTGTTGCACGAGCATTTTTAGGTAAGCAATTTAAGACTACCGAAGAATTTGACGGCAAAGTTGGTATGATTGGTATTGTAAACCATACTTATGAAAAAGACGGTGAAACAAAATATGTAGCACAAATGGGTACAGGTTTATTCAGTTATGTACCTTTGACAGCAAACCCGACCATTGAATACGTTGCGAATGATATTCAGAACCCAACCGACGAAGAAAAACAAGAATGGTTTAAGGCTCACATTAAGAACTTGAAACCAGCAAAATAATGTGTTATTATTTACGGTATGAATACAATTACGTACGATAAAACATATTTCTTGAACATGAGTGAAGTGCGACTTAAAAATTGGATTGCACGTCATAATGCAGAGTTAAGTTGTGCTTCACTTTTTACTTATACAGATAAAGGAATATGCCCGATAATTAAAAATCTAACTAAGAAATACGCTCATAATGGCGATGATTTTGTACCAACTCACGTTGGTAATATTATCAGGATAGGAACACAAATTTTTGTTTTTAATATGATACCACCAAAATCAAAAACCACTTTATTGATTGATTATATTAAGGATGCAGATTTTAATTATCGTATCGTAACTTTTGCAGATAATAATTTTAATGGCTATCAATATACCGTAGACACGCTCAAATACAATAACCGTCGATATGGTTATTTTTCAGCCTTACAAAGTGGTATAAAACCATTACGTTGGATACCAAATAGAAGGGCACATTGTAGCGAGATTTTTATAAAAACGCTACAAAAACAAGGTTATTACAAAGAAATAAAAGCAGATGACGTTACACCAGTAGAAGCACACAATTTACTGGTATATGGCTCATTACAATAGGAAAGCAAATGTTATCAATAAAAGATTTATCAAAAGCAACAGAGGTTTTTAATCTGATTGCTCAAAAAAGTGTTGACAAAACAAAACTTGTTGTATCTTTTAAACCGTTGACCGAAACAACTTATACCGTAGTTATGTCTAATGGCAACGAAAGTGCAAGGTTGATTGTTGAAAGTGAACCAAAGATTATGCAAAGTTTTGATATTGGCTATAATGACTTTTTAAGATTATTTAAAATTTTCAACGATAGATTTAATGTAAGCGTTGATAATGGTAAAATTTGTTTCAAGAAAAATAAAAACTCTTACAGCTGCGTTGAAACGAAAAGCCAGTTGAACGATAGTGTTAATTTTAAGTTTGACTTTGACGGCTCATATAAAATTACTATCGACAAGCCTTTAATTTTAAAGACTATAGCTTTTGGTGGTGTTTATGCGATTGCCGATAATGAAATAGCAAGCACAGACGGATTTATCGGAGTAATTGACAAAATCGATGCAAACACAAAAGGTAATGTGTTTTTATTTCGAGATGAATTTCCAAATGGAACATATTTTTACAACCCAAATTCAAACTTAATTGTTAGTGAGGATAAGAAACTTTGCTGCACGATGCGACAAGCAGTAAATAAATTCCCTTACAAGACTTTTTCACGATTAGTACAATCCAATTTGAATAACTATTTTATTTGCGATTATAAGGAATTTTACGAACATATTAGACAATGCGTTGATATCAATAAGGAACACGTTATTATTTATCTTAATAATGATACAATTAGAATAAGCAGCGTTGATAAAAATAGTACATGTCATTATGAGGTTGAGATACAAGTACAATACAAAACTCAACCAAAAAGAAAAATGATTAGATTTAACCCTAACTATATGCTAACACTAACAAAAGCAAATGAAGATGATAAAATAAAAATTGAGTTTGACGATGATGAAAGAATTAGAATTATTAGAGCAAAAAGCACAAAGCATGTAATTTTCGGGGCAGAACAAGTTTAAAGGAGTGATATATGAAATACAATTTTGAACAAGAAAGATGTGATTATTTAACACCACAAAATATTATAAATAAGGTTTTAGAACATTTAGACATTGATAAATTTTCCACTGATGTTTGTTGCTCATATAAAAACATCCCAGCAGAAAAATATTTCATTGACGGCAAAACTGACGGCTTAGCAGAAAACTGGGCAACAGAGGGCTGGAACTGGTGCAATCCACCATACAAAACATGCAAAGATTGGGTTAAAAAGGCAAGTAAAGAAGCATTAAAAGGTTGTGCTTCTGTACTTTTTATTCCAGCAAGAACTGAAACGGATTATTTTCATAGGTTTATTTTGAATAAAAGTAATGTTAAATTGAGTTTTTACGTAAAGGTACAAAATTTATTCACCCAGAAACTGGCGAAGAAATGGAAGTTTATAAAAATGCACTTGCACTGGTATATTTTTATCCAGTAGAGGATTAGAACATGGCTTTCAAATTAAGAGATTATCAAGTAAATATTTGTAGAAGTATCGGCAGGGCTATTGATAACGGCAAAAAGAAAATTTTGCTATCAGCCCCTACGGGGGCTGGTAAAACTGCGATATTTACTGATTTTGCTGCACGATTAAAGACTATCGGCAAAAAGACATTGATTGTTGTTGACCGAATAGAACTATTAAAACAAACAACAAAACATAACAACACTTTTGGTTATTTGACTTCTGACGGTTTTGTTAATGGAGATGTTTGCGTAGCGATGTTGCAAACTTTAAGGGCAAGATTAAAATATGAAAAATATCAAGAATGGTTGGAGTGCTTTGATATTGTGTTCTTCGATGAAATTCACCAATTTTACAACGGCAGTTCTTTTAAAACTATTTGTGAGTTGACTAAAAATGACTGTACTATTGTTGGGGTTACAGCAACCCCATGGAATGATAAAGGATATTTATTAGAAGGTTTTGACGAATTTATCAACGAAGTTGAAATTAAAGACCTTATTGAACAAGGCTATCTCGTTAAGCCAGAGCATTATACGGTTGATTTATTTGATTTTAATAATGTAAAAATTACTAAAACAGGCGAATATGATGCAGGTCAAGTTGATGATATTGTAGTTGATACAGATAAAATTGACAAAGTTTTAGACGGTTGGAAAAAATACGCAGGCAATAAAAAAACTATTGTTTTTTGCACAACGGTCAACTCCGCCAAACATTATGCAGACTTTTTTAAATTGAATGGCATAAGAGCTGAATGTATTTCAGCACAAAACAGCGATACCGAAAGAGCTAATATACTTGCTCGATACAAAAACAACCAAATACAAGTATTGTTTAATGTCGGTTTGTTGGTTGCTGGATTTGACGAACCAAGCATTGAATGTGTTGTATTTCTAAACCCTACAAAAATGTTACGTAGATATATTCAATGTGCTGGTCGTGGTTTGAGATTATGTCCGGAAATTGGGAAAGAAAAATGTATATTTCTTGATTTTGTTGGTAATAGCTTTAGACACCTTGAAGTTGATGCAATCCGTTCTTATATCCAAGCCCCACCCAAAAAAGAAGTGGAAGATTTTGATGAGATAGAATGTCCAGCTTGTGGTTTTATTTTTCCTATTTCAGATAAAGAATGTCCTCAATGTGGTTTTATTTTTGATTTTAATGAAGGTGAGGGTTGCGGTTGCGACAGACCCAAAAACAAAAAAGAATTTGAAAAATTGATAAAATTAAAATCAGTTCAACAAGAATTACATGACGTAATCTATTCTTTTGCTGATTTACCTTGCTTGATTAAAATTGAAAAAACTGGCAATTTATTGTCAAATGGCAGAGACGAAAAGAAGTGGGTTTATGGTTATAGAGATGACGGTAGCCCTATTTTTAAATACAGTAAAGATTATTCAATAGAAAAATACCCATACCCACTAATAACAAAAGCCAAGAAAACAAATTGTTGGTTTGTTTTTAAAACAATTTGTACAAAGTTCAATCCTCAAATGGGGGCATTGAGATATTATGGTAAAAAATTACGCAAAGCTAAAAGGTTTTTAGAACAAATACAAAATCCAAATAACAAGGGCTTTGTTAACCTTTATAAACTTATGGATGATTAACTGTTCACGAGTTTTTATACTTAGTTTATTTTTATGATATTATAATTTTATTCAAAAAGAAAGGAAAGCAATATGGTGGAAGAAAAAACTTTATTACCAGAAGTACCAGTTTTGGTTGAATATTTACAAGTTAAAGATGAAATTACTAAAAGATTAGACAGATTAAACGCAATCACAGTTTTGACAGAGGATAATAAAAAAGAGGTTAAAACGAGCATCGCTGAAATCAATAAAGTTAAAGATAGAATTGCCAGATATAGAATAGACGAAACAAACAAGTTTATGGAGTATATTAACCCTTACGTGATTAAATGTAAAGAATTAGAAAAACTATGTGTTGACGGAGTTGCTGGCATTAAAGCAAAAGTTTCAGAATTAGAGGAAAAAGAAAGACAAGATAAAATAGCGACAATCAAGCAAATGTTTGATTTTCAAATGGAAGATTGCAAATTTTGCAATCAGTTGAAATTTGAATTGTTTTTTGAAAAATCTATGGCTAATAAGGGTGTTAGTATTCCTCAATTAGAAAAGAAATGTCAAGAATGGCGAGCATTAAAAGAGCAAGATTTGAATTTTATTCAAAACAATACAGATGAACCCGAAGCAATAATGACAATTTATTTGCATAATGGTTTAAACTTACCAAATGCAATTAACGAATACCAAGAGAGATTTAAAAGCGAAAGTGAAATTAAAGCACAAATTGCAGTAGAGCAAGCAGAACAAGTGGCACAGGCACAAACATTTGAAAAGTGCATTGATATTAGAGTAACAATTAAACAATTACCAAAATCAAAAGGGGCTGCATTAGAGCAATTTTTGAACTCTCTTGGTGTTGAATTTACTGTTGAGGTAATTAAGTAATGAAAGAAAAGTTTAGTAATTTTAAATTTAAGGCAGATACACTTAAAGTCATTGAGCAAGCAAATTCTATTATTGAGGAATATCAAGCACAAGGCTATGAATTAACCTTAAGACAGTTATATTATCAATTTGTTGCAAGAGGTTTAATCGCCAATTCTCAAAAATCTTATAGCAGATTAGGCGACATTATCTCAAATGCACGCTTAAACGGCGATTTAGACTGGGCGGCTATTAAAGATAGAACAAGGGAACTTGAGGGATTAGGACATGATTTTGACCCTGCCTCTGCTATTGAGTGGACTTCCGACAATTACCAAATTGACCTCCGACAAGGACAACCGATTTATATTGAAACTTGGGTAGAAAAAGAGGCTTTGGCTGGAGTTGTAGGACAAGCCTGCCGACAATATGATGTAAATTACTTTGCTTGTCGTGGTTATGTTTCTCAAACTGCGATGTATGAGGCAAGTAAAAGATTTTTAAGACAAAAACGCAGACATGGGGCTGAAAGATGTCTTATTATACATCTTGGCGACCATGACCCAAGTGGAATTGATATGACAAGAGATATTGAGGAGCGTTTGAACAATACCTTTGGTGTACCTACGACAATTAAAAGAATTGCCCTTAATATGCCTCAAGTTGAACAGTATAATCCACCACCAAACCCTGCAAAACTAACTGACAGCAGAGTAGGTGGCTATATTGAACGTTTTGGCGATTTAAGTTGGGAACTTGACGCTCTTGAGCCAAAAATTATTACATCGCTTATTCATAAAGAAATTATTGAGCATAGCGACATGGACTTATTTAAGGCAAGAGTAGAACTTCAAGAGGAACAAAAGTCCTTATTAGTAAATTGCTCTGAAAACTGGGAAAAGATAGTACAATATATTCAAAAGGAGGGTTTGTAAGAAATGAAAACTTTATTAAAAAAATTACTAATTAAAATACTGGATTATTTAATCGAAAAGTATAATATTGATGACAAAGAGCTATTGGAAAGATACAACAAAGCAAAGGGGTAGGTCATAAAAACAGAAAGACAAGTAATAAAATGATAGTATATGAAAAAATACAAGCAACACAGGGTGAAAATGATTAAAGCAGAGCAAATGTTAATGATTGCTGTAATTTGTTATAAAAATGCACAAAAACATTTTAAAAAGCAAATGAAAATTGCTAACATAGAACAAGAAATTGAAATAGCGTTAAAAGAGTTTGAGCCTATATTTAATAGGTTAGTAAGTAAGGCGAACAGTGATAACAAATAGAGAAAAATTTAATCAATTATCAAATAAAGAATTAGCAGGGATATTGGCTAACGCACAAGATGCTTGTTATTATTGTAGTTATGGTGATAATACAAACTGTGATTGTAACAGTATTCAATGTGAAAATAACATTTTAGAATGGTTAAATCAAGAAAGTGAGGGTTAATAAATGAAAAAAAGCGAAGTTTTAGCATGTTGTAATGAAAATACAACAGTGTCATTTAAACATGTTATATTAAAAGTTGGTGATGTTTATAGCCACCCGACTGACGGTACATTGGGTATCGTGTTAAAATTTGGGGATAGTCTGATTTTTAAAAAACATGACGGTGAATATATTTTACCAGAAAATAAAAACTCAATGTTTAATCATGAGTTTGTTTGTAACGTAGGTACAGATGCAAATATGCTACAACAAATGGTTAATTGTGGTTATATTGAAGATGATAGTGTGCAAACAGTTCCAGTCACACAACAAACACAACAACTATCGCAACCACAAGCACAGGCAGAGCAACCAAAAGAAGAAAAAATAGAGGTTAAGAAAACCACAAAGAAAAAAGAAAAAGAACCAAAAGAAGAACAAACAGAGCCAAAATTGTCAATTTACGAAAAGATTAGCAAGGTGAGGGAAGCATGGAAAAATGCTAATATTGAAAAAGAAGGACATGGAAAAGCTGGTGGTGGTGCAAAATATGACTACTATAAACCACAACAGATTATTGATTTTTGTTTAGAGCAAGAGTTAAAATTGGGTTTAATCTCAAATTTTACTGTAAATAATGCCGATGATACATGCTATTATAGGGTTATCAATATTGATGATAATAAAGATATGATTACTTGTTGCCCGTTTATTATACCTAAGAAAATGGCTTGTAGCGAAGCTCAACAAGTTGGGGCAGCTTTAACATATTACAATAGACGTCTTGCTATGATGTTGTACAAAATTGAGGATAACAGTCGTGAAAGTGTTGATATTATGGAAAATGCAGATTATTCAGCACCAGTCATTCCAGAAATCGTGGTAGCACCACCTACAATGCAAGCACCACCAGTAGTTGCACCACCTCCGCAAAATATTCAACCAGAGCCACCTAAAAATGCAATACCAAACCTTTCACAGGCAGAAACAACCGCCCAACAACCACCTCAACAATCATCTCCGCCAGTTGTGAATGTGCCATCAGTACAACCAGTACAAGCAACTCAACCGCAAGTGCAACAAGCACCAGTAACACCACCAGTACAACCCACAAAAATTAACATAGAAAGTTTGTATTAGTATGTATAAAGTAGAATTTAACACAAAAGAAGAATGGAAAAAGGCACGTTTATCGTGCCTTACTGGAACTACGGTTGGTAAATACATTGGGATAACAAGTCCATACGCACCAAAATCTGATGAAGAAATGGCGAAAAACCCAGCCGTACAATTTGGGGTTAATTGTGAAGCAAGTATTTTAACAATTTTTAGTAACTTGCCAAGTGTTGCAAAAGACTTGTTATTAAAACCAACAATTAAACCAACATTATGGTATTCTGACGATGATAATAGAATTGCTGGCAGTTTTGATGCACTTGCTTTTGAAAAAGGGCAAAACGGCTTTGCAGAATGTAAAAGTACAAGTGCTGGTTTATATGACTTGAAAAACTGGGTAATACCAGATACAACATGGCTACAGATTATACACTATTTTTCGCTTGATGATAGTTTACAATTTTGCTATTTGGTTGTTTGCTCTTATAATAAATGGGGTGATTGGGGTTGCAAAATTGATTATGTAAGAATACCAAGAACAATGGTGCAAAGTCGTATAGATAATTTAAAAAGTTGGCATAGATATATTTTGAGCAATAAAGGATAGAAACATGAATATATTAAGTTTATTTGATGGCATAAGTTGTGGACAAGTTGCCTTAGAAAAGGCTAATGTTCCTGTCGAAAAATATTATGCAAGTGAAATTGATAAAGATGCAATTAAAGTGGCACAAAATAATTATCCTAAAACTATACAATTAGGAGACGTTAATCAGATAAATTTTGAACAATTTATCGGCAAGATAGATTTAATAATAGGTGGTAGTCCATGTCAAGACTTGTCTATTGCAAAGCAAAATAGAGAGGGATTGGATGGGGTTAGAAGTGGTTTATTTTTTAAGTTCGTTGAAGCATTGAAAATTATCAAACCAAGATATTTTTTACTTGAAAATAACGCTTCAATGTCTAATGAAAATAAAAATAAAATTTCAGAGATTTTAGGATTGCAACCTATTTTAATTGATAGTGCTGATTTTTCTGCTCAAATTAGAAAAAGGTTATATTGGACTAATATACCATTCATACCAATTTTTAATAAAAATAATTTGACTATCAGGAATATTTTAGAACGGGACATAAACCGCAAAGTTTACTCTTGTGCAAAGTATAAAGATACAGTAAAATATACGCAATACGGGATAAAGTGGGATTGTAGCGGTAAAGGTTATTATAGTCAACAAAATAGAGCCAGATATATTGATACAAAAATGAACACAATACCCGCAAGTGGAACTGACAAGAATAATATTTATAGGGGGGGTATAACTATTATAAAATAACACCATTGGAAGCAGAACGGCTACAAACTTTGCCAGATAACTATACGTCTTGTATATCATCAAAAGCAAAAAGAATTAGTTTGTGTGGTAACGCATGGACTGTTGATGTAATCGCTCATATCTTTAAAGGTTTACCCAAAATTTAGTGTTCACGAGTTTGAATGTTTTTAAAAGTTTTATGTTAATATAAAAGTGCCGAAAACAAAGGAGTAGATAAATGCAAGATAGGTTTAAGTTTAGAGCTTTAGTTCGTGGATATTTAAAACTTACTGCAGAGCAACAATATACGGAGATAGAACCCTTAATTTATTTAGATGATATTATGGTGCTATCTGATAATCTAATCAGAGTTCCAAGACAGGCTTTAGAAATAGCTATTAGTCAACAATGTTATTATCTTAATTGGAGAGAAAGAGATGACATGATAAGAAATCTTCAAGAGGGAAAAGACTATGACCGAGATAATGTTAATTTAACACCAGAAAAGATATTCCAGTCAACAGGGTTGAGAGATAAAAATGATGAACTTATCTATGAATATGATATTTGTCGTATAGATGGTAAAGTTGCTTATCAACTGGTTAGTTGGGATTGTAAAAAGTTAAATTTTACAATAGGTGGTTATAGTAGTGAGGAGTTAGAAACATTTGGTAATATTTATAGTATATTGGCGAAAGGAAAACGAATAAGAAAGATTGTTTAAGGGAAATTAAAGTATCATGCAATATATATGGACAATATCGGCAGTAGAATGCTATAAAAGACAAAAAGCTGGATTAGGTTGTAAAGGTTGTTATTATGATACATTTTTCAGTAAAGAGTCACCTACCAGATTGTCAAAGGGAAAACGCGCATCAGCGGATGGTTTTATAGTTCAAACATGCCAGATGAAGAAAACAATAATAGAGTTAATAAGGGTAATTGGGTTACCACCAGAGGAGTAACAAATGAAACTAACATTACAATTGATTGCGATATGGTTTATAATTTTTGCAATAATCAAAATAGATATGGGTGTAACGAAACTTATAAATCAACCACCAATAATAGTTGAACATTCGCCAATACCTTACGATTATTTAGGTGAATATAAAATTACGTGGTATTGTACTGGTAAAATTACAGCAAGTGGTAATAAGGTAAATCATCAAATTACAGGTGCAGGCGATTTAAAGCAGTTTAAATTTAATGACATTGTGTATATTGAGGGATTGAGCCAACCTGTAGTAATACATGATACAGGCAGATTGATTAAAGGTAACAGAATAGACGTTTATATTGATGATTGCGACTTAGCAATAAAGAACGGCATAAAGACAAGAAAAGTTTATAAACTGGGGGAATAAAATGGAAACGGAAAATGCATTACAAAAATTAGAGGCAGAATTTGACAATTTAATGCAGTCTGGACTTGATGAATTAGCCGTTGAAGATAGTGAATTGGCAGAAGAAAATTTCAGTCTTGCAGCAACAGTTTTAGACAGAATGAAAGAACTATCACTACCAATGGCGGTAGTATTAGAAAACAAGTATTTAGTAAATCCGTATGATTATCAATGAAAGGTAGAGGTAAAAACGAATGAATGAGAAAACAATTAAACGCTTACAAGAATTACCAAGAGTTTCAATAGAAAATGGAATTACATATTATATAATTCCGCAAGAAGAATACGAAAAACTCCAAGCCAAAGAGCAAGAAGTTAAAAAAGTAAAAGATAAAATCGACCACATGAAAGAGTATATTAAAACGGTTGAAATGCAAGAAATGACCTTTGAACGAGAAGTTGAAGAGTTAAAAAAACAAAACGAGATGTTATCTAAAAATAATGCAGTACAACAATGGTGCGATATGTATAATATGAAAGATAAAGAATGTTTTAATGCTCTTTTAAAATTAGGAAAATATCAACAAGCACTTGACGAGATTGAGAAATATTGTACTTATATGAATATCTTTAACAAATACAATAAAACAAATACAATAAAACAAATAAAGGATTAGACGTTGATGAAGTTTTAGATATCATCAACAAAGCAAAGGAGAGTAATGGAAGATATAAAGACTGAAAATGATAACGGACTTTGTTATTTACAATTAGACGGTTTAAAAATAGGCGACGTCTATTCTTACGTGTCAACCAGAGGGAATTTGTGGCACTATGTAGTTTCTTTTTTACATAAAAGAATTGGGCATTCATTTGCAACAATAATATTCCCAGACGGATATTCAGACACAATAAGCACAAATTCTGTTAAAAATGATAAATTTATAAAAAATATTAAAGATTGGACATTAATATCTGCTGAATATAATAACGAAGCAACAAGGTATATCAAAGGAGAGCAAAAATAATGCAAGATAGTTTTAAGTTTAGGTTATATGATAAAGCAATAGGCGAAATGGTTTATGATGTTTGCGTTGGCTTTATTAAAGATAGTGGGAAAACTGATGATTGGGTTTGTGCTGATACTTCTTGCGGACAAATCACATATAGAGGTGATAAGTTAAAAGACATTGTTTTAATGCAGTGTACAGGCTTAAAAGACAAGAACGGCAAACCCATCTACGAGGGTGATATTGTTTCAGTAAAATTCGAAACTCAAGATTTCTGTGGCGATGATGAATATTATTCTGAAAATTATAAAGGTAAAATAATTTTTGAAAAAGGTGAATTTGCAATAGATGTTATAGATACAACAAGACATCCAATTTCGTTATACTATCACGCTAAAGATTGTGAAGTAATCGGCAACATTTACGAAAAATTTGAACTATTAAGCGAGGTGAACAATGACAACAAATAGAGAAAAACTAAAAAATGACAAATGAGGAGCTGGCTGAATTTCTATGCAAACAAGATTGTAAATGTTGTGTATATAGGGATATTGATTGTTCTGGACAAAGTTTTATGTGTTCGGAAGGTATCTTACAATGGTCAAACCAAGAAAGTGAGGGGCAATAAGAATGACGGAAATTTTTTGTAGCAATGGTTATCATAGGAATATTAGGAATTACCCCCACAGTATTGATTGATATTTATTTAAATTACAAACAGAACCAAACTTTAACTGTTCACGAAAAACAAATTATTTTACCAAAAGATGATATACTAAAATAGTTGAAAGACATAACAAAAGGACAAGAAATATGGAGAAACCAAAGTACAAGGTGAGAGTGAATACTATTATGTAAATGATATAATTGGTAATTATATCGTTATACGTAACAGCTTTGAGATACAGATGGGAGAGAAAGGTAAATGTTGAAATTCGCATTAGGATTTATTTGTGGTTATTTTCTTGTTTTGATATTGAGAACTCCAATTTGTACTTATTTTAATTTTTGGATAACTTTATTTAAAAGTGACTTAGAAAAAGAAAATAGAATGAAATTTTGTAGAAAATTAGTGCTTGAACGTAAGTTATCCCTTATTGCGGAAATTATTTATAAAAACGGGTTAGTAAAAGAGTTGGCAAAAGATATTGAATTTGTTAGAAATCAGTTATGGAGATTATAATATGACATATTGTGTTGTAAAGGAAATAAGGTTTAAAAGAGAAAACTTTGCTTGTTTTAAGTGCAAGTATTGTAGCAAATTAGGTAGTAATATGGTAAAATGCCTTGCACCGAATGGATTTACGAAAATTTCTTTTAATGCAGAAGACTATACTTGTACGGTTTATAAAAATGCAAACGATTTGTCGGATTATGAAAAAGAATTAACAATTAGGGCAAATAATAATGACAGAAATGCAATAGCTTTGTTAAGACTCAAAATAAAAGAATTTAATAAAGAATTTAAAGGACTTACTTTTAGAGAAAACGAAATATTATTACGAATGTCATTTTTTAAAAACATAGATAGAGGTGACGAAATTGGGAACACAGGCAATTCATCAAATTGGTAAATGTACTCTTATAAATGAGGACTGTATTACTGCTATGGATAAACTTATAGCAGAGGGAATAAAAGTTGATTGCATTTTGACTGACCCACCATACGAATATGGTAGTATAGGGGGGGGGTAATACCGAGTTATCAAAACGTGCAAAGAAAGTAAGACAAGAAATTGATTTCATATCAAAAGGTTTTGATTACGATGCAGTTTTTGAAAGAATGTTAAAAATATGTAAGGTACCAAACTTGTTAATATTTTGTTCAAATAAACAAATAACAAAAATTATGTCTTATTTTGAGAATAAAAAGTTGTCAGTAACTCTTTTAACGTGGAATAAAACAAATGCAATACCTTGTTGTAATAAAAAGCATATAGGCAATTTAGAATTTGTGATATATGTTAGAGGTAAGGGTGCAGCATGGAATGATGAAGCACCCTTGCATATAAAAACCAAAAGCAAAGATTATCCGACAGTTTGTGGCAAAAATAGATTACACCCAACAGAAAAACCTTTAAAACTAATTGAAGAATATCTGGAGCTACACACAAAAGAGAACCAACTTGTGTTAGACTGTTTTGGTGGGTCTTTTACAACTGGGGTGGCTTGTCAAAATTTAAACAGACAGTTTATTGGAATAGAATATAATCCTATAGAAGGTGAACATGACAAATTTTATAATATTGGAATAGAAAGGATAAAGAAAAATTATGAATTACTTTTACAAACTACCAACAAAATTTGAGGACAAAAATCCAGTTTGTTATATTAACTTGATGACTATACAAGCAATATCAACCGAAGTGGAATATCTAACTACAAATGTTGGTTATATTAAAGTTGCTTATTTAGTTATTAACGGTATAAAGCATCTGTACGATAGCGTGTCTATTTTAGTTAAAGATAAAATGACAAACGAAGTAATAGAAGAAAACGACAAAAAAGATTTAGAATTTAAACGAATACAAACAAGATTAAAAATGATAATACAAGATATTATAGAAAAGGCTCAATTATGCCATCAGAAAAATAATAAGATTGAAATCGAAAAACCTAAAATGTTAAAAGAAGAAAGAGAAGATAATGCAAAAGAAATTGTCAAGAAGATTAAGGAGTATTGTGAGTTCAAACTGGTTAATTTTAGTGATAAAGAGAGTGAAGTTACAATGACTACATACTATAGCATGATAGACATTTTAAATATTATCAATCCAGACAAAGACATTCGAGATAGAGTTAAACAAATATGTGGAATAAGTAAATCTGAACCCGAAGATGACCCATTAGATGCACTAAGGTAAGTATAATGATAATTTATAAAGCAGAAAACATAATAACAAATGAAATTTATATCGGCATTACAAAAAAAAGATTATGCGAAAGAAAAAGGGACCATGTTTACGAAGCATTCAAACGTAACCTAAAAGACAAATTTCATTCAGCCCTTAGAGAATTTGGTTTGTTATCTTTCAATTGGACTGTTTTGTTTGAAACCAATAGTTATAAGGTACTGGCAAATAAAGAAAATGAATATATTGACAAATACAAAAGTATCGAGTACGGTTATAATACTCAGCATAGAAATGATTATAGTGCTTGCAAGAGAATTAACAAGACAAACTATAGAAATGGATTTGTTCACTAAATTAAAAATTTAGAGATTTAGTATGATATAATAAGTAGGTAAGGGAAAGTAAAATGACAACAATAATGACAATATCAGAATTAAGCGAAGCAACTGGTTTTTCATATAATGTAATAAGACTATTTTGCGATAGGTATAATATGCCAATAGATAAAACAACTGGTGGCAAGGGTAGACATTACATAATTGATGGTAGGTTTAAAAGCACTTTTCAGTACTGGTGTCAAAACATTAGATTGATGTCATCAAAAAGAATAATTGAAAATGAAGAAAAATATTTAATTAAACTTATGGAGTTATAAAATGAATGACGAGTATTTAGATTTTGATTTATACCCTATAGCAGAGGAAGAAGTTATTTCGATTTTGGGTAATAATTACAAAATTCAAAATGATGAGTTAGTATGGAGGTGCCCTGCTTGTCCGAACGGTGATAAATCTGGCGATAATTTGAAATTTAATCGCAACAAGCACGTATTGAAGTGTTTTGCTTGCGATTATGGACAAGAGATAACTGGCATTATTGCCAGACGTAGGTTTGAAAAAATTACTGATTGTCAATTTACACCGTACGACTTGCCAACACCAAACGTAGTGGAAAACCCAGAGCAACCAAAAGAAAAAGAAATCAAAGAAGATGATTTGTTGAATTATTACGCAGAATGTAATAAAAACCTGTTGTTGAATGATGATATTTTAGTAAAAATGTTTGAAAAACATACGATTTTACCAACAACGGCTATTGAGTGTACTATCGGTTATGATATCCAAAAAGATAAATTGGTATTTCCGTCAATAGCAACTGGTAAAAACCCACAGGATTGGACATTATTTTTAAATAATGGTGCTGAATATCGTGAATACGAAGGGAAAAAATATATCAGACGAATAAGTGGATATGAGCCTAAAATTTGTAATGTTTGGTACGGGTTAACGCCAACGCAAGCGATAATTTGTGAGGGTTATAAAGATGCGTATAATTTATTACAATATCTAAAATTAACTCAACCAAATAAGGTAGGTAAAACGTCTATCTTTACTGTTCAGAACGGTACAGGTTCAATTAACACCGATAATTGTTTACAAAAGGTTAATTGGAATTTGTTTAATAAGTGTTATCTGCTCATGGATAATGACAACGCTGGCAATCACGCAACAGAAACGGCACAAGATTTGTTTCCTAAAATGATAGATTACAGACCAGAGTTATTGCAAGAATATAATGATGTACAAGAACTATTTAGTGCTAACTTCAAGTCGCAAGTCGACATGAGTAAAGCATTAAAATCAGATTTACTAAAAGGAGTAAGGGAATGTTTACAGTAATAAAAGTAATAATATGTTTGATAACTTTTTTTGTTTTTTCAAGAATTACTTTATGGCTTCAAAAAAGACTTAAAAAATCAATGGTAATATTGGTCGATGTTAATGCCCTGTTTGATATTATGCCGATTTATCAACGGGGGTTGGTTTATGTCGAAAATAAACCAAATAGCAGTTTAATTGAATATATGCAAGAGCATTTTAAAGAAATCGGAGTTTGCCCAAATGGTTTAAATAAGGCAATAATGTTACAACAAAAAGGTTATACTTTAAAGTTTGTTATTGGCTTAATGACCGAAGAATTAAGACCTATCATGGCTCATTTGCTTAATTTGTGGAGATTGAGAGGTGAATTATATATGGCTAATGACATAGATGAACATTTAAAATATAACAACCCGAACATTATAGGTTTGGTAGGTAGAAATCTCGATAGTAAGAAATATGCCCGTTGGGGCTTGAAAGTATTTTAAAATAAAAGACTGGTAGTATTGAAGCATTAGTGGAAAGCGTTTTACTACCAGTCAATAATTTTTCGACAAAGGAAAACAACATGAAAAATTTTAATTACACTAACAATTATAGAATAAAAACTTTTAACTGTCAATTCTTTTAGCATATATTTTATTATTTAAAGATAAACAAATATAACCTTTTGAAAGTTTACCCCATATTTTATCTTTATCGGTCTTTATTCCCCAAACTCTTATTTGTGTTCCCTTGTTTAAGGTTTTTATTATATTAGCAGAGGTATTAGCCATTTCTCGGACATTTAAGACGTCAACTGTTACAATCATATCATATGGTAACTCATCCTTGATAATCGGCTTGCTATCGCTCTCTATTGGCACAAAAATCATAGGAATAATATTTGCGGGGTTTTTATAGTATAGTGCTAATTTATCAGAACGAATAAAATCAGAACATAAATGACCGTTGCCGTCAGCAACTTCAATATGCCCAAAAGGGTGGGCTGGTTGTCTATTCCAAAGGACAATAGAGCCAGCAGGTAAACCAGTAGTATTTTTTGATTGTTTCAAAAACTTCCAATATTTTTGTCCTAATTGCCCTTTTAGTTTTGGTAGCCAAGTAAAAGCATTACCACGAAATCTGCAAGCAATCCCCTCACCCAGAACCTTAGCAAGCGCATCGCCAACAGCCAAAGCACATTTACCTAATGATTTTGTATTACCCATGTTTTTAGCAGTCTTGTATGCAGAAAGACCAAATTGTTTACCGAAGTTATCCATTATTTACTACCTATGTTGTTATCAAAAGTTTTTTTATATTTTTTAAATTTTTTACTGTCTTTTTCGTCCATAATTTGCAAGTAAATAGTAGCAATATCAAGAGCCTTGTTTGCTGCTTTAATTGCCTTAGAGGCATTTTTGTATGATTTGTTTACGGTTGTTTCAGATTGGTGGTCGACATCGTTTTGTCTTTTATCTTCTATTTTATTAACCATATCACAAATCGACTTAATCGCAGTCATTATCGCAGTTATCATCTTCTATCACCTCACAATCTCTATTTAGTATTTGCTCAACTTTATCTAAAAAACACTCTGCAATAAGGTCAAAAAGTCTTGAACCAATATAACCAGATGTTATGCCTACTGATATTAAAAATCCGCTACTGTCAGTCTTTTGCAAACAAGTGAAACACACAATAATTGCAACGAGTACAGATGTAACAACCATGCTTGCGTATGATTTTAAAGAGTATTTTATGCTATGTGTGTTTAAATATTTAGCCGTTCCCCCCAATAGCCCTAAGAACCCAAATATTAAGAAATGAAATAAGTCTTCTATTCTAAAATTCATAGTAATCCCCTTTTTTATGTTTTGTGTAAATATGCCGACATATCATACTATGAATAAAAATAAAAGGAATTATTAAAACCAAAAATATGAATATGTGTATTAGTTCCAAATTCGCAAGTTTGTACTTTTCATAAGCAGTACAAAAACAGTTAGCCATTAGTATAAACGGTATCCATTTATAAACCTCAAAAATTTGTTTTTTAATCTTAATCTTCACAGTTAATCACCTATATTCAAAACAACTGATGATAGTCCATTCGCTTTAACGTATAACTCGTTACCAGCGTTATAAGTTAAACAAAATTGTTCGTTTGTCCTAAATCCTTCGATTTCTTCTGGCTGTTCGGATTTCAAGCAATATCTATGGTCACCAAAAATTTGAATGGCGTAAGTTTTATCTTCGACAAATTCAAAATTAGGTAATTTCTCATGAATTAAGTCTATAACCTTTTTATACTTTTTATTTTTAAGTGTTATCGCAGTAATATTAGCCATATCTCACCTTTCTTTATGTTGTTTCACCAGTTGTGCAGTCAAGCCAAGCAAAACCAGTAAAACTATAGATATGTCCCAGTGTATATCCGTTATTTGTATCAGAGCATACGAAAATTTCACCAGTAGATATTGACGGAGTTTCTTCTGTTAAAACATCCATCATTTTAGAGCCAGTTATTGTACGTAAAAACTTTTTATCTAATTCTTTTAAATCTGCAACAACAGGATAACACAATAAAACATTTACCCCAGTTGATGTAACTTTATGACGTGCTTTAAATAACCAACGAAAACCAGTTTCGGGGTCATAATACATTAGTTGTTTTAGATTGCCGACAGTAGCATGCGTTGTGCTATCAGTATGGGTAGGTGCAATAATCTCGTAAATTTTATTATTATTTTTAATAACCATTTGAATGTTGTCATCAAGATTTCCTCCAACAACAACGGCTGGGAAATGCAAATCAATTTCATATTCATAGTTTACATCAATATCGTATAAATCAGTATCAGACGGTGGCTCAAAAGTTATTATATTATTTTCAAGCGTGCCGTCAAAACCAAGAGAAAGACCTTTGCCAACATCAGCACTTGTAAGCAAATCTAATTCATGTGCTTGTTTATCACCTACCAACGCATTACCATTAATGTGTGGTTTATTAGTAACGTTCGTTTCGTAATTAACTGTTTCGCTTGTTGGTTGTGTTTTTATGCCGCTTACGTTGAAACAATCCAAAAAGTTTAACGTCATAAATCAATCCTCTTTTCTTTTTCATATTATCTTATTTTTAAGAAAATTTCAACTATTTTTTGGGTTTTCCAACGTAATGCACTATCTGTAGATGATTGCAGGTTGTCTATTCTTCCGAAATTTTTCCTTAAGTTTTTTCAGTCTTTTCTGGGATTGCCCCATTATTTTCTTGATTTCCCTCATTATTTTCTTGATTTCCCTCATCTAAAGGTTGTTGCAGGTTAACTAAACTTACAGTGGCACTTAATGATGATTGTATGGTTGGAACAAATTTACACCATTGTGAGGTATATCCACCAGTAGCTTTATATGTATGTCCCTTTGGAACGAAGAAATACCATGTTCCTGAACCATTGGCATCATTGCAGTTCCATTCATACACCTGCTGATTATCCAAATAAGCAAGTAAACCAGCACTTGCAGATACAACATAACCCCCACCAAGAAAATATCCGTCTTGGTCAGCTGTATATAGGACATCATAAGACTTACCTTGAAGATTGTTCCAATCAGGTATAGGTGCAGAACTTCCACCACTAATATTTACCGCAAAGTTCTTAAGTCTATTCCCAAAATCTCTATCCATTTTGTCATTTAGTGCTTCACTTATACTGTTAACGTTTATTTCTGTTGTACTCATAATTACCTCTTTTTTAAATGTTCTGTTGTGTTCCAAATTTGTACAATTGTTAAGTACAATTTGTCAAAATCCTCTTTGGTCATTTCCTCATTTTTGAATTGATTTTCAATTAACCACTCCTCTGTGCATTGTGTTTCATCTGCAAAATCAGGTATTGTATAAAAGATTAGGGTATTAGCGGGTAATTTATTAAGTGCATTTACTGTATTGTAACAAGTGTTTAAACTTTCGATAGCACTTGAATATTTTTTAGGTTTCTTCCGATACCCCCCCCCTCTGAAAACCCCGTCAATACTGGGTATTGAGATAAATTGGCTATCAAATAAGGTTTTTCTTTCTGCTTTAACAACCTCTGAATATTGAGGATTTTCCACTAAAACATCATTTACAAAAATGAGTTCTTTTCTTTGGTACTTATCAAAATCTTCTTCTGTACATTCACAGAGAAAGTCAGTACCATGTTTTTCAAGTGTTGCCATGTCACCATAAGCATTCTTTTCAGTATCAAAATATATCATTATTGTGCTCCTATATATTGTTGTTGTGCATATAGTTGTGAAAATTCAAGATAAAATGCATTCCATTCTTCCAACGTCATTGTATCAATACTATATTGTTGTGAGAGTAGCCAAATATCTGTACATTCTTCTTCCTTTGTGAAATCAGGTGTTGAATAGAATAATACCCTTTGAGCTAATTGTTCTGTTAATGCTCCTTGTATTTGTACCATATTATTTATGAGGTCAATAGCTTGTTGAGCATTGGCATAACCTTTTGGTATTAGTCTAAAATTACCTTTAGATGTTGCAATAAATTGTTTATAGAATGACTGTTGTCTTTGTTGTGCAAGTTCTTCGTCAGTATATCCTTTTGCAACCAATGCATTTTCTGTGTCTTCAATCAAATAACCTTTTTTATGGTTTTGTTTGACAATAAAGTCAATTCTTTGTTGTTCTGTGTATGGTTTGTTTAGTGTTGCTTTTATTTCCATTTTTATAATATCTCCTAATTTTTAAATCCATAATACTTTGTAGTTTCTGCTGGTACTGTAATTTGTTCTAACCCTTCAAACTTAAAAGGATAGAATGAACCCCAATCCACATTAACACCTCCATTAGGATAAATTCTTATAGTATCTGCCTCAACCTCTGAAATTTCATGTTCAGTTAAAAAATCGTTATAACCTTGTGAAAATACTTGTGTAGAATTTTTAAGAAGTTCTATTGTCCAACCACCAGTTACCTGATTACCACTTGACAAAATTTTTGGTGTAACAATCTTTGTGACCTTAATAGTTTTATTGTATGGAAACACTAACGAGGTATAAACTACCCCTTGGTTTCTATTAAATCCACAGAATGATGTAGGATTTGCCCAATCCCCAAAAGCCGCCCACGCTTGGTTTCCATAGTTAAATGCCTCTTGTTGGTTAGCTCTAACAGGTGATGTATTAACTACGGTGTAACCGTCCTGTGACATAGATGTCATTATAGGATTTTCCCATGCAACCCATGATGTTCCACCATTTT
>OIYG01000286.1_pt1 | contig 53461 bp, 42 predicted proteins | sample 1587861 | NCBI WGS metagenome assembly OIYG01 (sample SAMN03283272) | human gut metagenome | biome: human-associated habitat; material: feces | host: Homo sapiens | place: Peru | collected 2012
AAAAGCACCACATCCGGCTCTATGCCAAGTCCTGCCATAAGTTCTATGCTGTTTCCCTCAGCAAAATGCATCCGCGCCACAGCATCCTTTAACTCCGGTATATCCGCTGCCCTTCTCAAAGCATCCTTTAACAAGGCCGCAATTGCGTGGTCATACTCAAACAAATAGACCTCAAAGCCCGTAGCTGCCAGAATCATTGAGTCTTCACCCATCCCTGCGGTTGCATCTATAAGCACCGGATGCTCAACTCCCTTTATCTTTGATGCCTTGACCAGAAACTCCCTCTGTAGATTTGAGGTTTTAAGTCTTGGCATAAGGCTCGTAAAATCACCCTTTAACCGCAGTCTGCCATCTGTAAGTGTCAGGCAGCCCTCCTCATCTATCAGAAACAGCTCCCCGCCAAGCTTCTCTACTATCTTTGTTTCATCTATATTCATTAAATATCCTCTGCTTGTCATAAAATTATAGTTCAAACTGCTTTATAGCGTCAAAATCCACATCATCTATAAGCTTTTCCAATTTCTGTACGGCCTGTGCCTCCTCATCAGAAAGTGGCATATCCTTGATTGAATTCAGGATTTTTTCGGCTGTTGGAATATCGTACTCTGCTGTAGCAGACTTTATTTTCTCTACATATTGAGCCAAACTCATATCCCATTTAGCAGCACCTGTCTCACCGCCCTGCTTTTTATCAGCAATAGCTTTTTCTATATCATTCAGCAGACCTGAAAACCTGTCCTCAAAACTATCCTGGTTTGCCATGATGTAAGCCATATCATTGTTTCGTCCCGCCATCTCAAGTTCTTTCGCAGCATCTCCACAATCCTTTGCTCCGATATTGTAGCACATACCTTTTATGGCATGAATCTCAATCACATATTCTTTAACATCCCTGCTGATTTTTTCCCGCATTGTATTTAGATACTTTCTGCCAGTCTCCACAACCAGAGACAATATCTCTATATAATCATTCACCTGTCCTCCACAATGGACAAGGCCTGCCGTAACATCCATTCCATCTATGCCTTTTATAGCATTAATTTTGTCTCCATATATGCGGTTTTGTTCCTGGTTCAAATCCCCTGTATTACTTACCCCAGTATTTGAGTTGTCAACCCTTGAAATCTTATATTCAGGGATAAATGTACACAAAATCTTTTCAAGGTGTTCAAATTCTATAGGTTTTTTGACATACTCATCAAAGCCCTCCTCCATGAGTTCTTCCCTGGCTCCCTTTACCGCATTCGCAGTAAGTGCGATAATCTTTCCCTCTCCACCACTTGCATAATGGTCTGAAAGCTTTCGGATTTCCTTCATCGTCTGAATTCCATCCATCTCTGGCATCATCTGATCCATAATTACAATGTCAAATTTCTGCTTCCTGCACAGTTCAATCGCTTTTGCTCCGCTTTCAACTGTAGTCACATCCAAACCATAACACTCGAGGCTTTTTCTGATAACCTTGAGGTTGACAACGTTATCATCTACAACCAGCACGTTGGTATCTGATATATACAAATCGCCTATGTTTGATTTCAGGAAGGAATGGGTATTAAAGTCAAGCTCTCCTATCGGCTCATCATCAACCAGCTTCTGAGGGATTTTTATTGTGAAGACAGAGCCCTCTCCAAACTTGCTGTCCACATCAATGCTGCCCTGCATAAGGTTAACATAGCCCTTAACTATGGAAAGACCCAGACCGGTGCCCTCTATGCCCTTATGCAGCTTTTTATTTACCTGTTCAAAGGCATCAAAAATAAGAGACTTGTCCTCTTCTTTTATGCCTCTGCCCGAATCAGCTACCTTAAATACTATATTTATCTGTGACTCATCATCAGATATATCCCTGCCCACAATCAGCTTTATATATCCGGTGTCAGTGTATTTTACCGCATTGTTGAGGACATTTATAAGGATTTCCTGAATTCTGGTATCGTCTCCGTATACCCTGCATGGAATTTGAGGGTCACACTCAATGTTAAATCTCAGGCTCTTATTATCTGCCAGCGGTAAAATCTGGACTATTACATTTTGCAGCATTTCCTTGAAATTATACTCCCCCGGCACAAGCTCCATCTTGCCCGACTCAATCTTTGATATATCAAGTATGTCGTTTATTATGGCTAAAAGTCCATATGAGGAATTCCTGATGTCTGTCACATAGTCCAGAAGCTCCTGCCTGTCCATGTCATGTTTTAAAATAATCTCTGAAAAACCTACAATGGCATTCATAGGTGTTCTGATTTCGTGGGACATATTGGCAAGAAATGTGCTCTTGGCCTGATTAGATATGTCCGCGTTCTCTCTGGCCTCTTTCAGCTCATTTATGTATTTTACACGCTCCGACATATCCTTAATCATGGCGATATAGCCTATCACATCACCATACTTGTCCTTTATGGCACTGATTGACAGATTGCAGGGTGCATTGTCTGATTTCTTGGTGCATTCTACACTTATGGAATTGTTGCCATCAATAACTCCATTGTCAAAGTCAACATTAAAAAAATCTGTCACCTTCTGGTTGTTATACTCGTTTGGGTCAGTGTTTATGCCCAGATAGACATTTGCCGCCTCATTAGATATATGCAGTCTGTGTTCCTTGTCAAAAACTACCACTGGCACAGCCAGTGAGCGGTAGATGTATTCTGACATATTTGAGACGTTAAGCTCATTTCTCTTTATCCTAATCATTGCGTAATACAGAATGATAATTCCCCAGAACTGGGTTACGTTGCTGCCCGGCAGGGCTGGAAATCCCAGGGCAGGGAATATCATATCTAGCACTGTACCAAGCCAGATCAGAGCTGTAATAATAAGGAAATATTTTCCAAATGCCTTTACTCTCCTGAGCTTTGAAAAACAAATCATGTGTATTATGACCGCCACAATGTCTGCTGATACCAGTATAAAGTATCCTGTATACAACTTGTTTACGATTCCCGGCGCGAACTTATAGGTCATGCCAAACTCAGACATGAAGTAGTCCGTGTGGCTTGGGACTATGGAAAGCGCATAAATCGGCCAGCCACAGTTTGATATTACATTTAGAAGATGTCTGATGGGTTTTCTAATCTCTGAGATTCTGCAAATGATTCCCTGCACAGAAACCATATACAAAAATGTGCCAAACACCGCAAAGCTGCGCCAGAAGTGGGCAGGCTCTGTCTCAGTCTGTATGAAAAACATTCCGAATCCAAAGCTCCATATCATACTGGCTATTGACACTATGCCAAACAGATAGTCCTCTGCCTGTCTTCTGTCTTTTCTTGACATGCCTGATACAAGTATCACCATGGTGCATATGCTGTTGAATATCAGTAAAATTGAAAATAGGTATTTCATGTTGCTTTCCTTATCCTGGGTAGGTGATATATTCTGCTTCGACGTGCTCAGCCAGGAAAACTTTGCTTTCTTGGCTGTACGGGCATTCGCCCTATCAGAAAAGACAAACATGATTGCTCCTGCGCTAGCGCATCGCACTCATGCTTATCTTTTCTGGCACTTCTCATTGCTACGCTCATTATATCACCTTAAGATTACCGCATAAAGAAAAAAAGCCCAATTGCTTGGACTTTTTAGGAGAAGGTATTTTTACTATGGGGATAGTAAAATTTATATAATGTATTGGGGGGTTTTTACAGTGATTATAGTACCATGGATCTACACAGAAGTGTGCACAAACTTCACAAAAGTTTGGTATCGTTTTTGTGCACTATGTATACAGAAAAAAGGCTCTGCCGGAAAGTTTTTCCCGGCAGAGCCTTTTTCTGTCATTTTGACCATCCAGATCTTTTATGCTTCAAATAATGCTTCAAACTCTTCGCGTGTAATCTTTTCTTTCTCCAGAAGAAGTGCTGCACAGCGGTCAAGCACATCCCGATGCTCGGCAATGATTGTTTTTGCCTTCTCATAAGACTCATCAATGATACGCTTTACTTCCACATCAATGGCAGAGGCAATTCCCTCACTGTAGCTGTGTGCATGTGCCAGATCACGTCCGATAAATACTTCATCGTCATCATCTTTGTAGCAGATCAGGCCGATATTCTCGGACATTCCATACCGTGTCACCATATCGCGCGCCATCTTGGTGGCCTGCTTGATATCCTGGGAGGCACCTGTGGTAATATCATCAAATACCAGTTCCTCTGCAACACGTCCTCCGAGATCTACCACGATCTCCTGCAGCATACGTCCCCTGGAGTTAAACATCTCATCCTTCTCCGGAAGCGGCATGGTATAACCCGCAGCCCCGGCACCGGTTGGGATAATGGATACCGTATGCACCGGTCCCACATCCGGCAGAAGATGAAACAGAATGGCGTGTCCTGATTCATGATATGCTGTAATTTTCTTTTCTTTTTCGGAAATCACGCGGCTATGTTTCTCCGCTCCGATTCCGACTTTGATAAAGGCTTTCTGAATATCTGCCTGCTGGATATATGCCCGGCTCTCTTTTGCCGCAAGAATTGCAGCTTCATTTAAGAGGTTCTCCAGATCTGCTCCTGTAAATCCCGCAGTCGTCTGTGCGATCTGTTTTAAATCAACGTCATCTCCCAGCGGCTTGTTCTTTGCATGAACCTGAAGAATTTCTTCACGGCCTGCCACATCCGGTCTTCCGACTACAATCTTTCGGTCAAAACGTCCCGGACGCATGATCGCCGGATCAAGAATATCCACACGGTTGGTTGCTGCCATCACGATAATTCCCTGATTAACACCAAATCCATCCATCTCTACAAGCATCTGGTTTAACGTCTGCTCGCGCTCATCATGGCCGCCTCCCATGCCGGTACCACGGCGTCTGGCCACGGCATCAATCTCATCAATAAATACGATACACGGTGCATTTTTCTTGGCATCTTCGAACAAATCCCGGACACGGGAAGCTCCGACACCGACGAACATTTCTACGAAATCGGAACCGGAAATACTAAAGAATGGAACTCCTGCCTCCCCTGCAACCGCTTTGGCCAGAAGTGTCTTACCAGTTCCTGGAGGTCCTACTAAAAGCACACCTTTTGGAATACGTGCCCCAAGATTGGTATACTTCTTTGGAGCGCGCAGGAAATCCACCAGCTCCTCAAGTTCTTCTTTTTCTTCTTTCAGACCAGCGACATTCTCAAATGTCATATGGTTATCTTCCTCGGTGGAAAGTTTTGCACGGCTTTTGCCAAAATTCATCATTTTGCCACCGCTGTTATTGGCTGCTGCATTGTTACTCATAATCATAAACAGAATAAAAATAGCACCAAAAATAAGCAGATATGGCAGAAGTGTCATGATCCAGCTCTCTGACTGCACATCATCCACAACAAACTGCGTAAAATCCTTTTCTTTGAGTTCCTTCTGGATTTCGTTCACGTCGGAAGCATACATCCGTTCCGTAGAACCATCTTTCATCTTAATATCCAGATAACCGGTTGGCACTTCACGGTTCTGCTCTATGCGGATGCTGACAACCTGTTCCTCACGGATGGCTTTCCAGAGATTGTTCTGTGTAAAATCACTGGTTGCACTGTTGTTGGTAAATGTATACCACAAAATAATCACTAGCAGGATCAGCATTGCATAAACGCCAAATCCTCCAAATCGGGGTCTGTTCTTTGTATTCAATGTACTACTCTCCTTTTTTTAATCCGCATCTTCCACGAAACCAATATACGGAAGATTGCGGTATCTCTGATCGTAATCAAGACCAAATCCGACTACGAACTTATCCGGGATCACAAATCCGGTATAATCCACCTGCAGGTTTTCTACCACCCGGCGATCCGGTTTATCCAGCAGCGTACAGATCGTAAGAGTTTTTGGATTACGACTCTCAAACAGCTGCATCAGCCGGCTTAATGTATTTCCGGAATCCACAATATCTTCCACAACGATCACGTTCTCTCCTTCAATCGACTGTTCCAGATCCTTCTTGATATTTACGACACCGGAAGAATGGGTCTGTGCTCCATAACTGGATGCTGATATAAAATCGATCGTCATTGGCAGCGCAATCCGCTTTGCAAGTTCTGTTGTGAAAAAGATAGATCCTTTCAGGATACAGACCAGATAAACCGACTCGCCTTTGAAACGTTCCGTGATCTGTGCACCGATCTCTGCAATCCGCTGATTTAACTGTTCCTCGGTCAGATATACCGATATCTCATGTTTCTTACTGTAATCCATCCTCTTATCCTCCTTCAATGGCTGCTGTTACTGGCAGTGATCTCCAGCACCCATCGGGTTGCATCGGAAATCCCTGTGCCATATGCCATACGCCCTCCGACAATCCAGAAGATTTCATCCTCCCCGGCCAGAAGCAGCTGCTCATCTCTATGCGATGCCGGAATCTTTTCATTGACGAAATAATCCTCCAGCTTCTTGTGATGTCCTGCCGCATCCAGCACAAAATAGTCTCCTTTTCGGCGGTTACGTATAGCTAAACTATCTTTTATCTTATCATAATCAAACCATTTCGTATACATTTTTCGTGGAATTTTATCGGTATTCCCATCATACGGAAACTTTTTAAACGAAAATTTCCATTCACCGGCCAGCAGATTTTCCGGCAGCCGGTCCGTATCTATCGGCAGACAGATCTTTTCCGTTTCCTTTCTTTTTCCCATGATTTCGATCACATTGTAAACTCTTGTGGCGGTCAGCCCATAGGGCAGTTTTACATATCTTCCGGTCTGTTTTTCCAGAAGGTCCGCCACTGCCTGCAAATGTGCCGCCGTAATATCTTTGCATGCCCCGGCAGCTTTCCAGACAGCTTTGCGGATCAGCCGCATCCGGACAGCCTGCGAAAGCTCTGCCAGCCCGTCCGTATCCAGTTTCACATTTTTCCTCTCCCCGGAAATAAATTTTTTCTCCAGGGAAACCGTCTCTTCTTCCAGATAATCTCTTACCTGCTGCAGCTGTTCCATCGCCGTCTGCATATGCTGTACCGCCTGCGGATTCATCTGTATCAGTTCCGGAAGCACCCTCTTTCGCATCCGGTTTCTGCTGTAGGACTCGTTGGCATTGGTACTGTCCATGCAATATCCCTGCCCCCGCTCCTCCAGAAATTGTTCGATCTGTTCCCTGCTGCACTGCAAAAAGGGACGGATATAGATTTCCCCGTTTGTTCCTGTCCGCTGTGGACGCATCCCGCACAGTCCATCCAGTCCGCTTCCCCGGATCAGCTGAAACAGCATGGTCTCCGCATTGTCTTCCATATGATGCGCCAGTGCGATCCGGACGTTTCTGTCCTGCCCGGCCGCATCCGCAAACACCTGATATCGCAGAATTCGTGCCGCCTCTTCTTCTCCCAGATGATGTATTTTGGCATAACGTGGAACATCAACATTCCGGATATGACAGACAATCCCCCGTTGTTTACAGAGCTGTTCCACAAACACCGCATCATTTTTACTCTCTTCTCCACGAATTCCATGCTCCACGTGGATAACCTCAAGTGAAAAATTCATTTTCGTGGAAAGTTCATACAGAATCAGGCACAGACAGACAGAGTCCGCACCGCCGGACACTCCAACGAGTACCCTGCCTCCCTTCGGCACCATATTCCACTTTCTCATAAATTTTTCTACCTGTACGATCATTATTTCTCCCAGATTCCGCTTACCACTATTGTCATATCATCCGGTGCATGTCCTCCTGTAAAAAGCATCACATGTTCCATCAGCTTTTCAGCAAAAGTACCTGCGTTCTCTGTTTTTATCTCTTTTATCATTTCCGCGAGCTTTTCTTCCGGATTTTTCACATGTAGATATTCTAACACACCATCCGTAACCATGACAAGGAAATCCCCATGTGTGAGCTTTCTGTGGATGACATCCCCGGTACAGGACGCATCGACTCCCGCCGGAAGTGTGGACGCCCGCAGGCACTCCACCCGGTCTTTATGTTTCAGAAAAGATGCTGCTGCACCGATTTTGGTAATCGTCATCTGCCCACTGTACAGATCCAGATCCATGAAATCCAGTGTAGAGTAAGACTCACGATCTCCCTGCAGAACCATTGCCGAATTCATCATGCGGATAGCCGTCTCCTGAGGAAATCCTGCTTCCATAAATTTCTGCATCAGCTCTACCACCATATCGCTTTCCCGGAATGCAGACGGTCCGCTTCCCATACCATCGGAGACACATACATGATAATGCCCATTTTCCATCGAAAACAGAGAAAAGTTATCTCCACTGACACTCGATCCCTCTTCTTTTTCCGAAGCAACCCCGGATAATGCATAAAAGCAGGTATCTTCATACGCTGTAATCATAGCCGGTTCCTGTGTCAGTATGGATCTGGTATCCTCTTTCAGCCGGACCGCCATGCCTGAAGCACGCTCGAGCGCTTTTCGATAATTTTTAACAGGAATTCCGCCTCCCCACTTACTTGCCACCAAAGCGGTCACCATGCGCCGCTTTTCTTTGTCCTCATAAACATGTATCTGTTTTACATCCAGTCCCCGTTCCCTTGTCTCAAACGCAATTTTTGCCAGCAGAACACGCTCTGTCCGGTCCATACACCGGATTCCCTGATCCCAGTCCTGCAAAGCATCCGCCATCGCATCCAGCTGATCCGCGATTACCTTGCGGTTCTCCTGCAGGCGGTGATACCATGCCTCATTGAGTTCCATACGGGAAAAAGCCCAGATTGCCTCTTCCACCATCCCGGAATAACGCGGACACTCTTCCATAAAATTCTGACTTAAAATTTCTTCTTTGGTACTGTGTTGTGCAACTGCCTGCAGCATCCGGCGGATTTTTATCCAGAAATCCGGTTTCTGCTGCTCTAAACACACGACACATCCATCGCAGTCCGCACACAACTTTCCGGTAATCTCCTGGGCAAGAATATCCAGATGGTCCTGCTGTTTTGGCTTTTGCCTGCCGTCCATCGCGGCAAATGCCACGGAAAGCTCGTCAACTGCCTCAGCAAATGCATGAATCCGCCCCTGAGGGTCCATTCCAACCATCGTTTCCACGCCTTCCTCTTCCACCCGGTTCTTATGTCTCTCCCGGAAAATCTGACTGCCCATTCCGATTCCATAATGGAACAATACTGCCAGTGCAAACACGATCACACCTTCGCTGATGCCAAGGATCAATGCCTTTTTCTCCATATTCAGAATCAGAAGTCCCGATGTATTCATCGCGATCGTTGTAATTCCCGCAATCATTCCTGCCGTCCATCCGCTGCAGCGCCTGTTTGCCCATATATAAAACCGGATTGCGATTCCCAGTACAAAAAGAATAAACAGATATTTTACAATCGCAGCCACCGGCATGCACCAGCCCATTCCCACAACCAGTCCTATGTATAGCAGAAAATTTCTCTTTTTATCCAGACAGCATGCCGTGTAAAATGCCGGCACCACCGGATAATATCCCATGATACATAACATACTTGCCGCCAGCCCGAATACTGCATAGATCATTTTTCCGATCAGCGATCCTATCCCCATTGTTTTCCATTGTCCTGTACGCATGATACACCTCCAAAAAATTGTTTTCGAGGGACAAGTATACACAGACAATGACGCATATTCTGTCAGATTTTCTGTGGTTTTCAAAAAAGTTTTCGCTCAAATCTTCCATCAATGCATTAAAGAAAAAGAAGAACCTGTTCAGACAGATTCTTCTTTTCTACTTCTTTTCCTTGAAGATGATTTCATTCTTATAAGTCAGTCCAAGCTTGCTTTTTGCCACATCTTCAATATATTGTGAGGATTTCATATACGTCTCAAGATCATCTATCTCCGTAGATCTCTCGGTTTCTTCCTCATACTGCTGTTGTAATTCTTTTTCTTTTGCCGCATATTCCGCATCTTTTGAACGTATCCTGCAGATCTGAACCGTCATGACAACCAAAAATGCAAGCACAATGATCATGATTCCTGCAGTACCGCTTCCACGGCGACGCTTTTTAGTTTTTCTCATGTTCTTTCTCCGATTCTTCAGGCTTCTTTCTTTTACGAAGCTTATTTAACTTTATTGTAGTCATTTCCCGGAACTTTTTCAACCTCTTTTTCAGATAATGAATCTTTTCCGTCAGATACCGCATAACAAACCGACTGCAGAAACTGTAATAAATCCACGCTCCCAGAAGGCTTCCCAGGAGTACATAGCCCCGGATTTTTCCATTATTTACCTGAGTAAGATGCAGAAAAAAACAAAGCGAAATGACCAGCCAGTATACCAGATCCTCTAAGGAAATCATAAAGATCCCATGCGGAAAAATTCTACGAACTACACGGATTCCGTCATATGCCGCAAATGCTATCATCCCAAACAGAAAAAAATGTACAAAAATCCTGCCCTCTTCCACTTAACCGAACCACTTTCCAAAGACACCCCGGCCAGGTGTTCCGGAATATTGAAGCATATCCACGGTTCCATCAATTTCCACTTCTTTTTTCTGCAGGTCCAGCCGGTTTACGTGAAGTTCTTTTCCCTTAATCGTCAACCGTCCGAGTTCTGTGTCAAGGATAATCTCATTTGCATCAAAATTTACAACATCCGTTACACCGGTAAAACTTCCGCTTTTCCGGTTCTGCAGGATCAGCTTATGCTGCCCTGTGCTGTTTGACTGTCCTCTTTCTTCCATACAAGCGCCCTCCTGTTAAAGAGTATGCGCCACACTTCTAGGATATGTATTCAAACAGATCTTTCGCCTGTTCTTTTTTGGTCGTATCCTGAATATCCGTAACACGCACTTTTACGGATTTCTGTCCAAACAGAATTTCTATTTCGTCTCCGACTTTTACATTGGTGGATGCCTTAGCAGGTTTTCCGTTTACCATAACACGTCCTGCATCACAGGCTTCATTGGCGACCGTTCTTCGCTTGATCAGGCGTGATACTTTTAAAAATTTATCTAATCTCATATTATTTCTCCTTATAACAGAAAAGAGAGCGTCCAATGACGCTCTCCCACATATTCCACCAGAATTAGTTCAGGGAATCCTTTAAAGCCTTACCTGCTTTAAACTTCGGTGCCTTAGAAGCTGGGATTGTGATTTCCTGCTTTGTCTGTGGGTTTCTTCCAACTCTTGCTGCTCTCTCAGAAACCTCGAAAGTACCGAATCCAACTAACTGGATCTTCTCACCCTTCTTCAGCTCCTCAGCAACAACATCTGTGAATGCCTTAACTGCTGCTTCAGCGTCTTTCTTTGAAATCTCTGCCTTCTCAGCTACTGCTGCAACTAACTCTGCTTTGTTCATGTTAAAATTCCTCCTATGGATTCCTATATTATATAATTCGAGTTCCTTCTCTCAAATTACTTACAAATCTATTTATACTTGTTTTCCATCCTTTTGTCAAGGAAAAATGCGATATTTTCGGGCTTTTGGGCACTTAAAAACAACCAAAATTCTGTCCGGAAAACCGTCATTTTGACACAAGCGAACTGGAGGATGTCATACTGGAAATCAGATCCTTGAGTGTATCAAGCTCTTCCTGCCGGTTCTTGTACTCGCTCTGACTGCTGCTTTCTGAACTGCTCTGACTGCTCCCCTGTGAGCTGCTCTGGCTGCTGCTTTCTGAGCTGCTCTGGCTGCTGCTTTCTGAACTGCTCTGACTGCTGCCTGTCTCACTGGAATCTTCATCCGCAAGATTGATAACAATTGTCGATTTCTCCGAGTTGACATATAAGTTCCGCTTCCAGGTATCATAATCCGAAGAATATACCGTAATTGTATGGCTTCCATAGGTTAATTTCACCGGCTTCTCATAGTCCGTTTCTTTTCCGTCAATTGACAGCACCGCATCTTTTGCATCGATGACAAACTGCACCTTTCCGTAAGACGGTCCTTCGCCTTTTAAGGTGTCAAGATCCACATTTGTAGTCTCTCCACGCGTAATCGTCACTTCCGTACTGCCGCCCCATCCGTCATTGGCTACGCGAAGTTCATAGGTTCCTTCCGGCACCTGAATCTCCATATCCGGTGTAATTTCCGCAAAAATCTTTGTGCCCAGCTGCAAAAAACTTCCTTCAAACAGTTTGGTGTTAGACAGTGCAAGCGTTCCCTGTGCGGTTGTCACACGCACCGCAAGAATGTTTTTATCCCTGCCGACAACGCTTAACGTATCCCCATCCGACAAATCCGTCATCTGGATTCTTTTATCTCCGGAAAACACAATCGTGTCATCCGTATAGCGATATTTTCCATCTCCGATCTTTAGCATGTCCAGATCCGGATTTACCGAAAACCGGGTGATATTGTCGTATACCCATGCCTGATCCGAAATCCGGGCTTCCGTGAGGATTCCTTCGCTGTCTACATCCCCGATGGTCACAAGCAGACCGGGTTCAAAACCTGTCACAGGTGTCCGGTTTCCGTATTTGTCATAAAAACGCGTGCCTGTTCCGTAATAATACCGGTATTCCATTCCATCCGCATACCGGTACAGCTGGAGACTTTCCTGAATCTGATCGACTGCGGTCAGCAGAAACTCTTCGGACTTTTCCGTTTCCGTGGAATTCTCCTGTGTTTCCTGTGTATTCCGGTCTGCGATGGAATGATGAAAATAGGTAACTCCGTCATCTGTCGTCTCCTCCTGCTGTCCACATGCCACAAGCAGACACAGCAAAAAAAGCAGACTCAAATATGTAATTATTTTTTTAATTCTGTCTCTTCTCATATCCTTAGTATAGCTCATTCTTCACAGAAAAGAAAACAAATTTTCCAGAAAATGTTCCCTTGCCGGCTCCGCCGCAATCAGCCGGTTTAATTTTTCAATATCTCTGCCGGATACCCATGCTTTATGCGAGTTACTGTAGTGATTGGATACTTTCCAGAATTTCTCCGGAAACAGAAGCAGCACATGCAGCAGCTGTTTTTCTTCCTTGCACAGTTTTCTCTGCTTTTCATAGGCTTCCAGAATGTGTTTCCCCATGTCCGTACTCCAACTGTTTTTTTCCAGAATCTTACGCAGATAGTTTGCCAGATCCACCATCTGTTCTCCGTAAAACAGATTTTCATAATTTACGAGCCGGACCCCCTGTGCTGTACGAAGCATATTATGCTGGTTACAATCCCCGTGACAAAACCCCCTGGTTCTCCCCTGGTCTTTTCGCTCCTGCAGCATCCCGACCGCTTCTTTCGCCTGTGCAATATAATGCGTATACTGTTCCCAGAATGACCGCTCAAACTCGTTTCGGTTTTTTCTTGACTGCACAAAATTTTTTACCAGGATCAGTTCCCGGTAATGCCGGTAATAGAGCACTGCCGGTTCATTCTTTGTATTTTTCATAAAATCCGGAATTTCCGTAACACAGGATGAAACACAGCAATGAAACCCTGCCAGTGCCCTTGCACCGGCAGCTACATCTTTCTCCCGACCTGTCTGGCATTCATTTCCCTCTACCAGATCTTTCAGCCAGAAACGCATGCCACTTTCATCCGTTACCACACACTGCCCGTCTTTTGTCAGACTGACCTGTTCCACCGGATATCCCTTTTCCTGCAGGCTGCATAATATTTCGCGCACAAATTTTGCGCGTTCTGCAGATCCCCGAAACGGTGCAAGTACTTTTTTCCCCTGATCCGTCTCACAGCAAAACACACCTCTGCCTTTTGTGATCTGTTTTATTTCTATGTCATATTGCTCCAACATTACTTCCGGCTGATAATACAAAATGAAACCCCTCCCACATGACTTGAATCTATTTTCATCATATGGAAAGGGTGTCTTATTTATTCCTGTTTTGTCTGTTGCAATTGCAAAGCAAGTGCAAGCAGCGTCTCTTTATTATTCAGTTGCGGTTCATCAAGAACCTGTTCATACAGCGCCTGCAACACTTCTCCCATTTCTTTGCCCGTTTTCATACCCTGTGCGATCAGATCCCTGCCGTTTATGGCAAGATCCTTTTTCTGCACACACTGGTGTTCTTTTAATATCTCACGATAAGTTTCTTCGTAGGCATCAATATAGGAAAGCTTTTTCTGCCGCTCATACATGCTCTGTGCCAGTGTATCTGCACGCTTTACCGCAAACAGAGCCTCCATATTTTCCACTCCGATCCTGCTGACCGCACGGCGCACATTGCGCGGTGTCACGACCGGACGTTCATCATGATAGCGCACGAGCAGGCATACACGTTTTATTGTTTCGTTGTCAAACTTCAACCGCCGCAAAATACCCCGTGCCATTTCCGCACCTTCTGCCGGATGTCCTTTAAAATGATTCTGCCCTTTTTCATCTGTCGTCACACACACCGGTTTTGCCACATCATGAAGCAGCATGGTCAGGCGCAGGATTCTGTCCGGCGGAACTTCCTGCATGGCATGAATGGTATGCTCTCCCACACTGTAACAATGATGTTTCGTAATCTGCGGGGTTTCCATCATCCTGTCAAACTCCGGGAGAAATACTCTGGAAAGTCCAAGCTCATATACCGTACGCATCTCCTCCGGATGTGCGGAGGTGAGCAGTTTCACCATTTCCGTCTGGATTCTCTCCGCACTGACTTTCTGTAAATTGTCTGCCAGATCTGCCACAGCCTGTCTGGTTTTCTCCTCAATGGAAAATCCAAGCTGTGCGGCAAAACGCACGGCGCGCAGCATACGCAGCGCATCCTCTCCAAACCGGTCATGTGGTACCCCCACGCAACGGATCACGTGCCGTTTGAGATCCCCAATCCCGTCAAATGCATCCACCAGTCCTGCGGTATCATTATATGCCATGGCATTGATCGTAAAATCCCGGCGTTTTAAATCCTCTACCAGATTTCCCGTAAAAGTCACTGTCTTCGGATGTCTGGCATCTTCATATTCCCCATCGATCCGGTAAGTTGTCACTTCATACCCTGTATGATCCAGCATAACCGTAACGGTTCCATGTGCAATACCCGTATCAACCGTATGGGAAAACAGGGCTTTCACCACCTGCGGTTTCGCGGAAGTTGTAATGTCCCAGTCCTGTGGGCTGCGTCCTAAAAGTGTATCTCTGACACATCCACCCACGGCATAGGCATCATACCCCTCCTGCTGAAGTCTGTGTATAATTTGCTTTACGTGTTCTGGTAATTGAATTTTCATAAAAATGCGTAGTGTCCTTTTTCCCCTGTTTTGACTTTATATAAAATCTCATCTGCGCTGCGGATTAATTCATTAATATCTTCCTCTTTTCTCACATCCCCTGCGCTTGCGATTCCGATGGAACAGGTAATCCGCGATTTTTCGGTCGTCGTGATCGCATGGCCGAGATAATTTTCAATCTGCCGCTGGAATCCCTGCGTGGAATTGATTTTCTCATAGATTCCTTTTGCGATCTGTTCAAGGATTTCCCGGGCATCGGTATTTAAGATCATAATAAATTCATCCCCGCCATATCGCGCGACAAATCCTCTTCCCTTTACCGCCTTGCGGAAAATCTTTGCCATTTCCTTTAAGATCAGATCTCCGACATCATGCCCAAACGTATCATTATAATGCTTGAAATTGTCCAGATCGATAAACATCAGTCCTACATGATGTGTCTCCTCTGACATACTGTAACACTTGATCATCTGCTGGATCTCTTCATACATGCCGGCACGGTTATAAATACCGGTAAGCATGTCCGTAACCGCAGCTTCCTGCAGCTTGCGGTTCATCATATAAATCTTGTCGTTTGCCTCCATGCGATTGATCGAATACTCCATCTCCCGAAAAAGCAGGGAATAGATTCTCAGGTCATCCTCGTTCAGCATGTAGCGTTCGATCGAACCATGCCAGTTATCCTTCATGCGGACATATGTAATCAGAAGGCTGGTCAGCTTTCCGTTCTTGAGAAACGGTGCTGCCACAAACGAACATACATCATCTATTCCGAAATAACCGATCGTATCCTGATGTTCCAGAAAACTGTCACTGATCTTTGATACCGCAAACCCCTGTGGATATTCCAGCATGGTATTTCCGATCGCCTCAATGACTTCTTCCGTCATCTCACATTTCGTATCGTTATAAAGTACATGTGCACCGTCTTCATGGTAACAGATATACAACGCACAATCCAGACTGAAATGATTCATAAACGTATTGAACGCATTCTGTACCATACCCTCTACATTGCTTCCGTTCACATCTATCAGTTTCTGCCATGTGGAAATAAACTCCATCTGTCTCCGGGACGTTGCATAATCCTGTAAAAGACCTTCCTGTTTGATCAGGGCTTCAATGTCTTCCTCCCGCACGGCACACGTTTGCGGATGCTCTCCCAGATCAATTTCCTTCAGGAGATTCATGGGAAGCAGCCGTGCCGCCTGAGAATTAATCTCCTCATGCTGCAAAAGCGTTGCACGTTCCATCTGGCAGCGCTCACTGCGCCCCATTTCCTCGAACAGCTTCATTCTCTCTTTCCGGAATAAACGATAACTGAAAAACTCATTTCCCTCTGCCTGAAGCAGGAAACGCTCTGCCTGTTCAAAACTGACCAGTACCTCTTCCTTCTTTCCATCCATGCGGTTAAGCATTGCCATGGAAAATGTGTATAGAAACATATCCTCATCACACTTGGCATAGTCATGGATGATTTCCTCGTTTTCATTTTCTTTTTCTTTCTCAATGATATAATTCAGGAACTGCCGGCAGCTAAGCAAGTAGCGTTCACAGTTAAACCGATCCTTCTGCATGATGCTCACAAGTGCTAAAAGGCCATATAATTTTGACAGATTACATACTCGCAGACTGTTAAGATGCAGTTTTTCTATTACCTTCATCGCCATCAGCAGATCATGTTCCGCCTTCGCATAATTCTCCTGCATAATATAATTCAGTGCACGGTTGTAAAACACTTCCGCGATATCCTCCGGAAGACGCAAATGGTAAAACACCTCAATGGCACGGTTATAGTAATGCTCCGCCAGCTGGTTTTTTCCCATGGCGCTCAGATTATATCCGATGCCGGACAGAATTCTGCCCTCGTAAATATCATCCCTTGATTTCATGAACTGGTATGTACGCACGGAATACAGCATGGCAATTTCATTCATGCCATTGGTCGATGCAAGCATAATATTTTTCTGATATGCATCATATACCAGCTGTTCATTTCCAATCTCTTTTGCCAGTGCCACCCCTTTACTGAAATATAAAAGAGATGCCTCGGAACGGTAGGCCCTTGCAACCATCTCCGGACGATTATCATATGCATAAATATAAATATGTGCCAGATGATTCCGGTAATTGTTCTTCATCAGCTTTTCGATCAGTCCTTCATCAATCGGAATATCCTGAATACAGAAGAAAATATTGTACCAGCCGGACATACGCGCCATAACAGACAAAAGTTCCGCCTTGAATACCTGTTTCTCATTCCCACTTTTTTGTGCTTCCTCCCGGGCATACTGTGCATATATTTCCGCCTGTTGCAGCTTGCCCTGATACATCAGGCACGTTCCCTTTAAAAAGGAACATTCACTGCGGTAAAACAGATCTTTCCGAACGGATGGCAGACGCATCGCCGAATCAACCATCTCCAGCGCTTTTGAGAGTTCTGCACGCAAAATAGCGGTACGGGTATACAAAAGATAAAAGTCCCGCAGAGTTACATCATCAACAAAAATATCTTCAAATTTCAGCTTGTACTCGAGTTTCTGCAAATACCATTTTGCCTGGTCGCAATCCAGAAAATCAATGATTGTCTCTACCTTTGCGAGCATATGAGCATAGTTTTTGTTTTCTGCCACATCCTCTGCATTCTCCCGGTCCCTGTGTTTTCCGGAACTTCCAATGTGATAAATCTGGCTGCTGTCTTCGAGTTTTTCCACGATCGCATCCCACACATTGACGGCCGTATCCAGCCGTGGCTGCATTTCGTTTACTCCAAGCACAATTCCGATTTTAGAACACGGATCTGTCACCAGCCGGTAAATAAGTTCCATGGAACTGCGTCCCGCCAGCTGGAAACGGTTAATTACGATCATAATCGGCCGGTATTCCGTAAGTTTTTTCAGCATGGCAACGATAGCTTCTGTCATGCACCGCTGCTCATACTCCACTTCATTTAATAGCACCCCTTCTTCTCTTCTGCAGACACCATCTTCATAATATCCCAGAAATAAAGGCCGATGCAGTTCATATGTTCCGCACTCCCGCAAAAAAGCATCAAAATCCCCTTTTACAAATTTGTGGAACATGTCACAGATAATGTCCAGAAAAGGCGCATATGCCCCGGACAGTTTTTCATAACGCAATTCACAACAGGCAAAAAAAACGTTATCGTCTTCCTGATAACGTTTTTTGTTCTCCAGCCCGGACACAGAAAAGTCATTGTTATAGCTTGCCATAACAATGTTCTTTTCTGCGTTTCCGATTCTGTGATATACCTGTTCTATAACACCATTAAAATACTTTTCAATCATGGCTCCAACCCCCTATTTGAAATCCATAATCCCGGCTGATTTTTAATATGCCTTCCCCCAATATACCAGCTTATGTGCCGGTTTTCCACAGCATACGCAAACATCTGAAATCTGTTCCTGATCATTAAACGGCATACAGCGTGAGGTTACTGCCAGATCTTCTTTGATCTTGTCCTCACATGCCTGATCTCCGCACCACATACCACGGATGAATCCCGGTTTATTTTCTGCAATATCCTTAAATTCTTCGTAATTATGTGCATCCCAGATATGTGCATCACGATGTGCCTTTGCACGCGCAAACATATCTTTCTGAACGGTCTCTAACAGTTCCGGAATCTTTGTCTCGATCTCATCCAGGGAAACCTCAATTTTCTCTCTGGTATCTCTGCGGACAACCACGCATTTATTTGCCGCAATATCTTTCGGTCCCAGTTCCACACGAAGCGGAATTCCACGCATCTCCTGCTCAGAGAATTTCCATCCCGGACTCTTGTCGGAATCGTCCAGTTTTGCACGGCAGACTTTTCCCAGACGCTCACGCACTTCGTTTGCCTTATCCAATACGCCATCCTTCTGCATCTGGATCGGGATAACCATTACCTGTGTCGGTGCTACCTTAGGTGGCAGAACCAGACCATCATTGTCGCCGTGAACCATGATGATGGCTCCGATCAGACGTGTTGTCATTCCCCAGGAAGTCTGGTGTACATACTGTAATTTATTCTGTTTATCGGTATACTGGATACCAAATGCCTTTGCAAATCCATCTCCGAAGTTGTGACTGGTTCCGGACTGCAGGGCTTTTCCATCATGCATCAGTGCCTCGATGGTATAGGTGTCTTCCGCACCGGCAAATTTTTCTTTTTCTGTCTTCTGTCCGCGGACAACCGGCATGGCAAGGAAATCTTCACAGAAATCTGCATACAGATTCAGCATCTGGATGGTACGTGCCTGTGCCTCCTCTGCGGTTGCATGCGCTGTATGCCCCTCCTGCCACAGGAATTCTCTGGAACGCAGAAACGGACGGGTTTCCTTTTCCCAGCGTACTACGGAACACCACTGGTTGTACACCTTTGGCAGATCACGGTAAGACTGGATCAGATTTTTATAAAAATCGCAGAACAGTGTCTCAGAAGTAGGTCTGACGCACAGACGCTCCGGTAGCTGATTGAGTCCGCCGTAAGTCACCCATGCGACTTCCGGTGCAAATCCTTCCACATGATCCTTCTCTTTTTCCAGAAGGCTCTCCGGAATAAACATCGGCATATATACATTCTCTACGCCTGTTTCTTTGAATCTGCGGTCTAATTCATGCTGTATATTTTCCCAGATAGCATACCCATCGGGCTTGATGATCATGCAGCCCTTTACTGCGGAGTAATCAATCAGCTCTGCTTTCTTTACGACGTCGGTATACCATTGTGCAAAATCTTCCTCCATGGAAGTAATGGCTTCAACAAGTTTCTTCTCTTTCGCCATGTCTTTCTCCTTTTCTGCGACCACTGTGCGGTCATTTTTTACGTTATACTCGTGTAAGAGTTTTCCTTTTCTGCCCACAAAACGCGCAGAAAAGCCCGAATATATAATATGACGAACACAGCCGATTGTCAAGATTTGCGTGAAGTGAAACCGCTCGATAACGGCTAAATGGGTTACTGTTCACTCAGCACCTGAATACCATTAACATTCTGTTTCGAAATTTCTCGGACTGATTTCATAGGTCATCTCTTTGCCACTGACCGGATGAACAAAATCGATATGATAACTGCACAGTGCCGGGGTTCCTTTTTCAGCCTTTCCATATTTGTGATCTCCGCAGATCGGAGTTCCAAGATGTGCAAGCTGTACACGGATCTGATGATGGCGACCGGTATGTAAAGTAATATCCAGCAATGCAGATCCTTCTCCCTGCCTGATCACCTGATAATCAAGTACCGCTTCCTGTATCTTATTTTGTGACGTTGCTGTATGCCGCGGTTTCTGCAATTGCGACCGTTTCCCGTCTGCCGGATGCCTGATGTCTTCCCGTTTGTTCTCCCCCTGCTTCTGTTCTATTACACAGGATTTATTTTCTTTCGGTTCAAATTGTATCCAGTCCTGCAGTGTTCCTGTCTTTTCATGCCCCGTAGCCTGTTCAAAAGTTTTTCCTTCCGGCAGCCGGACTTTTGCATAATATTTTTTCCCAAAGGAATGGTCTTTTACCTGTGCCGACAATTTTGCTGCCGCCTGTTTTGTTTTTGCAAACACCATCACGCCTTCCACCGGCTGATCCAGACGATGGACTACACCGATAAACGGCTGTCCGGTTCCTTCCTGCGCTACGTGATTTAAAAGTATGCTCACCATGTCTTTCTGCCCCAGTTTTTTGGTCTGCGTTGCAATGCCTGCCGGTTTGTAGCAGACGATCAGCTGTGCATCTTCGTATAAAATTTCCGGTTGTGTCATGATTTTTTTCCTTATGTTTTCTTTATTGCTGCGCATCCTTTTTTCGGGCTTTTTTAGGAGAGAATGAGATATGCAGCTTTTCCAACCTCTACGTCCCTCTTATTCTGTTGTCAGGACATATACCTTTTTTCTTTGCCTTTATGTCCCGCCCATCTATGCTGTTGGGACATATACTGTTTTTCTTTGTCTTTATGTCCTTCTTATTGGTGCTGTTGGGACATATACAATTTTTCGTTGCTTCTATGTCCCTCTTTCTTTTTCTGTCGGGATATTTCAGCTATCTTTTTGCATATATGTCCCATTCTTTTTGTTTGATGGGATTTCACAGCTATCTTTTTGTGCATATGTCCCATTCTCTTTGTTTGATGGGATTTCACAGCTATCTTTTTGTGCATATGTCCCTGTTCATACAATCAGGATTTATAACCGGGAATAATGATTTCCCGTGCGTGTTCCACCTGCTCTTTTGCCGGTGGCTCTACATCTTCCAGTGCATAAGGAATCCCAAGTTCTTTCCATTTAAATACCCCCAGCGTGTGATATGGCAAAATTTCCACACGTTCCACGGTTTTTAACGTATCAATAAATGCACGGAGCCTGTGTAACTGCCCATCATCATCGGTAATGCCCGGCACAAGCACGTGCCGGATCCACATCGCTTTACCGTGATCCGACAGACAGGTTGCCATATCCAGAATATTCTTATTCGTCTGGCCGGTCAGTTTTTTATGCTCGTCCTCATCAATTTCCTTTATGTCGAGCATAAACAGATCCGTCACTTCCATCAGTTTTTCAAACTTAGAATAGAATGGTTCCTCACGGGTAAACGGGTTGCCCGCTGTATCCAGACAGGTATTGACGCCTTTTTCTTTGGCAAGCGTAAACAATTCTGTGACAAAATCAATCTGCAACAGTGCTTCTCCGCCACTTACGGTAATACCGCCCTTTTTGCCCCAGTATCTTTTATACCGCAGTGCCTGTTGTAAAATTTCTTCTGCGCTTTTCATTTCCCCCTCGGTTTTTGCCCAGGTATCTGGATTATGGCAGTATTTGCAGCGCATATTGCAGCCCTTCAAAAAAATCAGATAACGCACGCCCGGTCCGTCTGCGGAACCGAATGTCTCGATTGAATGTATATTTCCTAGCATTGTTTTACCTCGTTTTTAACCAAACCAATAAAAGCATCGAATTATCATTTCATTAGTATGTGCAAATTATATCATAAAAACAGGGCTAATACACAAATATTCATTCATGTATTAACCCTGATTTCATATCCATTCCAGCAGATATGATCTACGAATTACTCCGTTGCTTCGCAACTCTCGTGACACCTTAGATCCTATTACATATGATCGTGGCAGGTACGTGCGATAACATCCATCTGCTGCTCTTTGGTCAGATCAATGAACTTCACAGCGTAACCGGATACACGGATGGTGAAGTTTGCGTACTCTTCTTTCTCCGGATGCTCCATAGCGTCGATAAGCTTCTCCTTGCCAAACACGTTAACATTGAGGTGATGCGCACCCTGGTCAAAATATCCGTCCATAACGTTTACAAGGTTCTCAATACGCTCGCCTTCTTCATTTCCAAGTGCACCAGGGTTGATGGTCTGGGTATTGGAAATTCCGTCAAGTGCCCACTCATACGGGATCTTTGTCAGAGAGTTCAGGGAAGCAAGAAGTCCGCTCTTCTCTGCGCCGTAGCTTGGGTTAGCTCCCGGTGAAAGCGGCTCGCCTGCCTTACGTCCGTCTGGCATTGCTCCTGTAGCTTTACCATATACAACATTGGAAGTAATGGTAAGGATAGAAGTTGTAGGCTCAGAATCACGGTAAGTATGATGCTTCTTTAACTTATCCATGAATGTCTGTAACAGCCATACTCCGATATCATCCGCACGGTCATCATCGTTACCGTATCTTGGGAAGTCTCCCTCAATCTCGAAGTCTTTTGCAATTCCGTTCTCGTCACGGATAGCTTTAACCTTTGCGTACTTAATTGCAGAAAGGGAATCAATTACGTGTGAAAATCCTGCAATACCGGTTGCGAACGTTCTCTTCAAATCAGTATCCATCAGAGAAAGTTCTGCTGCTTCATAGTAATATTTGTCATGCATATACTGGATCAGGTTTAAGGTATTTACATAAATATCTACTAACCAGTCCATCATCTTGTCGTACTTCTCCATGACTTCATCATAATCAAGGTACTCAGATGTAATTGGCTTGTAATCCGGTCCTACCTGCTGGCCGGTCTTCTCATCCACACCACCGTTGATTGCATACAGGAGACACTTTGCAAGGTTCGCACGGGCACCGAAGAACTGCATCTCCTTACCTGTCTGTGTAGCAGATACACAGCAGCAGATGGCATAATCATCGCCCCATACCGGTTTCATAGCATCATCGTTCTCGTACTGGATGGAACTTGTATCAATAGAGATACGTGCTGCATAATCCTTGAATGCTTCCGGAAGTCTGGAAGAATATAATACAGTAAGGTTTGGCTCCGGAGCCGGTCCCATGTTCTCTAATGTGTGCAGGAAACGGAAGTCGGACTTTGTAACCATGGAACGTCCGTCTACACCTGTACCTGCAACATCAAGTGTTGCCCAGACAGGGTCACCTGAGAACAACTGATTGTAAGAAGGAATACGTGCGAATTTTACCATACGAAGCTTCATGGTAAAGTGGTCAACTAATTCCTGTACTTCCTGCTCTGTGATGATGCCTTTCTTTAAGTCTCTCTCAAAGTAAATATCAAGGAAGGTGGAAACACGTCCAACGGACATTGCTGCACCGTTCTGTGTCTTGATTGCTGCAAGGTATCCGAAGTATAACCACTGTACGGCTTCCTTTGCGTTTGTTGCAGGTCTGGAAATATCGTATCCGTAGATCTCTGCAAGCTTCTTCATATCCTCTAAACACTTGATCTGCTCGGCAATCTCTTCTCTTAAACGGATCACATTGTCTGTCATCTCACCACAGCCGCAGTTTGCCTTATCTTTCTTCTTCTCCTCGATGAGGTGGTCGATACCGTATAAAGCAACACGGCGGTAATCACCAACGATACGTCCGCGTCCGTATGTATCCGGCAGACCTGTTAAGATCTTATTGTGACGTACTTTCATCATCTCCGGTGTATAAGCATCGAATACGGCTGTGTTGTGTGTCTTGTGATACTTGGTAAAGATCTCCTTTAACTTGTCACTTACCTGATATCCGTATGTCTCACATGCCTGAACAGCCATCTTGATTCCGCCGTAAGGCATGAATGCACGCTTTAATGGCTTGTCTGTCTGTAAACCTACAATTGTCTCTAAATCCTTTAAAGATTCATCAATATATCCCGGACCATAAGCTGTAATACCGGTTACAACCTCGGTCTCCATATCGAGGACTCCGCCCTTTGCGCGCTCTTCCTTCTGCAGTTTCTGCAGTGCTCCCCAAAGCTTATTGGTAGCCTCTGTAGGTCCTGCAAGGAAATCCTCGTTACCATCATATGGTGTGTAGTTATCCTGAATGAACTGGCGAACATTAATCTCTTCTTTCCAGAGACGTCCTTCGAATCCATCCCACTCTTTCATTTCTAACATGGTGATCCTCCTTCTCTTATTGGTTAGTATTCTCTAATCATTGATAGATTACACTAACGTCCATCATTTTGTCAATACCCACGCATGTCTTTATTTTCGTACAATATATTTACCAAAAACCGGAAAATATAAATGAACGCAAAAAACCGCCTGGGTTTTTTATCTTTTGCCCAGACGGTACGACTCCTGTTATACATCTATCTGATGTATAACCTACGCACCCGCATCGCGTCAGCGATTTTTCATGCGGCGTGCTCCTTCATACATCTATTTGATGTATAACCTACGCACATGCATCGCGTCAGCGATTTCTCATGCATGTGCTCCCTGTTATACTTCACGTGGTGCTCCACATTATCCGTCAGTCATATAACAAAGTCATTATAAGTCATATGATATTTTTTATCAAGTAGTACTTTTGTCCCATTTTATGAAATAACTACCATTCTTTCATGCTGTTGTAATACCCGGTAATGGCACGGCTGTTTTTCCTTACATCCGTTGCCTGCTTCTGCACGGTGGAAAACTTTTCTTTCATCAGTTGCTTATTGCGCGCTTCCTGTGCCTGAATCTTGACACTTTTGTCCGTAACGCTGCGAATACACTGCTGCATCTGACGAATCTCCTCTGCATGTGCACTACGATTCTCATCCAATTCCTGCCTTACCTGATCATATAGTTTTTCAAAGCCACTATCCAGCTGATTTAACTGCTCAATGCATGCACTTTTTTTCTCCACAGTATCGTCAAATTCCTCAAATGTGCGCTCCGGATCTGTCAGAGTCTCCTTCTGTATATCATCCAGCCGGACGATTTCATCCAGTACCTGTTCTTTCTTACGTAGACTCTGCAACATAATCTCAATATAGGTACCTGTCATACTCTCTCCTGTCGGCATCCTAAGACACCTGTTCCTTTGCATCAATATGATTGCCATTTGCAGTCTTTGCCATAACTTCTTTCCAAGTATCGCGCATGGTTCGCAGATGTCCAAGAACTTCCTCAAGAATATCCTTGTCCTTTTTCATATTTGCTTCCAGAAGTCTCTGCAACAGATAAGTATATACCGCATCAAAATCTTTGGCAACTTCATACTTGTGATCCAATGTCGCCTGAAACTCCCGTATAATATTTTCGGTCTTTCGAATATTATTATGTGCCTTTTCAATATCGCCCTTTTCAATAGCTACGGCTGCAATATTTGCAAATTTAATTGCTCCATCATAGAGTAACAGCGTCAGTTCCGCCGGTGTTGCAGTCTGAATTTTGCTATTATTGTACGCTGCATATGGATTTTTCTGAATCATCCTGATTCCCCCTAATTAAATTTTATATTTAGTTACTTCCGATCAATCCGCTCAAAGAACTTGTCTGGCTGTTAAGCTTGGAAAGTGCACTCTCCATAGAAGAGAACTTCTTGTAATAATAGTCTTCCTTATCCGAAATCTTAGTCTCCCATTCTTTGATCGTTGTCGTATAGTTTTTGTACTGTGTGGTCATCTCTTTGTCATTGTAAATACTATACTTACTTCGGAGTGTTGTACTGGTCATCTGCTTATCAATCGCATTGTAGAGATTAGTTGCCATCTGTTTCATAAAATCCACAACAGTATCCGGATCACTGTTTAATGCTGTCATCAGCTTATCTGTATTACCAGATGTATTCTCATCATCCTCATCTCCGTCAATATGATATGCATTCTGCTCATTCTCTGCCGCATTCATATAACCAAGTGTACTAATACCAAAGTTGGAAAGGAAATACGTCTTTCCGTTTACGGTAGCACCACCGCTCATTGCAGTTGTCATTGCGCTCATAACCGTACTTAACGTTGAATCACGGCGAAGCAGGGAATCCTTGATCTTTGTCTCCCACTTTTCAATCTCGCTATCGCTCATCTCGCTTTTTTCATCATCAGTCAACGGTTCATAATTTCCTGCTGAATCTGCATTGTAAAGCTTTGTCATCTTGTTGATGATATTGTTGTAACCAGTAATAAAATCCTTGATCTTGTCATAGATTCCCTGTGTATCTGTAGAAGTAGTAATACTGATTGCTTCACTGTCATTAAGCGGGGTATTTGCAAGCATATCTGAAATCTTATCTGCATCAAGACTTCCATTTGTTTTTGCCTTTGAAAGATCCACAGAATCTGTCACGGCATTCACTGAAATGGAAAGTCCATTAATAGAAAAATTATTGGAAGAACTGGTATATACAACACCATTAAGTACAATTGCCGCATCACTTCCATCAATCTTTGTGGCTCTCTTAGAGGCCTCTGTAACCTCGCTTGCGTCTGTATTCAGAGCCAGCGTATTCAATAAGTTCTTAGATGCATCACTTCCATCTGACTTCAGTGAAAAATCCGTTGACGCGCCGGTAGCGGAAGAACTTAAGAAAATTCGTCCATTGTTCTCATCAAAACTTGCATTCAGTCCCACATCGCGCAGAGCCTTGACGGCATCGCTGATCGTGCTGTCCTTGCTTAACTTGATGTCAGTGCTAATGTCCTTACCATCCTTATCCTTTGCGGTAAACTTAAGTGCTGTCTCACCTTCTGTAAATCCAAGCTCTGAAAGCTTTGTGGAAGAAGTAACCTTTGCACTGCTGTCCGATGCCGTTATCTTTCCACCTGTCAGATAACCGGACTGCGCGGTAGAAAGCACATGCAGTTTCTGTGTACCGGTAACCGCATTGCTTCCAGCAGAAACCGTTGCCTTTGTCGTATCGGAAGAAGTGGTCTTCTTCGTGCTGTAGCCGCCTGCAAAACGCAAATTTCCAACACTTTTATAAAATGTGTTAACTTCTTTGTTTAAATCTTTCCAGATCTCCTGCTTCCAGCCAAGTTTTGTCTGCTCTTTTTCGTATTTTTCCTTTTTGGTACTGTATGCAGAAACAAGTTCTTTTACGATAGAATCGGTATCCAGTCCGGACACCATGCCCGTCATTCTGATTGCCATAATTTTCCCTCCCCTTTTTTATCTTTTTTCATCTACCATAAGACCTGCAAGTTCCCACACTTTTGCAATCATATCCAGTGTTTTCTCCGGTGGGATCTCTTTGAGTACTTTTTTGGTATCTTTATCAATAATTTTTATGGTCACACGATTGGTTGCCTCATGGATGCCGAATATTGCTTCCGAGTTGACCGCCTTTTTATTCACTTCATCCACGGCTTTTTTGATCTGCGCATTTGTATTCCGCTGATCTGCTCCCTGGGAAGTGTTTACGTTCTCCTCACCAGCCTGCTTTATATTCTCCGATACGATGCCCTTTTCAGGTGCATTGGTCTCTGCTGCTTTTACCGCAGAATCTGTTTTGGGCTGGCTTTCTGCAGATGACACACTTCCCTGATACGTCATTCCTGCACCTTTAATAGCCTCCATTGCCATGATGATTACCTCCTGTCTCCATCATCCGCCGCCGGTTATGCCGGCTGCATAGCCAATCTATTACTGTCATTCTATAAATAATTATCGGAGCGTGTCAGTAAAAACTTAACACCCTCCGATTGTTTTTCCGATTTATCCAAGAATTCCTTTTAATGCTTCGATGCCATCGAGGCTGATTGCCTCCTGGTTTTCTTTCTGAATCTGCAGATACACTTCCTTACGGTATACCGGAACATCTTTCGGTGCCGTAATTCCAAGTTTGATCTGATCTCCCCGGATTTCAAGTACGGTGATCTCGATATTGTTGTTGATTACAAGGGCTTCCCCCTTTTTTCTTGTCAATGCCAGCATATCTTATTCACCCGCCTTTTCTTTCTTTGCCTTAAGCACATCATATACTTTGTATTTTACCGGATAATCATCCTCCACAATCATCTGTACCCCTTTGCGGTTGTCCATATTGATCACAACCGGTGCTTTCAGGTTTACGGAAAAATCTTCTATATTTTTCGGAACCGTTACCGTCACAAGAATATATGTGTTTTCCGGTGTCAGCTTTCCGAGTGGTGCAATCATTTCCTCACTTACATTCGGGTTGTAATCTTCCTTGACGATATGCGGCATCATAACCGGAAATGCAATGTCCGGATCATCCATCGACTGCAGCCACATAATGGAATTGTATTTTTTTTCTTTCTCTTCATCATAAATCAGTGCAAAATGATTGAGATCCGGAAAACCGATCATACCTTTCTCTAACGTGATGATTTTATCATCTTCTATTTCAATTTGTCCAAAAATACGTGAATCAGCCTTCATGGTCTTTCTCCTTCGCTCCGCGTTTTTATAAATAGTTCAGTAATGTCTGGCTTCCAACTTTCGATGCAGCCGTCAGACTGGACGTATATGCATTGTAAGCAGCATAGTAATCAATGATAATATCCGAAATGTCACGGTTATCATTGTTAGACTTCAATTCTTCTACCGTCTCTTTCTGGTTTTCCACACGGGTCTTTGTCAGCTCCACGCGCTGCTGCAATCCACCCACATTGGTATGTGCCACATTTACTTTATTCAGGTATCCGTCAAAATTCGAGATAAACTGCTGGTAGGTTTTTGACAGATTATCGTCTGCATAGGTAGCTTCTTTATTGGCAGCATCCAGATAGGTCTGAAGTTTCTTCTGGCTCTCTTCATCCGAATACTTATCCATCGACATCATCTTTTCAATTCGTGAAACTTTGTCATGTGCCTGTGTGGAAGCAGAAACAAGCGTCATCATCTCTGTCATGTCCCGTCCAATGTCAGTGCTTAAAACATCGCTTGCCTGTGTATTTGCCGCGAGCATGATTCCACTGGAAATTTCGAAATTGATCGGCTGATCTTCCTTGGTATACTGTACCGCCTCCTGCATATCCGGAGTCTTCATCTTACAGTCATAGTAATATTCCGGACGAACCTCTCCTGCATCAAATCCAGTTTTGGTGTACGTGATGCTAAGATCCGCCTTTTCCCTCTTTAATGTATTGGACAAATCTTTTCCGAGAATCATTTCACCGGTATCTTTGATAAATACCATGTCCGTGTCTTCGACTTTGGCTTCCCCGTTGTTCGCCTTAAGCCACTCCTCCTTGGATTCGTACATGGTAAACTTGCCGGTTTCTGCCCCATTTTCATCTACAAATTTTCCCTGTGCAAGGTCTAATTCCACTTTCTTTCCTGCAGCTGTCGTATAACTCATACTGGAAATCGGATCAATTGCTCCCGTTCCATCCGAATTATCTTTTCCGTTAATCTTTCCATACGCCAGACGCAGCCGGTCGTAGGTATTTTCCCCGATGGAAATCGTTTCATCAAAACTGTTTGTGGCATCCGTCGGTACATCTACGCTTCCGTATGTGTAGCGTGCCTCGGAAATATCTTTATAGGATAATTTCTGATCAATCGTGTAGGATGTAGTTTCTTCATCCGTCTTAAATGTCAGCTGCTCGGTCGTGCGATATCCGGTAAATACCGTTCTGCCGGAAAAATCTGCATTTCCTTCTGCATAAATCTGATCACTTAAAGATTTCAGCTGATTCAGAATCGTTTTACGGTCATCTTCTTTTAAGGTATCCGTTGCCCCTTTGACACACAATGAGCGAATGTCCGTCAGGATTGTTTTCATATTTCCCAGTGCCGTATCCGTCACATCCAGCCAGGAATTGGCATCCGAAATGTTATTGTTCAGATACTGGTCAATGTGGGATAAACTGGTCTGCATACGCAGGGAGCGGATCGCAATGACCGGATCATCCGACGGTTTATTGATCTTCTTCTGCGTTGTCATCTGGGTATTATATTTATCCACAAGCACCTTATTTGCATTGATATTGCTCTTTGTATTGCTTGTGATCATATTATTGGTAACTCTCATAGGATCTCCCTCCTAAGTTTTATGCTGTCAGCTCACACGGTTTCGTCCGCAGGCATCATACCACCCCGGTCTCATTGATCAGTTTGTCATACATCTCCGACATCACGGAAATCACCTTAGATGCCAAATTGTATGCATTCTGGAATTTGATCAGGTTCATCGCTTCCTCGTCTTCATCCACACCGGATACCGAGGTACGCTGTGTCGCAATCGCGGTAGACAGGTTCGAATAATTATTGGAACTTGTTGTTGTCTTGTTCACGTCAACCGTCACATCTGAAATCAGTGTTTCGAGAAACGTCTCCGCAGAATCCCCGCGGAACATCCGCACATCCTTCTGCAGCTTCAACAGATTCTCAACGGTATCGTATTTCGCCTCCCCCTGTGTAATCTGGGTTGACGTTGCAAAGTAGTTGGGATCCTTTAATGATTTGCTGTTTACTGCAAGGGTTGTCGCTGTAAACTGGTAATAGCTGTCCCCGTCGGATGACAGTTCAATATCCGTCGTCCATCCGTCTTTCTTTGCCGCCTGTACTTTCGCATCCCACGCATCTGCACCAAACGTGTTTCCGGTTGGGGAAGTTCCCACAAAAAAGGCTCCCATTTTATCGCCATCTAATGTAACACCCTGTTTTTCAATATCATTGAATGCCTGGGTAAAATTACGCAGGAACTCATTGATCTGATTCTGATAATATGGAATTCCCATTGCATCCATGGAAGAACCGGTTGTCAGATAATTGCTCTGCCCGTCTCCCTTGACACGGTCAGCTTCTGCCTGATCTGCCATCTGGGATTCCGGGGCAAGCTTAAATGTTACACTGTTTACCCCGTTTTCACCGACTTTTGCTGTCCATCCATCATAGTAATAAAACTTATTATTTACCATAATCCGGCCCTTATTCGCCAGTGACAGTTCATTCACTTTTGTATCCGGAATCTTTATCGTAATAGAAGACAGATCTGCATCCGAGACCGTTCCCTTCATATTTTCATTGTTATTTCCGTCACGGATCATAAACAATGCCTTGAGGCTTCCGTTGGCACTGGCACCTTTGGCATTAAATTCCATTCCGGTATCTTCCCAGGTAATGGCATACATGCCCTCGGCATCCATCTGATTGTTCAGATACTTTGAAGAGGTGCATTTTAATGTCCGGTAATCGTTTCCGTCTACAAGTGTCTGTCCGTTGATATATACGCGGTAATTGGTTCCTCCTAAGTTTTGTCCGTTGGAGTTTGTCACCTCGAATTCTTTCGTCTCTACATCTGCAATCCCTGAAAGCTCATCAATCAGATTCGCGCGTTGGTCGCGCAGCTCATTTGCATGCCCTCCGCGTACTTCAATGTTGTTAATCTGCTTGTTGAGCACCGAAATTTTCTCTGCAATGGAATTAATATTATCCACAGAAGCCTTGATCTCTTCGTTGGTATCCTCCTGAATATCTGTCAGGCTCTTGGACAAAGCATTAAAATAAGTGCAAAGGCTCTGTGCCTGATGAATAAACTGATTGCGGACGGCTTTCACTTCTCCCTGTGTCTTTAAGGTATCCAGATCCTTAAACATCTGGGAAAAAATACGGGAAAAGCCTTTCTGCGATTGCTCATCATCCCGGAAGATTGTCTGAACCTGATCCACATAATACAGTTTCTGTTCGAAAAATCCCCGGCTTGAATTACTCTGCCAGTATTTTTCATCATAATAGAGATTTCGCTCCTGTGTCACGGAAGTCACTTCCACACCGGTTCCGACACTACCATATCTGGTATATACACGAATCGGATCGGTTGCGGACAGATTAGCCGTCTGTCTGGTATATCCTTTGGTCTGCACATTTGCAACGTTGTTTGCCGCTGTATTCACTGAGGTCTGAAATGCCGACAACGCACTTGCCCCGATATTCAATCCAAAAAACTGTGATGGCATAACTACGCCTCCTTATCTCTATTTCAATCCTGTCACGATCAGTTCTGTCATCTGACTGATTACCGTCATAAAACGGCTGGACGCATTATATGCAGACTGGAATTTGATCATGTGTGTCAGTTCCTCATCGGAGGAAACGCCCATCGTCTGCTGTCTCTGATTGTCGATGGAAGACAGTGCCCCCGTCAGTGTCTCACTTGCCGACTGGAAAGTGTTTCCATCATTTCCGATCTGCCCGATCAGCTTGTCATAATAGCCTTCAAACGTACACGGCTTTTTGTCGTACGGATTCAGTGTCATTTCCTTGTCGTTCCAAAGGCTCATCAGTTTTTCACCCAGTGGATAATCCGTACCGTTCTGATTCTTGTACGGCATCAGTGTGATCTGTTTGCGCAATTCTTTATTGATACTGATATTGTTCAGGGAATACAGTGTCGTGGAATCATTTTCATCTTCTTCATTGTACACATAGTAGGTATTCCCATCATCTCCTGTCACCTTGGTATAACGATCCATTCCCACACGGGTAAACAATTCCCTCGGCGGCAGCTGTCCGTCTTCCCCGACTGCACAGTTTGCGGCATCCAGAACTTTCTTTCCCTTTAATGATACCTGATTCCCATCGGCATCGGTATAGGTGACATCCGTATCTACTGTCTTATTCGGACAGTATGCATCGTTGATTTTTGTCACAATATTGTGAAGCAGTGCAGAAACCTGTGCTTCTGTCTCCATCATGGTACAACCGGAAATACGGTCATACGCCTCTTCGCTTTCCAGATCCTGATACGTTCCGTATCCGTCCCCACGGGCAAGAAGTTTGGCTTTAATACTTCCCACATCGGTATTTAAATCCGTGGAAATCACTTCGTTCTTTTTAAATACGCGGACATACTGCTGCTTGTCCACATCAGAAAGCTGCGTCCAGTACGGTGTGTAAAATCCGGTTTCTTTATCTTCCTGCAGTCCGATGTTATAGCACTTATTGTCATCGATAAACGGTGTGCTTTCAAAATCTACATACGTAAATCCCGTCGCATCTTCCTTAATGGAGACACTTCCGTATCCGCCCAACTCATCCAGCAGATTGTCACGCTCATCTCGCAGGGTCATTGCAGTTTCCTGTCCGCCAGCTTCTACTTTCTGAATCTGCAGATTCAGTTCATAGATACGGTTTCCGATCTTGTTTACACGGTCAACATCATCTTTAATTTGTTCATTGATATTGGATTGGTACGATTTCATGTCATCATACAATGACTTCGTACGGCTCAGCAGAAGATCCGCTTTTTCAAGTACCAGATTCTGTTGTGTGGAATTATCCATATTAGGCTCCAGTTCCTGAAATGCCTGATGTAGATCACTGACACTCTGTTTGAACTGTTCTCCGTTTAATTCCTGAAACAGATCCTGCACATAATCCGTGATTTCATAAAAAGAAGTATAAAATCCCTTGCGTCCATTCTCCTGCCGATAAGATTTGTCTAAGAAAATATCTCTTGCATGAACCACATCCCCAATGGATACACCCAGCCCATACTGCTGCATGTTCACATTTTTATTCGGGTCCTTTAATTTATTATAAGTTTTATCTGCAAAACGAACCTGCTGGCGGACATATCCTGTTGTGTTCACATTTGCAAGGTTGTTTGCCGTTGTATTCAGTGCATACTGGGCATTCTGAAGTCCAGATGCCCCAATATATAAGCTTCCGAATCCGTTTCCCATTCTTTTGTTCCTCCTTAACTCATTGCGTCAAATCCGCTGCTGCCCAGCAAGCTTCCTGTATTGCAGGCAGTTTTGTCATAATTGGCGGTCTCAGGGGCCTGCCGCAAACTCTTGAACAACGTAAGGTCGAATTCGTTTAACTCTATGGCCTGTTTAATCAGAGCCACGTTCTGATCATTCAGATGATTCATCCGGTCTGCTGCCGCAAGCAGACGATCTCTTGCTTCGGTCAGTTTTTTCTGTACATCCGGCTGCGACTCCAGCAAAGTGATCAGTCTGGTAACTGTCATCTTTTCTTCTGTACGTCCGAGTACATTGGCAATATCCTTTAAGAGCTGTACCTGCTGGTTGCTGTGTGTCACCAGATCATCACTTGCCAGCTGTTCCAGACATGTCAGTTTTTCCAGTTCCGGAACATCTGCCCGAATCAGGATGTCTGTCTTTTTTTCTCCATAAGAAATCAATGTCTGATAAATCTTTTCTTCTTCTTCCAGTACTGTTACAAGCTCTTCTACTAAACTAGCCACTTCAAAAACCTCTCTCGTCTGCCTTCCTCATCAGGCATTATACTTTTCAAGTAATTTGCTGGCAAAATCGCCAGGCTCAACGGAATATGTTCCCGCATCAATCATTGATTTGAGCTGGCTTACCTTATCTTCCCTGATATCCGAAGCTTCTGATACTGCACTTTTTGCGACCTGATAATCACGTCCGGCCTGTGAAATGGACACCTGATCTCTCGGACCTGCTGCATTCTGCGCCTTCTGTGTCTTTAAATTCTTTTGTATACCGTATAACTGTGCTACCTGGTTATATGCATCTATACGCATGCTCAGCATCTCCTTTCTTCCTTGAAATAAGCTTCCGAAATGCATCTGTCCTGCATCTCTATACATTGTTTATCGGTTCGTTTGGCAGATACTTTAGCTTTTTTTTAAATTTACAGATGCGGGCAGTTTTGCTTGACAAGAGCCTCTGATATGAATTATACTTAAATCTCCGAGTAGCCGGGGTGGTAGCGGTACCTTGTACCAACAATCCGCTATAGTTGGGGTGATATCCCGCAGAGGGTCAGGGCGGTGGAGCTGCCCTTCGCAAGTGGCGTTGACGTCTGGGTCTTGCGCAATGGGAATTCGTGAACCGGGTCAGGGTAGGAATACAGCAGCCCTAAGCGAAAGCTCTCATGTGACGTGAGGGTGCCTGGGGGGAGTTAACTGCAAAGGTAACGTCTATTGTTTCTGATTCGAAGCGGGATACTCGGTTTATGTCATATTCTTCTTTTCCAGAATATGACCTACGCATTTGCCTTACGCGTAGCGTAACTCTCATGGCAAATGCTCCTTTATTCTGTTTTTAAGAATACAACCTACGCACTTGTTTTGCGCATAACGCAATTCTCATAACAAGTGCTCCTTTATTCTGTTTTAAGAATACAACCTGCACATTTATGAAATTTTAAAAGGAGGCCGCATTATGCGCCTCCTTCTTTTATTTCCTATATTTCCCCGGTCTATTCCGCATATTGTGCATCAAACAGTTCCAACAGAAAATCATGGTACAAACGCTGATACTCTTCATGAAAAGCTGCCGCAATATTTGCATCCCCGCCTTCCATCTGTGCCGCCTCAAATAATGCAAATGCATTCTCGTAGACTTCCGGATTCTTCTCATAAAACGCTTCCGTCAATCCATCCTGAAACGCGAACTGCGCCGCCTGTGAAAGATTGTCCATAAAATCCTCCCGGCTGACATTACCGGATTCCTCATAATCCGACAGAAAAATATGCTTATCCGCAGATTTTACAAAATCCTCGTATGCTTCCCTTACATCCTCATAAGTAAGCGGAACATAATGTTCTTTCCAGTAGGCATCAAATGCATCCTTATCTTTAAACTGTTCAAAAATTTCTTCCATAATGACTCATTCTCCTTATCGTTCCTTACCGCTTATCAGATTTGCCGCACCGATGATTCCCGCCTTATTTCCAAGAACCGCACATGCAACTTCCGGAATAAACGCCTTGCTGCCGCCAAAGCATTTATCCTGAATGTATGTTTCAAGAGGCTCTGTCAGTTTTTTCCCCTGATTGCAGATGCCTCCCGATAACAAAACAATATCCGGCCGGAAAATATTGACAAAATTTGTAATGGTTTCTCCAAGATAGCAAATATAATCATTTACTACTTTTTTTGCTGCTGTATCCCCATCCTGTGCGGCATCAAACGGAATTTTTCCATTCATGTGCGAAAGATCTCCCTGACACATTGTATTCAAGATGGATTCCGGGTGCTGCTGCGCGGCTCTTTTTGCATCGCGGATCAGCGCTGTCGCCGATACATATGCCTCCACGCAGCCTTTCCGTCCGCATGTGCACGGCTCACCGCCACATATCAGACTTGTGTGTCCGAGTTCGGCACCTCCTGCATGTGCGCCCTCAAACACCTTTCCATCGAGAATAATTCCACCGCCCACACCGGTTCCAAGAGTCAGCAGAATGGCATTTTTTGCATGACGCGCCGCGCCGGCTTTTACTTCACCCAAAGCCGCACAGTTTGCATCATTGGAAACTGCAATCGGGCAGGAAAAGTACTGTCTTAACTGCTCTGTGAGCGGAACATTTTCCCACCCGAAATTATTGGAATACAACACAACTCCATGTACTGCATCAATCGTTCCCGGGCTTCCGATTCCTATACTCTTCAGCTGTGTTTCCCCGATACCTTTCTGCTTCAAAAGCGTTTTTACCAGTTCTGCCATATCCCTTATGATGTCCTGATACGGTCTCTCTACATTCGTCGGCACAGATGCTTCTGCAATTATATGCTGTTGTTCGTCAACAATCCCTGCTTTTATATTGGTTCCACCAAGATCAATTCCTGCTCTGTACATTTCTTCCTCACTCAGTCTGTTATGATTCTAATCATACTTACTCTGTCAATATATTGGTTTCAAAGAAAAAAGTCAAATAGTAACTTCAAAAACACGCGCCATGACCGGCTGCTCATATTCCACCGTGATTGTATGATCCTGATTGATGCGCACATGCTGTGCCTCTTCCACCGGATAAATCTGTTTTACTGTCATATCCGCCCCGTTCCAGTCCGGTGTGTTATATGCAGGTACCGGGAGAAATGTGCATGCTTTCTGCTCCCCGCCTCTTCTCCAGACAGACAGATAAAATGTTCTGGTTTTCGCACCTTCCTGTGCGGGTGCTTCCATTCCGTATGCCATCCATGAATCCTCTGCTTTTGCAAGTCCAAGCGGCCAGTACGGATGCCCGTTTTTGATGTCTTTGCGGATCTGTTTATAACAGTCAATCCCCTCTTTTACAAGCTGGAACCGTTCCTGTGAAAGCTGTGCCAGATGTCCGCTCTGGTGAATGCGAAGCAGCATCGCATTTACCATATTAAAGATGGTTTCCTCGCGGTCTCCCTGCTCTAACGGATAGGACCACACTGCTGCCTGCTCCGGTGCGACACCGGTAGCTGCATTTGCAGAAATCTGTGCATACATATCATATTCTTCCTGATCACTGGTAGACTGGATACTTAACCGGGACAACAGGGCATAGTCCATGCGCAAGCCTCCACTGGAACAATTTTCGATCACAAGATCCGGGTATTTTTCAAATACCGTATCCAGCCAGGCCAGATATGCTCTCTCATGTGCAAGCAGTCCTTCTCCAAAACTGTCTGCATCCAATTCCGTTCCGATCCCCGGCTCAATGTTATAATCCATCTTAATATAACCGACGCCATATTCATTCACAACACGGTCGATCACTTCATTGGCATGGGCGATCACCTCCGGATTCCGGAAATCCAGCTGATAGCGGCTTCTGTCATATATCCGTCTGCCATGCCGTTTGAAAAAGCAGTCATCACTTAATTCTGCAAGTTTCGGACTGTGGATTCCAATTACTTCCAGTTCCAGCCAGATTCCCGGTATCATCCCTTTGCTCCGGATATAATCGGTCACCTGCCGGATTCCCTTTGGGAAACGCTCGCGGCTTTCTTTCCATTCTCCTACGCTGTCCCACCAGATTCCCTTTGCGTACCATCCGGCATCAATAACAAAATATTCACATCCGGCCTTTGCTGCAGCATCAATCAGCGGTAATTCTTTTTCCGTCGTTGGATCTGCCCACAGACAATTCATATAATCATTAAAAATTACCGGGAGTGTATCATTGTCACGGTTTTTTCTGCGGATTCTTCGCCGGTATTCCGTTATTGCAGAAAATGCATCTGATATATCTGCCCGCACTGCACCCACTGCTGCCGGCACACTTTCAAATGTCTCTCCCGGGCGCAGCACCTTACTGAAATGTGACTGTATCTCGTTTGGCCCGCTGACATTCAAAACATAATGATCATTCTGGTCTGCAATCTCATAATGCCAGGAACCATTGTTTTCAATCTGCCAGATCAGCCCCGCGCCACTCTGCGGATGACTCAGAAATCCCATCGGCACATACTCTTTTGTGGACCAGTTCCCGGTATTGTAAACTTCTATTGTTTTGGAACTTCTCCGGATACTTTTCGTCTGTGTCACCGGAAATCCAAGCTCTTCAAACGAATATCTGCGCCAGTTCAGCTCTTTCTGCCACCCATTATGCGGAATATACAAAAAGTTTCCATCTCTCTTAATTCCAGAGCAGGTAAAGGAGGACAGGTACGTCAGTACCTGTTCCTCCTCTCCCTCATTCGTTACATGGTTGACAAATCTTGCCACCGGCACTCCGTCATAAAACTGTATGTCGGTCTGTACACAGACTCCGGTAAGAGGATCTTTCTGCCGGATCTGAAGCATTCTCCCGGATTCATTCTTTGTATCCTGCATATTTTCATATTTCAGATAACATCCGGGAGAAGTCACCACATATTTATTTCCATGCCGCTCATATGGACGATCATAGCCAGCCAGTTCCAGCTGCACCAGAGGAAATCCTTCATCCATCATCCGGCATTCATCCTCCTGCCTGCATTCCTGTACGGACATATCCTCTGCCTGTGGAACGGAAGAAAAGTGTAAAAATTTGATCTGATCATTCCGTGTAATTCCAAAAACCAGAAAAATCCCATTTTCTTCTATTTCTATCATCTGCTTCCAATATGCATGTTCCATATGATTAAATAACTCCTTTGTCTGTATAATTTACTTCAAGCTCTGTCTGAATTGCAACCCCCGTCATACCATGCACCATAACCGACGGATGGTATTGCGGATGGTCCACGGCTACAGAAACCGTATTGCCCTCTCTCTTTGTGTTTGCAACAAGCACGGTCTTTCCGGACACATCGGTAACTTCTGTGGTAATCTTGGCACCATCTTTGATTTCAAACAGATGCAGTACTACATTCTCTGCATATTCATAATCCGGCAGCTGATCATTTTCGCCCATGGCAAGTACCGTATTTTCACGCACAAATACCGGCAGAGAAAAATAATCATAGACTTTGGTATACCATCTTCCTCCTTCCCGGCGCTCTCCGGAAAGCAGGTGGGTCCAGGTTCCTTCCGGAAGATAAAACTCTCCCACGGAATCCTCCCGGAAAATCGGAGCCACAAGAATGGAATCCCCAAGCATATACTGCATATCCAGATCTTTTACCCCCATCTCCTGTGGAAATTCCAGAATCATCGGACGCATCATCGGAATGCCTGTCTCATGGGAATAAACAGCCATGCGATACAGATACGGCATCATCCGGCACTTTAAATTTACAAAGAATCTTGCCACATCACATGCCTCTTCATCGAACAGCCATGGCACACGGTAGCTGGTTGAGCCATGCAGACGGCTGTGGGAAGAAAAGATACCAAACTGCAGCCATCTCTTATAAATATCCGGTGTCGCAGTCTGCTCAAATCCCGAGATATCATGACTCCAGAAGGAAAATCCACTCATTGCAAAACTCAGACCGCCCCGCAGCGTCTCTGCCATGGATGGATAGGTTGCGGAACAGTCGCCTCCCCAGTGTACCGGGAACTGCTGCCCTCCGGCTGTGGCACTTCTTGCAAAAAGAACCGCTTCTCCTTCCCCCTTAACCTCTTTGAGCAATGTAAAAACTGCCTGATTATATAAAAATGTATAATAATTGTGCATACTTACCGGATCGGCTCCGTTATGATATGTTACATCAACCGGAATCCGCTCACCAAAGTCTGTCTTAAAGCAGTCCACACCCATATCCAGAAGTGTACGCAGTTTATCGGTATACCATTTTGTTGCTGCAGGATTTGTAAAATCCACCAGTGCCATGCCCGGCTGCCAGAAATCCAGCTGACGTGGTCCTTTTCCATCCTTGCGCATAACAAAGTATCCATGTTCTAATCCTTCCCGGAAAAAGTCGGTTCCCTGTGCAATGTACGGATTGATCCAGCAGCAGATTTTCAGGCCCTTTTCGGTTTTGTACCGATGCAACATTTCCTCCACATCACTGAACGTTTCATCATCCCAGGTAAAATCACACCAATGAAAGGCTTTCATCCAGTAGCAGTCAAAATGAAATACCCGGAGTGGAATATTTCTCTCTGCCATTCCATCAATAAAAGAACTTGTTGTCTTTTCATCATAGTTTGTAGTAAAGGAAGTTGTCAACCATAATCCAAAACTCCATGCCGGTGGAAGTGCCGGTTTTCCTGTCATATCGGTATAACGGCTTAAAATTTCTTTTGGTGACGGTCCATAGATCAGATGATAGCGGATTTCCTCTCCCGGAACGGAAAATCCCACATATTCTACTTTTTCACTTGCAACTTCAAATGAAACCGGTGTGGTATGATCCACAAAAATCCCATATCCTTCATTGGTCATGTAAAACGGAATATTTTTATATGCGACTTCGGAAGCGGTTCCTCCGTCTTCATTAAACATATTGATTACCTGTCCGTTCTTGACAAATGCTGTAAACTGTTCTCCAAATCCATATACCCGCTCGCCTGCCTTTAAGGAAAGTTCTGCTACCATATATGGTTTATAATCTTCTGCCAGATAGTTTTCTTCCGGCAGTACCGATGCCGGTTTTCTATCATACCGGACATATCCGAGATTTCTCAGTCCGCTGTCGGTAAGGATCTTACCATCCGCCTCGAACCGGTAAAATCCATTGGTCCGGTCATAACGGACGGTCACATCCCCGGTTTCAAGAACTGCTTCCTGTTCGGTAATTGTAACTTCAAACGGCACCTTCTCCTGCCTGAGTTCAAAACGGGCTTCTCCATTCTCATATCCCTCATAATGTTTTGCTTTCACCAGAATATTGTTTTTTGCATATGCAATAAAATCAATTGTAATCGTAGAAATATTCATCGCATCCGCACGATTTAATACCGGACGCTCCGGTGCCACAATCTGCATGCCATATGCAGTCTTCTTTGCATAAAATCCCTGTGATGCATAAGAGGCATTTGCCCGCTCACTTCTGACCCAAAAACCCTCTGTAAATTTCATTTGTTATACCTGCCTTTCTTTTCATAAAAAATGCGGCACAGTCTGTCCGGACTGTGCCACATTTAAAAACTACATCATTTACGCGTTCTACTGTGCGCCGTCAATAGCTTTCCACTGTGATTCAATCTGTGCACAAGTCGCATCCTTATCCGTTGTTCCTGCAAGGTATCCCTGCATAATCTCGCCAAATGACTGATGCCAGCTGTCAGTTGAGTAGCAGATTGCCAGATCAGCAGTGCCATTGGTCTTTGAAAGTTCATCTCCCTGTTTGATGATTTCATATTTGCTCTCTGTCGTAGATTCTACTGGAGGAACTACACCGGCAACATCCGTAAACCATGATTTTCCATAATCAGATGTATACCACCAGTTCAGGAAATCCAGTGTCTGCTGTAATACCTTTGAATCCTTGTTTACATGTAATGCCTGATCAGAACCGGAGATTACCTGGCACTGGGAAGCATCCTCTGTTACAGGATATCCGTTAAATCCAATATTCAGATCCGGATTGATGGATAAGCAGTCTGCCTCAATCCATGCGCCCTGTCCTAATACCATGGCTGCTTTTCCTGTACCAAATGCGGATTCCTCACCGTCAAGTGCCGTTTCCAGAGGTTTCTCATCCCCATATTTTACAGCCAGATCAATAAAGTCAAAATAATTGTTATAAAGTTCCGGATAATCGGATACCTTTGCTTCGCCCTTCTCAAACTTTGCGATCAGATCAGAAGTAGAAAGTCCCGCATCCTTTGCAGCTGCATCCAGGAAATGCTGCCAGATATGTTTAAATACCCACCACTCATTAAAGCCTGTGGTAAATGGCTGATATCCTTTTGCAGAAATTTTTTCGCATGCATCTTTCATGGCAGAAACCGTACTCGGAAATTCCGTAATACCGCACTCCTCAAAAATGTCTTTGTTGTATACAATACCGAAATAATTTCCCTTAATTGCCACACCATAGCATCCATTTCCATCCGACGGGCTCTGCATGGTTGCTGCCACGGAGTCAAGCATGGTTTCTGTCAGCGGCTGGCCGGTCAGATCATAGGAATATTCCTTATAAGTATCAATCTCTTTTCCGGAAGTAGAGGAGAAAATATCAGGGGTCTCTCCGGAATTTAATTTTGCTTTCAACAGCGTCGGATAATCGTTCTGTGTAGTCTCATAATTGATCGTAACATTCGGAGCCACTTTTTTGTACTCATCGATCAGTTCCCCTATCGCATCCGCATACTCCGGCTGGCTGATAAACATATAAATTTCTCCGGAATCATCGCTTTTTGCTGATGCCGACTGACTGGAATCTCCACCGTTTCCCCCAGAAGATCCACAACCTGCCAACATTGTTACTCCCATTGCTGCACAAAGAATTGCGCTTAAAAATTTTTTCTTCATAAGAATACCCTCCCTATCCTTTTACTGCACCGGCTACTACGCCTTCTACGATATGCTTCTGTAACAGAATAAACACGATGATGGACGGAACTACGGTCAGCACCATAGCGGTCAATGCGTAATTCCACTTGGTATTCATCTGTCCCACAAACGTATAAGCGGCAAGTACCAGCGTTTTTGTTTGATTGTTACTGTTTACCATCAAAAGCGGAAGCAGAAAATCGTTCCAGATCCACATTACATCCAGTACAATGACGGTCACGGTTACCGGCTTTAATAATGGAAAAATAATGGATGTATAGGTACGGAACGTCGATGCTCCGTCAATGGTCGCGCTCTCATCAAGTTCCTTTGGCACTGTCTTCATAAAGTTAAAGAAAATAAAGGTTGCCATCGGAATTCCAAATCCCCAGTACTGGATACCCAGTCCGATCTTGCTGCCGGACAGATGCAGTACATTCATGGATTTTAACAGTGTGATCATAATTGTCTGAAACGGAATCAGCATTGGTGTTGTAATGATTGCATATGCAATCTTTGTATATCTTCCGTCTTTCCGGTCGAGCATGTATGCTGCCATGGAAGAAAAGACCACAATTCCGGCAATACCTATCACGGTAATGATCACATTGTTCCGGAACAGCAATGCATAATCCATTTTTTTGATTACATATGTATAGTTGCTCAGGTCAAAATGTTTTGGAAATGCCAGTACATCTGCAACAATCTCACCAAATGGTTTGAACGAATTCATAAACATCAGATATACCGGATAAATAAATACAATTGCAATCAGAATCAGGCAGATGATCATGATTCCCATATTTCTTTTACGTTTTGCTTTCAGGCTCATTAGATTTCTACCTCCTTCCGGCTAAATCCTTTCAGTACCAGTTGTGTTACAACCAATACGAATAAGAAGTAAATGATGGATTCTGCAGAACCTAATCCATAATTATTGTTCGTAAATGCTTCTTTGTAAATCTGCAGTGTAACACTGTTGGATGCAGTTCCCGGACCACCTTTGGTTAATGCCAGAATGATATCGAAAACTTTCAGACCGTTGGTTAATGACATAAAAATACAGGTTGTAAAGGACGGTCCCAGAAGCGGAAGTGTTACTTTAAAAAATGACTGTCTGGAATTTGCACCATCCACAACTGCTGCCTCCAAAACATCCTTTGGAACCGCCTGCAGTCCTGCAATATAAAGTACAATGTAAAAGCCAAGTGACTGCCATACACCAACCAGCACAACGGAGAAAAATACAAGTTTGGAATCTCCCAGCCAGCTGTAATTCCAGAAATTCCATCCTGTCATCTCATACAGTTTCTGAAATCCGTTGGTAAAAATGAATTTCCATACAAATCCAACAATTGTCATGCTCATGATATATGGAATAAAAAATACACCCCTCAGGAAATTGGCTCCTTTAAACTTCTTTGTCAACATCACTGCTAAAGCAAGTGCAATCACATTTGAAAAAATCACAAAGCAGATCGTATACTTTGTAGTAAATCCAAGTGCCGGAAGGAAATCTCCTCCAGATGTAAACAATGTCTTAAAATTTGCCAACCCCACAAATTTTGCTGACTTTGAAATACCGTTCCATTCCGTCAGCGAGTAATATCCACTTAAAATAAATGGAATGTACATCATAATGCACACAAGTACAATCGACGGAAGTGTGAACACGGCCATTTCAAAACCTTTTTTCACTTTCTTGTTCATATTATCCCTCCCTCTACGTTTTGGTTGTTCCTTACAATACAGAGTATAAATGAACTTCAAGCGAATAGAAATGGAATATTATGAACCATGAGGGGGAAAAAATAGAACAACATGCACAACACCAGTTTTGTTTTTTATACTTTTTTAGTTATTATAACGAATATATTGTACTCAACCACTTGCCTGCATGAAAAAGAATGGATATAATGAATCTGAAAAAATATACAAAAAATGTCTGGGGAACTACGAATGAAACGAAAACAAACCATACCTTCCCGCATCCGGGATTTTTTAAATTGCTGCCCCCTCTGGGTGGAACTGTCTCTGCTGATTGTCCTTGTGATCACGCTGGTACTGCATGTACTCACCTGCTCCAACTATACGGAAACCAAGGACTTAACCATCTCCAATTATCAGTCCACAACTGAGCGTATTCTTTCCCTGGAAGCGGAAGATTTTGATGAATATCTGAATGCACTGGCAACCTTCTGCCTTCAGCCTTATTATGATTCTACCTTTTCCAGAGTGATTGATCTGGCCACTCCTGTTACCAGTGAACAGCTTCGCTATATCAAACGCCAGATGTACTATTATTATTACACGCGCAGTGACATCGGCGATTATGAAATCTATCTGGTAAATCACGATCTCGTCATCGGTAAAACAGGTAATCAGCAGCATTTTGTCGATTCTCCAGGCAATTCGAAAGATTTCTCCACTGCTATCCGTGCGTGCCAGAAGGATGCCCGGAACCAGTACCTCACCACGGATGCAGACGGTCATCTGTGCTACTATCACACGCTGGTCTCTGTTTCCACGCAGGAAGTTCAGGCCGTTGTCCGACTGTCACTGAAACCAAAAAATCTGAAAACATTAAAAACGAATCATGCCTCCAGCCATGAAAGCATCCTGCTTCTCAACAACAAACATGCTTTGCTTTACCGCGGAAACAATAACGCTTCGTTTAAATTTTCAGATGTTTCCAAAGCTCTGAAAAATAAGGAAAGAATTTTATATTCGGGGGATACCAGTTACATCATGACAAGCACAACCAGCCAGGTCTCCGGCATCACCTTTATCTGTCTGATTCCGGAGAAGCTGATCAATATGGAAATCCAGCAGCTGGAAAAAAATGTACAAATTAATGCAGCTGTCATCTGGCTGCTTTCTCTCCTTTTGATCTATCCGTTCCTTCTGCTGATCACCTCACCGCTCAAACGCCTCTCTCTGCAAATGGCAAAAACGGGGGAAGGAGATTTTACCACACGGATACACGAAGGGGGAAGCCGGGAAATCTGTGAACTGTCCAACAGTTTTAATTCCATGGTCAGGCATATTTATAAATTGATCCGTAAAACATATGTCGCGGAACTGAATGCAAAAGATGCACGGCTTGCCGCCTTAGAGGCACAGATCAATCCCCATTTTTTATACAATACCCTGCAGGCCATATCTACCGAGGCACTGCTCAATGATCAGATGAAAATTCATCGCATGATTACTTCTCTGGCATCCAATCTGCGATACACGATCAAGGGAAGCGTACTTGTCCCTTTAAGTGCCGAGATGGAATATGTAAAAAATTATATTTTTCTTCAGAAAATGCGAAATGAAGATCTCTTTGAATTCCATGCGGATATCGATGAAGCTGCCAAAAACTGTATGATTCCAAAGATCAGCATACAGACGCTGATTGAAAATTCCATTATTCACGGAAGAAACCAGAATGATTTTCGTATTCACATTACCCTGACAGTAAAAAAACAGGCAGATACCATTGTGATCACGGAGGAAGATGATGGATGCGGTATTCCGGAGGATCAGTTAGAGACCATCCAGCACTCCTTCGAAATCCAGAAAACTACCGGACAGGACGGAATCGGACTTGCGAATCTGTATAATCGTCTGCAGATTTTATATGAAAAGCCAACAAACTTTAAGATTGCATCCAAAGAAGGTGCGTATACCCGGATTACCCTTGTACTTCCTGCCGCACCTGACCATTCAAAAGATATTTTCAAAAGAAAGGAGTAAGACTTATGTTTAAAGCATTGATTATAGATGATGAAAGACCTGTACAGATTGCCGTATCCAAACTGGGACGCTGGTGCTATTACGGCATCGAGCCACCGGCTACGGCAATCAATGGAAAAGATGGGCTCTCCTGCATGCGTGAACTGCATCCTGATGTCGTTTTCGTTGATATGAATATGCCAGTCATGGACGGATGTACCTTTCTGGAAAAAGCCCATCACGAATTTCCGGACAGCCAGTACATCGTTATCAGCGGATATGACGAATTCCATTATGCCCAGCAGGCACTCCGTTTCGGTGCATGCGATTATCTGCTCAAACCCATTGAAGAAAATGCCTTAAATTCCGCCATTGAAAAGGCGTTACACCACATTGATCCGGATCTGGTGTTTGGGCAGAATGCCACAAAAACCACAAATACTTCCCCGGAAGAAGTGATTTCCATCATCAAGGAATTTGTGGAAAGCAACTATTGCACCAATATCAAAATTTCCATGTTTGCCGATAAATATTTCTTTTCGCAGGAATATCTCAACAAACTATTCAAAAACAAATACGATTATACCATCTACGAATATGTTTTAAAACTTCGCATGGAACGTGCCAAAGAGCTCTTAGGGCAGCCTGATATAAAAATCATGGATATTGCGGAACGTTTAGGCTATGCCGATAACCACTATTTCAGCAAAGCATTCCGGACCTATTACCATGTCACGCCAACGCAATACCGCAATCAGCTGCAGAACCCTTAAGGGTTCTGCACGCGTGTCCATACCTGCATTTCGTTTTCTCCGCGGTTTGCCCATGTGTAATACGGAATATAATGCAAACGTACCTTTTGCTTCTGCGGCTTTTGATACATGTGATAGAGAGTCTCCTCTGCATCCCCATTCTCTGTCAGCCGCCACCCGTCTGTTTCTACCATTTTTACTACGGTATCGCAGATTTTTCCCTCCGACACCGATGCATGCATATCTGTATCGACCAGCAGTTCATGCAGGTTCTTTCCATTGTCTTTCTCTTCAAGGCAGTAAACCACAGGGCCGCGCATAATCGCTGCCTTGCCAATATCCTCGCGGACACACTCCGATGCTGCAAACATCTGTACCTCCATTGGAAAATCAATACAGAAGGTTTCTTCCCTGTTCCACACTTTTTTCAAATACAGGTATCCATCTTTTTCTTCCTGTGCGGCATCCTCTATTCCGGAAATTTTATAATTTTTACACCATCCCGGTATCCGGAGTGCCAGCGTCATTTTTGCATTTTCAGCCTGCACACGGATCTTTATGTTTCCTTCCCATGGCATATCTGATTCCATCTGCACGTTTACCGTTTTCCCATTCACCGTTTTTTCCACATTGCTTCCCATATACAAATGCACAAACAGCGTATCCTCATTTTCTGTAAATGCATAAGATCCAATGGAACTGATCAGGCGCGCAAGATTTGGCGGGCAGCATGCACATCCGAACCATTTCTGCCGTACCGGTTTGACATGAAATTTCCGTTCATCTTTGTGGCACGCCTCCGGCAGCACCTCCAGCGGATTCACATAGAAAAAGCTTTTTCCGTCCAAAGCCATTCCGCTTAATACGCCATTATACAATGCCCGCTCCATAATATCTGCATATTTTGCATCCGGAACAATTTCCAGCATACGCCGCGCCCAGAACATCAGTCCGATCGATGCACAGGTCTCTGCGTATGCCGTATCATTCGGAAGATCATACGGAAAAGAAAAGGCTTCTCCCAAATGTGTTGCACCGATGCCCCCTGTAATATACATTTTCTTTTTCGTCACATTATTCCACAGACGTACACATGCCTGATACAGTTCTTCGTCCTTTGTAATACGTGCAATATCTGCCATACCGGAATACAGGTACACGGCACGGACTGCGTGACCAAACGCCTCATCCTGCTGCCGTACCGGCAGATGTGCCTGATGATAGCTATACCGCAATTCATTCTCATGCCCTTTCTTTACGGTTTCCGGATGTTCTTTATCAAAGTAATATGGTTTTGTGCCTCTTTCATCAATAAAAAAGCGGCTTAAATCCAGATACTTTTGTTCTCCTGTAACTTCATAAAGACGGACGAGTGCCATTTCTGCAATTTCATGTCCCGGATATCCCTTGCATTTTCCTTCCTCCGGTCCGAAATAATCTGTAGCATAATCCGCGAATCGTTCCGCCGCATGAAGCAGTTTATCTTTTCCCGTTGCCTCATAATATGCCACAGCACCTTCGATCAGATGCCCCATACAGTACAATTCATGATGGTCGCGTAAGTTGGTAAAAATACCATCTTTTCCATTGATAATATAATACGTGTCCAGATATCCGTCTTCCTGCTGTGCCGCACAGACAATATCAATTGCAGCATCTGCAACCTTTTCCAGATCCGGATCGGGATGCTGTGTCAGCGAATATCCGACCGCTTCCACCCACTTGGAAAAATCCGTATCCTGAAATACATATCCATAAAACTCATCCTTGAGATTTTCTGGATCTTCCGGTAACATCTCAAATCCACGGTATGTATACGAAGGTTCTTTATACGCAGCTCCCTGTTTTCTCTTTTGCCGGTTCATTTCTGCCGCCACTTTAAAATTATGCATACAATAACTTGGTGCTGCGCCTTCTACTTTATCATTCAACGCATTCCACTGATAAGGGATCACCTCCGTACGCACCAGTTCCATCTCATTTTTCCAGAATTTATCTGTAATCTGCATCCTGCGCAATGAAACAGGATATGAAAATTTTTCTTTTTCCATATGCATTCCTCCTAATGTATAATCAAGAAATCACTATCCAATTTATCTTCTTTGTTATATACTTATAGTATATATTTTATGTCAAAAAATCCATTGTCAAACCGGAAAGCAGCATGTATAAAATGGAAAGGATTTCGATATGGTATTATTAGAAAAAATGGGAATGCACACCATAAGCAGCGGTAATTATGTAACTTCTGTCAACGGAATGATTCATCCCGACCGCATTATGAAAGAACATGATTTCTTATATATGCTTGATGGCAGCTGGGAAATCTGTGAAGATCACGAAACTTATCAGATGCAGACCAATGATCTTTTAATTCTTCCCGCCGGAAGGCACCATTATGGTCAAAAACTCTGTAATCCCGGAAACCGTCATATGTATCTGCATGTTCAGCCTACTCCGGCAGAATCTCTCCCTTCTGCCTCTTTTTCCCCATCCCTTTGTTCCTTTCCGTCTCTGCTGCACTGTCAGTCCGATATGCGCATCCGCCAGCTTATGCAGGAAATGATTTCTCTCACCTGGTCCCAGACACCAGAACGGGAAAACCGTCTTTTTCTGCTGTTTTCCCTGCTGTTATGTGAAATTTCTGAATTATGTGCCGATACAACAAACCGGATGATCTCCGATCCCGTTGTCGAAGAAATCATCCGGCTCATTCACGCAACTCCACAAACCTTTTTCTCTGCACATGAAATTGCTTCCCGCTATTTTATTTGTGAACGTACATTAAACAATCGGTTCCATCAGGCCTGCGGAAAAACTTTTTCCGCCTTCCAGATGGAATCCAAACTGGAAATGGTTCGTCAGTTTCTTCTTACCCAGCCGGAAACCACCTTGCGGGAAGTCGCACTGAACTATGGATTTTATGACGAATTTCATCTGAGCAAGGCATTTAAAAAACAGTTTGGAGTATCCCCTTCCAAATACAGAAAAGCATTCTGTCAATATCTTGTTTCCACATAGAATCCACTTTCCTGTAACTCCTTTTTTGTTATTTTTCTTCCCCAGTGAACTGTGGTATTATAGTTTCCTTCCACGACCGTAAGCGTATTTCCGTTCTTCTGGAGAACCATAACGGAATGTTCGTTTCCGATGCGGATATGATGTTACTGTTCAGAGGTAAACTTGTAACAAAAGAACCGATGGTATAGACTAATCGTAGTCAAAACCATCGGTTTTCTTATGCAAATATTTCTGCAATCTCGCGGAACAGATTGGCCTGCTCTTTTCTGCGCATCAAAACCAGCATGCTCATGCATTTACAGAGATGGTCGATGCTTGACGGACTCCGGAATGACACAGCCTGCGCCTGTTTTCTTTTATATTTTCTCAGCAGCCGTTCGGCTTCGTTATTCGTGGCAGGTACATTCTTGTTATGGAGGAAAAGAAGATGGTCTTTCTTATACTTTTTCATCCTTTTGTACAGGTTGTATCCATCACGGTAGTATTTCCCAGGCGGCTCATAGTCGTATTCATCCCCAGCTATGGACAGGATTGTTTTATAACGTTCTTCAAATTCGGAGACGGTCTGCGGATCTGGCCCTTCTGATTCAGATAAACCATTCCGGTAATGGATCATTTCCTGTATCAGGGAATGCATCTGCCTGTTCCATGTACGGTCTTTTTCGTTGTCCATGCTGTCTTTCAGATAACGCAGTACATGTGCAAGGCATTCCTGGTGGCCGGTTCCATACTTATAAAAGGTTACATCATGATCATGGACCAATGCCCCCTGATAGTCTTCAACGACCGTTCCCTTTATCCCATCGTGTCCCTTTTTGTCCCTGGCAAAATAGAGCACACCGCCATCTTTCTGCCTCTCAGTTATCCGGTGTGCGGACTTTTTGTCCCTGGCAAAATAGAGCACACCGCCATCCGGGACCGCACATACAAATACATACGAACTTTCCCCGTTTACACGGGCATTGGTACAGTCTGTATGCATGACAGGGGAAAGCAGCATGTCGCAGAAAATCTCTTTACGCTGGGATTCTGTTTTTTGGGCAAATGACCGGCAGAGATTATTGATCATGCCTTTTGATATGTTTATTTTTCCATCTGTCAGATCAGACAAAAACCTGCGGCTTTTATCAATTGATGTACAGCAGCCATTATTCAGCAGAAACAGGAAAGCACGTAAATTTCCTCCATAGTTAACGTCATCAATGACTCCCTGTGGAAATGGTGCATGGATCCGTTCACCTGTTTTGGAATTATAGTACACATCGGCATGATACCCGGTCACATGCACTTCTACGCTGATGTCGATTTTCTGCTTTGTAATGGTTTTCGATGTTTTCTTAAAGTCAGGGTCATGGAGTACTTCTTCGGGTGCAGGAAGATAGATTTCCCTTGTCGGGGTGAGTTTCTTTCTGCAGTGCCCCCTGTGTCCTGGCTGTCCACCGGGTTTCCTTCCTGTCTTTTCGCGGCTGTTGGATATTTTTTTGCGGGCGATAGATTTTGAAGACGGGATGGATGAGTTTTCATAGTTCCGGTTAATCTGTGCCGTCAGTTTCTGTACTTTTTGTTTTTCATCATCAAGCTCTGTCTTTACTTTGTAAAGTTCCCGTCTCTGGGAAGTTACTTTTTCAAGGGCAGTGTCGCGCTGTCTTTCTGCACGGATGACCCTTTTTTCCATCATATCCGCCTTTTTTACTGCTTCGGCGACCATACGGCCGCATTCTTTTTGCAGCTGTTCAAAAATCTCAAACCATTGATTCCGAATCGTAATGGCATGGCTGTGTTCTTTTGCTACAGCTGCTTCCAGTTTTGCAATTCTGCGTTCCAGGGCACGCACCTGTGTAAGGTGCTGTTTTTCCATTCGGATATATTTTTCTCCCGACTGAAAGGCTGCAAGTTCTTCCTGTGCTGCTTTCAGCCTGTATTGAAGTACTGTAATGGTTTCAAAAGAATTTCCCATCCCCATGCCGCGTCCTTTCCTTAAATGTTTGTCAGACCATCAATGATTTTTTCTAATTCTGCATTATGTTCCTCAAGGGATTTGATCAATGAGGATTGGGTTTCAATGACCCTGTGCTGCAGTCCGTTCGTATGCCCAAGACTGCCTATAAGTTCTTCATATGCTTTGAGTTTGCTTTTATCATCTGCGTTCATTTGTGCCTCCTTAAGTATAGGATAAGTATAGCAAAAACAGGGACGAATGGGAAATCGGACGAATTCCGGGACTGGCAGAATGACGGTGGATAACCGGCAGAAAAATGAAAGAAGCAGGACTGGAAATCCGTATTCCAGCCATGTAAAAACCGGAAAACATGCAGGTACTGTTTATAATTTCAAAAGAAAAAGCAGGATTCGGAAGTCGTTAACGGGACTTCCCATCCTGCTTGAGTTTATCCACAAATATATTTTTTTAAATTTCGTCAGTTTTTACAATGGTCTGAACAGTAACGATTTTCAAGCAAAATAATTAAATAAATTGGTGCATTGACACAAAAAAGCACCTAATCTTTGGTATAATAAAGTCAGGAAGGCAAGTATGATGCACAAAACAGATGCTGCCATCCAGCTTATCCGGAATGCGCTCACTGCCGGAATAAAGGCTGGTTATGTGCTTATGGATACCTGGTTTACGACAGAGCCAATGCTTAAAAACATTCTGGAATGGATTGCATCCCAAGCCGGATTTATTCAGGCTTTACTCGGAAGTATCTGCTGGGAAAGTTGAGTTACTTGACTGTAAAATGAAATGGGGTTATTCTTTTTATATTAAGAAATGGGTTTTTTGTCCGGTAAGCTGTTATCGCTGAAGGGGTTGCTCGTTTCTTTTTTTATATCTATTATTTTTCTGCACCTCATCGTAATAAGCCTTATACCGGTACGCTGTCCTGCGGCTGATTTCCCCCTGTGCAACAATTTCCATAATTGTCATCCCACCCTCGTATTTTACAGCAAAATCCCGGTAAGAAGTCATCCATGCTTCGTCATGCTTTTTTCCTCCCGCCGGTATTGCGGTTTTTATATACTTCGAGTTCCGCCCGAAGCTGTTCGTTTTCCCGTTCCAGTTGCGCAATACGTGGAGGTGAAACAGGAAAATGGCATTGGTTAGGTTGCTCTAACTAATGCCATTTTTGAATGGAATATCCCCGTTTTGAAATTTTCCTCATGCCCCTCTTTCCACATGGACTTTGCAAATTTCTTTTCATCAAATTCTGTTAACAGCATATGGCGCACCT
>OIYG01000287.1_pt1 | contig 53408 bp, 58 predicted proteins | sample 1587861 | NCBI WGS metagenome assembly OIYG01 (sample SAMN03283272) | human gut metagenome | biome: human-associated habitat; material: feces | host: Homo sapiens | place: Peru | collected 2012
GTAGTTTATATTAAAGATAACCAAATACAAGAAACTATACCAGCAACAATAGAAGATGGATATATAGTTTTTGAAACATCACATTTAAGCGAGTATGGAATCGTTGCAACAGAAAAATCATCAGGTACAAATGTAGAAAATCCTAAAACTGGTGATAATGTTATGATGTATCTAGCAACTGGCATTTTATCCATTATTGGACTTGCTGGAGCTTCATTAATTGTTTATAGAAAAAAACAAACAAATTAGAAGAAAAATATATTTGGTTATATTAAAAACCCTAGTAACTATTAAAGCTACTAGGGTTTAATTTTAATTATTTAATATTGCATAACAATAATCATATACATTTAAATGTTTATTAATTTTTTTATTAATAATTTTATCTTTAAAATCAGTTTCAAAAAGATTAAATAGCATTTCTATTGTAAAATTTTTCTTTTCTTTTTCAGTTAGTTCTAAATACTTGGCTGAAAAAAGTAATAGATGCTTATATTTAGCAAAATTAACAATATTTTTACTATTACTAGAATCTAGTTTATTTAATACTTCTTTTAATAATATAATTATATCTTTAATATTAAAATTGATGTAGAAACTTTTATTTTCTAATAAATAAATAGCTAACCTAACTTTATCAACAATATTTAAATTATCATACATATCTATTAAATCAAAAACCTTTTTAGTATTATTATCTAACAACATATTATACCTCTTTTCTTTGTTTATACTTTTAAAATTAACTTAAATCTTGAATAAAATTTTTAATTTAAAATTCTATTTTTTAGAAAAATCAAAAAGATTAAATATTGATTTTTTCCTTATTTTATGGGCTATAAGCAACTTTTCTTAATTACTACCTGTGTCTATACTATATTCATCCAACTCTTTGTTTCATACCACCAGACAAATTCTTTGGATATTTATATATAAAATCTTTAAGTCCATAAGTATTAAGTAACTTAATTACATATTCTTTATTTTCTTTAGTTAATTTTTTCTTTATCTTAAGTCCAATTAAACAATTATCTAAAATAGTTAAATGGTCAAATAAACAATCCTGCTGAAGCATATACCCTATTTCTATATCTTTTTTATAATACTCTATATTACCAGAATTATATTCTTCTAAAGAAGCAAGTATAGAAAGTAATGTAGATTTTCCGCATCCTGAAGGTCCCACTATTGCAATAAAATCATTATCATTTACATTAAATGAAACATCTTCTATTGCAGAAACTTCCCCATTCAAAGAGAAATAACTTTTATTTAAGTTATTAACACTGAGAATCTTATTCATAATCTTTAAAAAATTCACTATATATTAATTTATCATAATCCACATAACTATCTAATTCATTACCAGCAATAATAATATCTTGTATATGTACAAATTCTTGTTCATTAATAGTAATATTCTTCTTCCATGCTCCACCATCTTTATATCTATCAATAATCTTAACTAAATCATTAAGTGATGTATCAGGAAAGAAACTAGTAATAGATTTAGCAATATCTAAAGAATTAGAATCTTTAACAAACTTAAGTCCCTTATTAATTGCATTAGAAAATGATTTTATAACATCTTTATTATTATTTATAAAACTACTTCTAGCATTATAAGCAGTATATGGAACATTACCACCTAACTCTCCAACATATGCTACTACATATCCATATCCATTCTTTTCAACAGATAAAGCATTTGGTTCAAATAGAGTAACAAAATCCCCAATACCAGAAATAAATGCTCCTTCCATCGCTGCAAAAGCAATGGATGTATCAATAGTTAGATCCTTCTTAGGATCTATTCCATTTTGTCTAAGTGCCCATTCAAAAGTAAGTTCAGGCATACCCGCAACTCTTCCACCAATTACAGTCTTACCCTTTAAATCTTCTAAAGCAAAATTATCATACTTTTCTCTAGATACTAGAAACGATCCATCTTTTTGTGTCAATCCAGCAAAAGTCTTAACATAATCTTTCTCTCCACCATTGTAAACATAAATAGTAGCTTCTGTTCCAGATAGTCCAATATCAACATCACCAGATAACACTGAAGACATAACATTATCCGCACCATTTGCAAGTATAAGTTCAATATCAAGTCCTTCTTCCTCAAAGTAGCCATTACTAATCGCTGCATATTGTGGTGCATAAAAAATAGTATGTGCAACCTCTGCAAGTTTTAATTTTTTTAAATTAGAATGATCTTCCTTCTTAAAAACATTTAAAACCACAAGAATAATTACAAGTACAAAAACTAAACACCATATAATATATTTTTTCATATAACCTCCTAATCATTTTTATTATATTCAAAATATAAATTAGTGATAATGAAAAAATACCAACCTAAATTGATATTTTATTTTATATAATTATCTATATCCACTTTTATATTCTCATTAGTTAATTCTTCCTCAAATAAATCCTTAAACTTAACTAAATATTTCTTTATAACATCAGGATATACTGCCTTACTAAATCTAATTGCATCATATATATTTTTAAAAGTAACTTCTTTATTATTTTCATAAACTGCATTAGAAAATGCTTGTCTTAACATAACAAGTGCAACATCAGGATACCTTGAAGCATTCTCATATACTCTATTATATTCACTAGTAATATCCACTATAAACTTAATAATATTTTCATTAACAAAGTTAGTATAAGGTAATTTAACACCAGTTTGTTTCTCTATTTTAGGTAATGTCTGCATAAGTATTTGAGCACACATCTCACTTGTAGGCTCCATAACATCAACCTTATCAAATCTACGTAAAAAAGCCTTATCTCTAAGTATATATCTATTATATTCATCAGTAGTAGTAGCACCAATCATCTTAATCGTACCACGACTTAATCCCTCTTTAAACATATTAGCAAGGTCTAATGCTCCTTGACTATCACTACCAATTAATGTATGTATCTCATCAATAAATAAAATTACCCTTTCCATATTCTTAAGTTCATTAACAAGTTTTAATACCCTATTTTCTCCATCATCTTCCCCAATTAATGCCGTAGTATTAACTCTATATATCTTATAATTTTTAAGAGCATCAGGTACTTCATTTCTTTGAATTTTGTATGCTATACCTTCAACTATCGCCGTCTTACCAATACCAGGTTTACCTACTAATACACATGATTTCTCTGGTGTAAGAAGTACAAGTATTGCTTTTTTTATCTCTTCTTCCCTAGCAATCGCAGGATTAGTAATATATTCTTTACTAGTAAGTTCATCAGCATATCTACTTAATATAGAACCATTATCACACTTAGTATTAGTAACATCTATATTATTCCCTATAGGTAAACTTGTATCATATAATCTACTCTCCATAATTCCTCATCTTCCTAAAATAATAACAGCAATTAATATACTAGACATAATAATAATATTTATTAAAAAGAATATATTAACATAACCATTAATCTTATATTTATTATCTATCTTCTTATAATTATCTATAGGCATATCATTATCTTCAATAACAACAAACTCTTTATCATCATTACTCATAATAATTCCTCTAATTTACTTTTAATACTATTATCATTAACACTATCTATTATCTCTTTTATCTTTAAACTCTTTTTATATAACCCTAAACTATCTTCATAGAAAGTAAGTTTCTTTTCTATCAATTTAATACTCTTGTGTATTGCATTTCTACTTACCCCAATATTCTCACTTATCTCACTTAAAGACAAATTATTAAAGTAATAATCCTCAAAATATTCTCTTTGTTTTAAAGAAAACAAACTATAATAATAATCATATAAAATAATATAATAATCTCTCTTATCCATAACTATACCGTTAAAACTATTGTATAAATGATAGCAGCAATAACTAAGAATACACCAAATTCAAAAAGTCCATATACTAAAGATTTCTTACTATTATCATTAATATAATAATAAGCAATACAAAATAGTAATAATCCTATAGTTATAAGAAGCGCAGGTATAAATATACTATTCTTAATTACAGCATATATTAAAAATAATATTATAACTCCCACTATATAACAAGAACACTTTTCATAAAATCTATTATCTTTCTTTTTCTTATTATCTATCTTCTTTTCTATCTTTTTAGTTTTTTTCTTAACTTCCTTAATTACTTTCTTTTCTGTCTTATATATATTATCTTTAATATCATCTTTCTTTTCTACTATTTCTTTACCAAGTAATTCTTCCTTTTTTTCTATTTCATTTTCTAATAACTTAAGTTTTTCCTCCTTCTGTTTAAGTTTTAACATAACCTCATCATTAACTTCATTTACTTTTTTCTTAGCATTACTATTATTCTTTCTTTTAACAATATTTTTATTATTACCTTTCATATTATCTTCCCTTTCTATTATAACTCTTTAAATAATCCATAAATATATTTTTCTATATCAAAAGTCTTTAAGTCATTAACTCCTTCTCCTAGTCCTATAAACTTAACAGGAATACCTACTTCTTCTTTTATAGCAATAACTATTCCCCCTTTTGCAGTACCATCTAATTTAGTTAAAATAATACCCGTAATATCAGTAATTTCTTTAAATGCTTTTGCTTGTATAATACCATTTTGTCCCGTAGTAGCGTCTATTACTAAGAATGTTTCATGTGGAGCATTAGGAATAATCTTTTTAATAACATTATTTATCTTAGATAACTCATTCATTAAATTAACCTTATTTTGTAATCTACCCGCAGTATCAATAAGTACTACATCATAATTTTCCTTAACTGCTTTATTAACTCCATCATATATAACTGCTGAAGGATCTTTACTTAAAGAATGTTCTACATAACACCCAGTTTTCTCTCCCCATAAAACAAGTTGTTCTACTGCTCCTGCTCTAAAAGTATCACCCGCAATTAACATAACCTTCTTACCTTCATTTTTATACTTATTTGCTAATTTACCAATCGTAGTAGTCTTACCTACTCCATTGACACCCACAAAAAGTATTACTGAAGGTTTATTACTTAAATCAACCTTAGAACTAATAATATTGTTTCCAACATACATTATAAGTAATTCATCTACAATAATTTCTTTTAATTCTTCTGGACTAGTAATAGATTCTTTCTTTACTCTAAGTCTTAATTTATCTACAAAAGACATAACAGTATTAACACCAATATCTGCCATAATAAGTATATTTTCTAACTCTTCAAAATAATCATCATCAATATTTTTATATTTATTAGATAAATTAGATAACTTAGAAATAAATTCATTCCTACTTTTTCTTAATCCCTCATCATATTCATCAACATTATCTTTCTTCTTAAAATCAAATGTTTTCTTTATTTTATCAAATAGTCCCATCTTGTAACCTCCAGTATATATATTATTATATCATTTATAGAAAGAAAAAGTAAAGTAATTTAACAACATTTACATATAAATAAAAGAAATATATAACATACTTCTTCTATTTAAAATTACTATTTATCTCATCTATCTCTTTATTAATTAAATCTATATCTATTATATTACTAACTTTATTATCATTAATATTATATTTCTCTTTAATTTTAATAATTCTATCAACAGAGTTGTTGATAAGTTCATTATCTATCTTCTTGTTATTATACATATCAACAACTTTATTAATTATCTTATAATCGTTCTTTTTATATTTAAATAAAACTATATCACTACCAGAATTAAATACTCTATCAATTATATTAAATCTATAAAAAGATAATGCCATCATCCTAATATCATCAGTAATAACAAGTCCATTATAATTATATTTATCCCTAATATAGTTCTTAATAAATCTTTTAGATATAGATGCTGGCACACCATAAGTAATACCCTTAACAACGATATGCCCAAGCATTAAAGCATCACAAGAGTTATTTATTGCATCAAGAAAAGGCTTAACATGACTATCATATAATTTTTTATTATGCACAACAGGCACAAAAATATGTGAATCCTTCCTAGACATACCATGACCAGGAAAATGTTTTATAACAGATATTATATTATTATCTTGTAACTTTTTCATATAAGAAACACCATAATTAGATACAACATCTATATCACTAGAAAAACACCTTTTATATAATACACCATTTTCCATACCATTATAAATATCTAATACTGGAGAAAAATTCATATTAATACCACTATTACTTAAAATATATGAAGTAATATCAACACTCTTCTTTAAAATATTTATATCATTTAAACTAGATAAATCATATATATTCTTAATATTATGTATTTCATTTGGTAATCTATTAACCCTACCACCCTCTTGGTCTATAGCTATAAATAAAGGAATTTTATTTTCTTTATTAGCATCCTTTAACTTATTAATTATATCAACCATCTCTTGATATGAAGAATAATTCTTTTTATATAAAATTACTCCTCCTATCTTATAATCTCTTATTAAAGAATATAAAGGTGTTATATCTTTATTATTAATACCAAACATAAACATTTGACCAATCTTTTCATTAGTAGTTAAATCAAATACTTCCATTAAATCCTCCTTAAAAAAGAAGAAAAGACTTATTTAGCCTCTTCTGTTGCTCTAGTTTCTCTAATAACTGTTACCTTAATAGTACCAGGATATTGCATCTCATTCTCGATTCTTTCTTTAATTTCCCTAGCAATAGAATATGATGTTAAATCATCTACTTCATCAGGTTTTACCATAACTCTAAGTTCTCTACCTGCTTGAACAGCAAATGTTTTTTCAACACCGCGAATAGAATTACCTATCGCTTCTAATTGCTCTAATCTTTGGAAATAGTTTTCTGATGAATCATTCCTTGCTCCAGGACGAGATGCTGATATAGTGTCTGCTATTGCAACAATAACAGATATAACACTAGTTGCTTCTTTATCACCATGATGTGATTCAATAGCGTTTATAACAACCTTATCCTCATTAAATCTTTTTGCAAGTTCAGCACCAATTTGTACATGGCTTCCTTCCATTTCAAAATCAATTGCCTTACCTATATCATGAAGTAGTCCTGCTCTTTTAGCAATATTAGCATTTACTCCTATCTCACTAGCAAGTAATCCACTAATTCTTGCAACTTCCATTGAATGTTCTAAAGCATTTTGCCCATAACTACTTCTAAAGTGAAGTTTACCAATAATTTCAACTAGTTCTGGATCAACTTTAGATAGTCCTAAACTATAGATCGCCTCTTTACCATATTCCCTAATTTTTTGGTTAACTTCTACACACATCTTATCATATACTTCTTCAATTCTTGCAGGATGTATTCTCCCATCCTTAATTAAAGTTTCAAGAGTAAGTCTTGCAATTTCTCTTCTTAAAGGATCAAAACTAGAAATAACAATCGCTTCAGGTGTATCATCAATAATTAAATCAACACCCGTAACAGATTCAATAGTCCTAATATTTCTTCCTTCTCTACCAATAATTCTACCTTTCATTTCATCATTAGGTAAATTAATTACCGAAACAGTTTGTTCATTAGTAATATCTGCAGCATATTTTTGCATACAAGTAACTAACATTTCTCTTGCTTTATCATCTACTTCTAATTTTGCTTCAGCTTCTCTCTCTTTAACATAAGATGCAATTTCCTTATCCATACTGTCTTCAACATTTTTCATTATTGCATCTCTTGCTTGTTCTTTAGTAAATTTACTAATTTTTTCTAGTATTTCAAGTTGTTCTTTCTTTATGTTTTCCATTTCTTCAGCAGTTTCTTGAATTTTCTTTTGTTTATCTAACAAATTATTTTCACGCTCTTCAAGCGCATTTTCCCTATTTTGAAGTGTAACATCTCTTCTATCAATATTATTTTCTCTTTGTAAAAGTCTATCTTCTGTTTCTTTCACTTCATTTTTCTTTTCTTTAATTTCTTTCTCAGTTTCAAGTTTTAATTTATGTATTTCTTCTTTAGTTTCAAATAAAGATTCTCTTTTTATTTTATCAGCATCTTTCTTTGCTTTATCAATTATAAGTTCTGCTTTACTTTGACTATTTTTAACTTTTAAATAATTTATAACAAGTAATACTATTACTCCCAAAATTAATCCAAGAACAAACATCAAAATGGAGAAACCAGTTCCACTCATAGAACACCTCCATTCTTATATCATTTATAGAATAAAATTACTTATTTAATTTAAACTATACAATATAATTGTATCTTTTATTTGTGTTAAAGTCAAGAAAAAAGAAGTTATTTCAATTCTAAATACACTTCTTTTAAACAACATATTAAATTATATATATAACACATTAATTTCTAAGACTCTTTAGTTTTCTTCTTACTAGTCTTTTCTTTTTTTATACCATAGTATTCTCTAACTTTAGTATCAATCTCTTTAGCAAGTTCTTTATTATCTTTAAATAATAACTTAACATTCTCTTTACCTTGACCTATTTTATTACCATTATAAGAATACCATGCTCCACTCTTTTCAATAATATTTGCTTCAGTAGCAAGGTCCACTAACTCACCTTCATATGAAACACCTTGTCCATACATAATATCTACTACAACACTCTTAAATGGTGGTGCAACTTTGTTTTTTACAACCTTAATTGTAGTTTTATTACCAATAACATCAGTACCAGACTTAATTTGTTCTCCTCTTCTAATATCAAGTCTAACAGATGCATAATATTTAAGTGCTTTACCACCAGGTGTAGTTTCAGGATTACCAAACATTACTCCAACCTTTTCTCTAAGTTGATTGATAAATATTACAATAGTATTTGTCTTATTAATAGAACCAGATAACTTCCTTAACGCTTGACTCATAAGTCTTGCTTGAAGTCCAACATGTGAGTCCCCCATTTCTCCATCAATTTCAGCTTGTGGAACAAGTGCTGCAACTGAATCTATTACAATAATACTAACTGCTTCACTTTTAACTAAAGCATCGCATATCTCAAGTGCTTGTTCTCCAGTATCAGGTTGTGAAAGTAATAACTCATTTATATCAACACCCAAATTAGAAGCATAAACTGGATCTAGTGAATGCTCTGCATCTATAAACGCTGCTCTTCCACCATTTTTTTGTACTTCAGCAATCGCATGTAATGCAAAAGTAGTTTTTCCTGAAGATTCTGGACCATATATTTCTATAATTCTTCCCTTTGGATATCCTCCTGCACCAAGTGCAATATCAAGCGATAATGACCCAGTTGAACTTGTCTCTATCTCCATCTTTTCTTGGTCACCTAACTTCATTATCGCACCCTTACCAAATTGCTTTTCTATATCAGCAAGAACTTGTGATAACGCTTTATCCTTATCATCAATTTTACTCATTTTTAACCTCCTATCACAGTACAAACTAATTGTATAATAGTTTTATATCTTTGTCAATACTTTTTGAACATTTGTTTGCGTTTTTTTCTAAAAAAAGAAAAGTTATTACTCATTAACTCTTCTTTTTACCTTATATTTACCATATTTAATCTTCTTAGATAATTCACAAATATCACTAGCATTAACAGTAACATGAACATCATACATTCTAATTAAATCATCAACCATCATAACATACTTATCTACTGCTTCATCATAATTTTTAGTAGTATTTAAATTAACAATAATATCATATAAATAATTTTCATACATATATTCTGCAACTTCATATCCATGATCGTCTTTAAACATCTTATCACTAATAATAGGACCTACTACTTCATATTCAGCAAGAAGTGGATAAAACTTTTCATTCTTAACTAAATAAGAATCCCTAAAATCTCTTAAAGTTTCAAGTCCTAAACACTTATCAGGAAAATGAAACATATTACATATAGTAGTAGTTAAAAAACAATTACTTCTACCTTCATAATCACTTCTCCTATCAAATCTACCACAAGCCTTATCTCCTTGAGGAAAATATCTACAATACTCAGTACACCATCCCTCACCATAACTATTTCTATCATTTTCATCATAATATTTACAATCAATACATTGATAATAACTCATATTATCCCCTCCAATTGCCATATATAATATCACACAACAGAATAATAGTCAACAAAAAAAGATAGCATACACTATCACTTAACACTCAAATATGGCTTTGCCATCATATAATACTTAATTCCTGATACAACAGATAATATTGCTGCTAAAGCAAGTAAAAAATCATTTACTCTAAGATTTAAAAGTTCAAATGGTATATTATAAAATAATGTAAGTGCAAGTCCCACCATCAAAGATGCCGTTTTAACTTTTGCTATTCCTATCGCAGCAACAGCCTTACCATTATTACCTATAATCATCTTTATAGAGTCAACAACTATATCTCTTGCAATAATAATTACTGCCACAATAGAACTAATCTTACCATCACAAGCAAGTATAATAAGTACTGTATTAGTAAGTAATTTATCACTAATTGCATCAACCATCTTACCAAAATCAGTAACCATATTGTATTTTCTTGCAACAAAACCATCTAAAAAATCAGTAAGAGATGCAATAACAAATAAAAATCCTGCAATTAAATATTTAAGTTCTATGTGAATATTACCATTAAATAAGTATTTTGGCATATCAATACCAACTAACTCAAATGGAAACACAAGAATAACAATTATAATTATAGACATTATTATTCTAGACATTGTAATTTTATTTGCAGTATTCATACATATTACCTCCTAATAGCATATGTTACATTATCATTAATTTTACTACTATTCTGTTTTGAATTAAATATCAAAAATCCAACTACCCCTATTACTAAAATAATAACACAAATCAAAATAATTTTAAACGCATTATTATCTTTTTTTACATTAGTATATGGTGAAACAAACTCTTTTACTTCATCCTTCTTTTCTTCTTTAGCCTTTTCTATTACTTCAAGAGGTATTTTAGAAGTATAATCAAATAAATATTCATTAAACTGGTCTATTATTTCTTCACTATCAAGTCCTAAATACTTACTATAATCCTTAATCATACTCTTAAGAAGCATTATATCTTTAAAATCTTCTTTTTTACCTTCCTCAATACTAGTTATTTGACTAGGACGAAGTTTTAAATCCTCCGCAGCCTCTTCAACCGAGACTCCATTTTCCTCTCTTTTTTCTTTTAATTTTATACCAATTTCATTCATGATAAAATCCTTTCAAAATAAATAATAATATCTTATAAGCCACTTTCTGTACTTCATAAGAAGCGGTAAATATTTATCTATGCATATGCATCCATTCTCTAGTTCTTATTCCTATTAAATGGTTCCTCTACCAAAATTTGAGTTTCTTGCTTGTGGGGTTTACCTCGTTTCACTTTACTTATTTCTAAATAAACTCGTCTCTGTGGCACTTTTATATCATCTTTTTCAAATAGCATAAAGCCTTAGATAAGATGAAGCCGTCAAGTATAACTTGCCTTAGGTTATTTATTCCCTAAGCACAAACACTACTATCATCACAGATAGTGCAAGTGTGGACTTTCCTCTATATAAATTAATATACAGCATTTACCCAGATATTATTGTTCTTTTCCTAATACTATTTTCTCTAATTGAGAAATTCTCCTTATCAAATCAACATTTGTAATTTCTTTCTCGTCTAATTTAACTGCTTCAATACTAGACTTCAAATTTCTAATTTCTTGCTTAAGTTCTTGATTTTCTTGAACTAAAGTCTTTCTCTCGTTTTCTAAATCCTTAATAATATTATTATATTCATTATAATCTTTTATAATAACATCTAAAAACTTATCAACTTCTTGAAGTCTATATCCCCTTGCATCAATTTTAAATTCTTTCTCTAAAATATCTTGAATAGTTAAAGAAATCTTGTCGTGGTTCATATAATCACCTCTACAATAAAATTATCTCAAAAAATATCACTTTTGTCAATTAATTTTAAACTTGATAAAAAGTTCAAAATATATTTTATCACAAAACTAAATCAATTGCAAATATTCCGTCATTAAAAACTGATAAAGAGTATTACCATCATTTTATATTATTAACTAAAAATAAAAACTATAAAACTAAAACAGTCTTATAGTTAATACTTACCTAAGTTCTTTTATAACATCAGGATTATTATTAATCGCAGTAATTAACTTAATAATATCATATTTATTAAATAGTTTTACAACATCATCAAATGTTTGAAAAAAGAAATCTAGATTACTAGTTAAAATATAACCAATATTCTTTATACCTAGAGTATTTAAATAATTAATTATCTTTTTTACTTCTATTTCATTACAACTAAAACTAAATACAACAGTCGAAGAATACGTATCCATTATATTATCTATAACATTTTCTTCAATACCACAATCCTTTAAAAAATCTATCATTTTATAACTCCTTTATTCTTATTCGCACCATTATATAAAACATTAGCAATAACTTTAGAAACATATTTTAAAGCTTCCATTTCAGCTTCACTAAGTACAGAATCTTTAGTAATAGTAACAAGTACTAACGCTACTATCTCATCATAACTACTTCTTTCATCAATCCATAGATTTTCTTTCTTTAATAAACTACATATCTTTAATACCTTAGGTCTAGATACAGTAACTTCCACCTTAGGCCATTCTTTAGATTCTACAACAATTTGATAAGAAAGCCCACCATTACCCTTATTAATACTTGCATTATGAGACAAATTTTTAGGACTATCCAAAATGCTTATTAATGAATCATCAAGTATACCATTATAATATTTCAAATCTCTTGAATAATAATCTCTTAAAACATCATTAACAGAACTTAACTTTTCTTTAAAATAATTAAAATCCATTATATAACTTTTTCTTTTTATAACATTAATTATATCAGTAATATTATATACTTTATATTTATAAAAATGTAAGAATTCTTTTTCAGCATAATTCTCTGGTTCCCCTTGAGGGTCAGGATAGCTTTTATTACCTCTAACTAAATCACCCATAGTCATAAGTTTTTGATTAATAACTTCATATCTCTTACCATAAATATTTGTTTTTATAGTTCTAGAAATACCATTATAACTTTCATCGTCATCAGTAAAAATTCTCTTTAATCTACTATTAGATGCATCACTATCATTAAATCTAATACTTTCTCCCAAAGAGTAAGCCCTTTTAATCTTATACCATGTAAATGTAGATTTTCCCCTTTTTAGAATAGTCTTATATTTCTTTATATAATCATATAAATTACTCTCAATACATCTATCTAATATATATTCAACATTTCTTCCTGCAAAGCAACTAGAGTTTCTATAAAAAGAATTTTTATCAGTTAAACTATCATCTTCATCAAAAGAAATAATACCATAACTCTTAAATAGTTTAATATTCTTTTTTAATACTTCATTTGGAGTAGAAAAGAATACTTCTCTCTCCATAAAATCACTATCACTCATTGAATAATCAGTATCTTTTCCTAGTAATCTTTTATATAATTCAACATTCAAAGTAAAATCTAAAGAATTACCATATACAACGTCTCCCTTACTAATTCCTCCAGATTTATCACTTCTATTTCTAACTTTATATTCTCTTTTTCTACTAAAGAAAACTGTTCCCATCTTTAAAAGCATATCTAAAGAAGTATTTTTATTATTATCTAAAAACTCTCCCACTCTATTTACTGCTTTCTCATCATAATATATAAATATTTTAGAAATAATATTTTGATAAGTATTTATGTCTTCCGGAAACAATCCATAATTTTTAAAGAATCTTAATACCTTAGAAATATTTTCTATTTTTGATAATCTTTCTATTCTTTCTTTAAAATTATCATCAATTAAATCATAATCATATCCATTTTCTTTAAATAATGTAGATATTCTTTCTTTGATATTTTCGTATGTTTCTTCATCATTTTCATCAATAATAACTTCTTCCATCTCATCACTATTCTCGTTATAAACTTCACTCTTTTTAACAACAAGATACATACTAAGATTAACATATGTAAAAAAGTCTATTCTCTTATTTATATAACTTTCCTTAATATAATTAACTAAAGGTTCTAAATCATCATTATAACCTCCATCAATAATATTAAGTAACTTATCTATCTTTTTTACATTTTCTTTGTACTCAGTAACTTCTTTTCTATTATCTCTTTCATTCTTTAACTTATCTACATATTCTTTTACTTTACTATTAAGTTCATCATTACTTATCATAACATTACTATTTAAAATATTAGCAATAAAAGTAATAAATTCTTTAATATCATTATCTATAACTACTTCTAAATCTTCTTTAATATCACTCAAAGAATTCTTGTTATCAATACAACTATTTAACTTTTCTATTAAATCATTATAAACATTATATATCTTACAATTATTAGTAAGATTATTTTTATCTTCCTTTAACATACCAATAAGTATATCATAACTATTCATTAATTACACCTCTCTTTCCTTATGTAACCCATCTTGTTCCACAAAATTAATATTAAATCCATAATCATTATTAAGTTTCTTATAAGCATCAATAGTTCTAGAAATATATTCTTCAAGTAAAGATAAATCTTTATCAGTAAGTTCAGTCTTTAATGTACCATCATTTTCTCCCTTACGACTCTTATATTTTCCATTTTGATAAAATAATTTCATTAAGCTAGACTCTCCTAATCTTCTAATAGCAACATTATATCCATCTTTATCTACCTTTTTTACCATATTAGCAAAATTAATATATAATGTAAAATCCTTATCATTAGAAATAACAGCGTCAGGTAAATATTTTAATATAATACCTTTTACTTGATTAAATATTGGAGTATTAGGTTTTAAAGTAATTATTTCTTCCACAAATCTAACATTACTATTTCTAGTAGCACGATATCTATGCATACCTGTCTTAAATTTTCTATCTCTATCAAAGCATACAAAGTCATCAATCTTATCAGTATAGTTACTTACATTACTTTCTCCATTTAATAACATAAGTGGTTCACCATATGTAATTAACTCATTAATTAACAAAGAATATTCATCCTTCCAATTTCTACCACTACAAAGTGCAGCCTCATCAATAAGAGGTCGTGTACAAAAATCGCATATAACCACAGGTTCATTAGTATTTGAATCTATATCATTAATAATAAAACTCTTCATTATCTTTTCATTCTTACTACTAATACCATCATTAACATAATAACTAGTAATTGCGTCAAATGAATCAATATATTTATTATATTCACTAATTAGTTCATTATATAATTCTACAGTTATATTTTCTTCATACCTTGCTAGGATATCATTTAACTTATCTATAAATCCCTTAACAATATTATTAAAATGTTCAAAATACTCTCTGTCTTCATTTCTTAAATCAAAATAAATTTTACTACCATAAAAATTCCTTGAACTAATTTCTAATTCCTTAACAGCATCCTCTAAATTAGAATATCTCTTATTTTTTTCATTAGCGATCCTTCTAGCATCTTCCAATACTTTATATTTAACTATGTATATATCTTTTAACTTATTAAAATAATCAACATATTTTTCTCTTTCTTCCAAAGAATTACTATTATTATTTATAAAATCAATACAATAAGAAATACCAAATATTACAGTTTCTAAATCTATTTCTTCTGGATTATTAATTATATTAGTTAAGTCTTCTAAAGTAAGAAAGTCTACTCCATCAACGTATAAATCATCATAAGTATTAAGTAACTCTTCGATACTTGCCCTAATTTCTTTTATTTTTAGGGACTCATCACTAACTATAGGTTGTTCTTTTTTATCTTCAGTCTTATCTTCCTCAAAAGTAACAACTTCTTTTTCAAACTCATCATTTATCTTCTTGATACTATTTTTCTTTAACTTATAACTTGTTTCAATATTGTGAAGTATACTTCTAGTTATAAAATCAACAACGCCAACTTCCTCATCAAAAGAAAGAAATTTACACTCTAAAATATACTTCTTTATTTCAATTGCTTTATCATTACTTAAAACATCAAGCATCGAATATTCAAATATTTTTCTGTAAAAATCTAACTTTAATCTTACATCAGCAATATTAGAATTTAATTCCTTTAATTTTTCTTCTATTTTTTTAATACTATCTATCTTACTATTAACTTCATCAATTCTTTCATTAATGTCTTCTATAACACTTTGTAAAGAACTCAATATTTCACCATAACTTTGAGGAAAATATTTTTTAAAATTAGGCATAAAAAGACTATTTAAATTTTTAATATTTTCTTCTACCTCAAAATTAAACTTCTTTAAATAAGTTTCAAATTGACTAACATTTATATTCTCTAAAGAAATTTTTTCTAAACTAGAAGTAATATCATATTCATTATTTATCCTAAGTAGTTCATTCATTAAAATTTGATGTTCATTAACATACCCATCTAATTCATTAGTTAATTTATTAATTATTTCATTTAAATTCATATTAATCAATCTTTCTTTTTAATATTAGGATATTTATTATTACCAAATAAATTATTTTTATATTCTGTAATTTCTTCAACTTTATCACATAAAATCTTAGTAATTTGGCAATATAAACATAACTTCATATTCATATCAAACTCTAACAAAGCAATTCTCTCTAATAAACTATCATATCTTTCTTCACTAACCCCAATATTAGATAAAGTATCATTTAAAATAAGCGAATATGTACCTTTAATTAAACTATATCTCTCATCATATTCACTTTTCATTAGTCCATTCTCTTTAATAAATAAACCTATTCTATCAATTTCAAACTTAATTATAGATAACTTATCATTAATATTAAATTTAGAATATATATTTTTCTCTAAAGAAATATAATTCACGTTTGAAAACTTGGTAAAAAACTTATATAACTTAAATATATTTATACGTTCATTTAAATCAATATCATTCATCGAAGTAATACTCTTAATAATCTTATCATCTAACTTATTAGCATAATCATAAACTTCATACATCTCATTATTAGAGTCTATTATAAAATCATTTTTTTTATTGCTATCTTTCTCGCCCATAATCGAAATCCTCCAATATTATAATAACATCTATTAAACTATTTTTCAACAAAATTATTTATTTTTTGTTTCCTTTTACATATATTTAAGTTATAATTATACTAGGTGATAATATGTTAGGTTCAATAATAAAAATAGTAAATGAAATTATATATATAAAACCCGTAATAAATATATATGAATATGGTAATATAATAGGAAAACATATAGTATTTGAAAGTAAAGATACTATTCTTGTTGGAGAAGTAATAAATATTAGTGAAAACTTTTTAGAAGCCAAAGTTATTGGAGAAATAATAAACTCTAACTTTACATATGGGAACAATAACTACCCTGCTTTTGGTAGTAAAGTAAGATTAATAACTAAAGAAGAACTAGATTTAATGTTTTCAAATAATACTAACTATGCACTAAATATAGGAACATCTGCAAATTATAAAAATTATAATATTTATTTAAACACATCATCTTTCTTTTCAAACCACTTTGCTATATTAGGAAATACTGGTTCAGGAAAAAGTTGGGGTGTTGCAACAATATTGCAAAGTATATTCTACGACAACACCAAAAATCCTTTCAGGAGTAATATATTTTTATTTGATGCTTATGGAGAATATCAACAAGTTTTTAGTAGTATAAATAAATATAACACTAACCTTAATTACAAACTATACACAACAGACTTAAATAGTACAACAACAAGTCTAATAAAAATACCATTCTATATGCTTGATCAAGATGATATTGCAATTCTTTTATCTGTGGAAGACCCAAAACAAATACAAATAATAGAAAAAGCCCTTAAATTAGTAATATTTTTTAAAGATAACAATAAAGAACTATTAGATAAGAAAAACGATATAATTGCAAGAAGCATACTAGACATTATTTTCAGTGGTAAAAATCCCGCAGAAATAAGAAATAAAATAACATCTATATTAACTAAATTTAATACTGAAAATATTAACTTAGAAATAAACTTAACCAAAGGTGGATGGACAAGAACAATAAGACAATGTCTATTTATAGAAAAAGAAAATAAATTTGCGGACATAGAAATAATAATTGAATACTTGGAAAATTTTGTTAGAAATAACTTTGAACTATCTTTTCCTAATGGAAGTTTCATGTATGATATAAAAGACTTCTATAACGCTCTAGAATTTGCACTTATTAATGAAGGAGTTTTCAATAGTGATAAAGTATTTGATTATGCTAACATACTAAAAATAAGATTAAGTAATATAATAAATAGTAACTACTCAAAATATTTTGAATATGATTCTTTTATAACTAAAGGAGAATATATTAAAGATTTACTTAGAGTTAACAACGGTAAAGCACAAGTAATAAACTTTAACATAAGTCATATAGATGATAGATTTGCCAAAACAATAGTAAAAATATATTCTAAATTATTATTTAACTTTATAACTTCATTAGAAAAACGTGCAGAAATACCTTTTCACATAATTTTGGAAGAAGCACACCGTTATGTACAAAATGATACTGATACTAAAGTACTTGGATATAACATATTTGATAGAATTACTAAAGAAGGAAGAAAGTTTGGTATATTACTAGGACTAATCTCACAAAGACCCGCAGAAATAAGCGAAACAGCAATATCTCAATGTAGTAACTTCTTAATATTTAAAATGTTTCATCCTAAAGATTTAAGTTTTATTGAATCAGTAATTCCAAATATCGATAAAAATAGTATAAACAAAATAAAAGCCTTACCATCAGGTAACTGTATGATATTTGGTAATGCCTTTAAAATACCAGTAATAGTAAATATGAAAAAACCAGAACCTGCCCCACTTAGTAATAACTGTGACATAATAAATTCTTGGTATATAAACTAAAGAAAGAGCAAATAACTACTGCTCTTTCCTTTTTTCATTCTTTGTATTTTCATTTTTCATACTTAAACTATATGGAGTGTATTTAATTATAGTTTGTTTTTTTAATGCCTCATATATATTGGAAGCACCTATAAAGGAAAATATAGAAACCCAAATACTATAGTATATTTCTAATTTATAAAATATCATTGAAAAAGATATACCAAGTACAAAAGAGAATATTAAATTTAATACAAATATTTGATCCTTACTTTTTACAAAAGATAATTCTTTAAATCTTTGAACCAATATCATATTTATAACACTAACAAATATAGAAATAACAAGTAAATTAAATATTGTATCGTTAAATAAAAGTTCCATTATTCAATAGAGTCGTCAATAGGTATCTTATCAAGTTCTTCAAAGATATCACTAACTACTCCATTACCTCCTAAATTTTTATATTCCTTATATAAATTTATTAATGCTTCTTTTTCATATATGCATATTGATTTTTGCCTCTTCGCAGAATACAGTTTTTGTATAAATAAATTCTTAGTAAGGGCAAGTAAACTCTTTCTAGTAGATTCTATTGTTACCATAGTACTTTTAACTTTCTTATATAGAAAAACAAACAAAAAACTAATTAGAGAAAATAAAATTTGTGTAAGATAATCCATAATTAATTGCATATTACCACTTCCATTATATTATATGAAATATTATATATATGAAAATTTAATTAGCACAATTAAAAATATAAAAAAAGAAATATATTATACTTTTATAAAAAATATATAAGAAGAAAACGCACGTAAATTTCTATAAAAAGAATTAAAATTATTACACAAGAATTTATTACATAACAAAAAGTTAAATCTAAACGATGGCTGTTAACCGTAAAAAAAACAAACCCAAACGGATTTGTTATCTTCATAATGGCGCCTAATGTAGGACTCGAACCTACGACCTATCGGTTAACAGCCGAGTGCTCTACCGACTGAGCTAATTAGGCACGTTTTCTTCATAAGACTTCTTAATTATATAATATATTTATAAATAATGCAATACTTTTTTTGTATTTTTTTCTAATTTTTTTCATTTCCACACTTTAATTATACCCAAAATAACAAAGAAATATACAAAAAATATTAATTATGGTATAAATTTATGCAACTTTGGTAATATTATTACCAAAAAAGTAATATACATTCATATTTAGTTATAATTTATTTAAAGGGTGAAAATTATGAATTTTGGAGATAAAATTAAATACTTAAGAAAAAAAGACAACATGTCACAACAAGAATTAGCAAATAAACTAAAGATAAATAGAAATAACTTATCAAGAATAGAAACAGGTAAATCAGAGCCAAATGCTTCACTCATAATAAAAATAGCAAACCTATTTAAAATAGACGTAAACTCTTTATTAAACATAGACTATGACGAACCAAACCACGAAGAAAAAATAAAATACATAATAGAAAATTGTAAAATGTTGCCAGAAAATGATTTAGATTTTGTATTAAGAGTAATTGAAATACTAAACCAAGAATATGTAAAAAAGAAATAAAGAATAGATATCATTATTGTATAGTGATATTTTTTTTGTTATAATGTCTATGGAGGCAACATTATGAACTTAAGTAACAATTGGAAAGATTATGAATGCATATTAACTGGAGATAAAGAAAAACTAGAAAGATGGGGAAACGTAATTTTAAATAGACCTGACCCTCAAATAATATGGAATAAAGATAAAGATAACAAACTATGGAATAAATGGGATGGATACTATCATCGTAGTAATAAAGGTGGCGGTTCATGGGAATTTAGAAAAAAACTTCCTGAATTTTGGGAAATAAATTATAAACATCTTACTTTTAAAGTAAGTCCTACAAACTTTAAGCATACCGGAGTATTCCCAGAACAACAAACAAACTGGGACTATATAATGGATAAACTAAATGAAAGTAACTTAAAAGAAATTAGAGTATTAAATTTATTTGCATACACTGGATGTGCAACAATGGCTGCAGCAAGTTGTAATAATATTAGCGAAGTAGTCCATGTTGATGCATCAAAAAGCATTGTAGAATGGGCAAAAGAAAATATGCATCTATGTAAACTAGAAGATAAAAAAATAAGATTTATTGTAGATGACGTAATAAAATTCTTAGAAAAAGAAAAAAGAAGAGGAAGAACATATCATGCAATAATTATGGACCCACCAAGTTATGGAAGAGGTCCAAACAAAGAGTTATGGCGTCTTGAAGACAATATCCAAGAACTACTAGATAAAACCCTTGAAGTATTAGATAAAGATTATATTTTTGTATTAATAAACTCATACACAACAGGAATTTCTCCAATATCATTAAATAACATCCTTAAAAAAACATTTATAAATTCAAATATAATTACTGGAGAAATAGGACTACCTACTACCGAAGGATTAGTATTACCATGTGGTATATATGGAAAAGTTACCAAAGATTAATATAATATATGAAGATAACCACCTTTTAGTAGTAGAAAAGCAAGTAAATATTCCTGTTTGTGAAGATGAAAGTAAAGATTTAGATTTATTAACAATACTAAAAAAATATCTAAAAGAAAAATATAATAAACCCGGTAATGTATATCTAGGACTTGTACACAGATTAGATAGACCTGTTGGAGGAATAATGGTATTTGCAAAAACTTCTAAAGCTGCATCAAGATTAAGTAATGAAATAAGAAAGAATAATTTTAAAAAAACATATCTTGCCGTAGTAGAAAACAAAATCAAAGACCATGATACTCTAGTAGATTACCTAACTAAAGATAGTAAAACTAACAAAGTATCAGTAACTAATAAAAAAGAAGGTAAACTATCAATATTAGACTATACTGTGATAGATAAAAAAGATAATTTATCTCTAGTAGAAATAAACTTAAAAACAGGTCGTTCTCATCAAATAAGAGTACAATTTTCAAGTAGAAATAACCCCTTATATGGAGACCAAAAATATAATAAAAATGCCAAAAAAAATACTCAAATAGCACTTTTTGCATATAAGATATCATTTACTCATCCAACAACCAAAGAAGCTCTTACATTTACTTTACCATTACCAAAAAGATACCCCTTTAATCTATTTTAGAGTATCTTTTTTCTTTAATATTTCTACACCTTTTGCAACAAGTTGGTAACTATCATATCTTCTTTCTACACTTCCAAATATCCTAACAATATCTCCTTTTTTAATCTTTCTTTGAGAATATATATTTGGAAATAAAGTAATATCCACAACACTTGTATTATCACTCGCATAAACAAATGCCATAACTTCATTCTTCTTAGTAATAACTTCCTTAACATTACTAACAAGTACCACAACATTAATATTCTTATTAAAATACTTACTTATATCATTTAAGTTAATATCATTCTCATTTTTATATGTCAGTGTTGGATGAGAAAACATATAAAATCCATATACATTAAACTCTTTATTAATAAGAACATCTCTGTCATATTCATCATATATATTTATACAAGGTTCTTCGAATAATCCATCATAAATCTTAGCATAATTAATTATATTATCTAAATTATTAATAAGAGTACACCTATTATATCCAAACTTAGAAAAACAACCTGCATATATTAATGAAGTAATACTCTTTTGATTAATACCTTTTGGATAACACCTAACAACAAAATCAGTAAAACTAGTAAACTCTCCCTTCTCTCTTTCACTAAGTATTACATAACATCCATTCTTACCTACTTCTTTAATTATGGATAAAGGACATATTATACTATTATCTTTAATATTATATTTATCAGTACTATAATTAATAAATGGATAATCTATTTTTATATTATTATTTCTAGCACTGGTTAAATATAAATTAGTCTTTTCCTCATTACCAATAACACTAGTAAGTAAACTAGCTAAAAAGTACTTTAAAAAATATCTCTTTAAAAAAGCCATCTTATATCCAATAATTGCATACGCCACTGAATGTGATTTATTAAATCCATAATCTGCAAATTTAAGTATTAAATTAAAAACATACTCTGCTTTCTCTTTATTATATCCTCTTTTTATCGCACCATCTATAAACTTAGGTTTTTCATTTAATAACTTATTTTCATCTTTTTTAGATATTACCCTTCTTAATACATCTGCTTGTCCATACGTATAACCTGCCATAACACTAGCAATCTGCATAATCTGTTCTTGATATATTATTATTCCATATGTATCTTTTAAAATATCATAAAATGTTTCATCTATATAATCAATCTTTTCTAAACCCTCTTTTCTTCTTATATATGTATCTATATTAGATAAAGGACCAGGCCTAAATAATGCAATTGCAGCAACTAAATCATCAAAAGAATTAACCTTTAACTTAGATAAAAACTGCTTCATACCACTAGACTCAAACTGAAATATTCCATCAGTGTCAGCATTATAAAATATTTCAAGAGTCTTTTTATCATCAAGAGGTATCTTATCGAAAGTAATATTCATATTCTCATTACTATTAATATTCGAAATAACTTCATTAATAAAATTCAAAGTAGATAACCTCAAAAAATCCATCTTAAGTAATCCTAAAGGTTCTAAATAATCTTTAGTAAAAGCAGTTAAATACATATCATCATTTTTAACTATAGGTATTATATTATCTACTTCTTCATTACAAATAACTATACCCGCTGCATGAACACTTATATTTCTAACTCTACCTTCTAATTTCATACATATTTGAAACAACTTTTTTACATCCATTCCAGAATTAATAAGTCTTTTTAGAACTATATTTTTATTTATTGATTCACTAAGTGTAGGATAAGTTATATTTTTACTAACCTGTTCAATAACAGAATTATTAAGCTTAAGTATTCTTCCAACATCTCTAATAACTTGTTTACTAGATAAATGTGAAAAAGTAATAATACCACATACTTTTTTTTCACCATACTTACTTATTACATAATTTATTACTTCATCAATTCTTTCATTATCAAAATCTATATCTATATCAGGCATAGTAACCCTATTAGGATTTAAAAATCTTTCAAACAATAAATTATACTTAATAGGATCAATATCTGTAATACCTAAAGTATAACTAACTAAACTACCTGCAGCGCTTCCTCTTCCAGGACCTACAAGTATTTTATTAAACTTAGCATACTTAACATAATCCCACACAACCAAGAAATAATCACAAAATCCCATTTCATTAATTATCTCAAGTTCATGATTTAATCTTTCTTGATACAAACTACTAACATTATCATTAAGTCTTCTCCTAAGACCTTTATTACATAACATAGATAAATACTCATAACTATTAATATCTTTATCATATATAGGTAAAAGACCTTTCTCGTATTCTAAAGTAACATTACACATATTTACTATTTCATCCATATTATCAAGACTATCTCTATCTATATACTTATCTATCTCATAACTACTAAATAAATACATATCTTTATATTTATTTAGTTCTATCTCTCCAATAACCTTACTATCTCTTATTAAATGTAAATAATCTATATATACATAATCATCTTTATCTAAATATCTAACTTCCCTAGCATATACCTTTTTATAATTACTAGGTATCCTATCTCTCTCATAACTATTACTATATCCTATATATCTATTATTAAATATGTCAAATATATCTTTATTAAAACTTCTATATGGATATACAACAATCAAATTATCATTGTCTCTTAAATCACCATAATTAAAACTACCATTAGATAATTTAGTATTAATCTTAAGCAACTTTTTATATCCTATATTATTGATTGCATAAAGTAAAAACGAAGTATTTTCATACTTTACTTCCATACCTATAATAGGCTTAATATTATTTCTATTACACTCTAAATAAAATTCATATACCCCAAATAAATTATTAGTATCACATATAGATAAAGAGGTATACCCTAAGTTTTTAGCATACCTAACTAAATCTTTAATACTAATTAAACTATCTAGTATTGAATATTCAGTTTTTATATGTAATGCCATATAACTCATAAGTACACCTCCCTAAAATACTATTTAAATATAATAAATAAAGTAGTAACAATAGCAATAATCATAATAAGTACAAGTCCTGCAATCTTAGTATATCCATCCTTCTTCATCGCATTAAATAAATTTATTTTAAACATATCTTTATCTTTATGTGAATTAGTAACCATAACACCTTTATATGTAGTTAACTCTTCCATATGTCCCTCAGTAAGTACATCTTCCGGAGTAAGAGTATTAAGCATAACTAAATGTTGATTTAAATATACACTATAATGAAGCATCAAAGGACCATGAACATTAGAAAACATCTTATCTGTAGGAAGTTTAAGTTCATATTTACTAACGTTATTTTTATTATCTACCTCAACACATACGCCAAGAAAATTACCCTCGCGTAAACTATTATATATTTCAAATATAAGTTTTTTATACGCAAGCATATTATACTTCTTTATTGCTTTTTCTTTCTTTTTATACTCATTTTCATTAACATAATCTAATATATAATTCTTCATATTGTCTCTCCTAAAATTTAAATATTAAATACATAACAAATATTAAAGCAACAGCAACAATCATAGATAAAGATGCAACTTGAGCAAATCCACTACTTTTTACACCAATATCTCTAGTAAATATACCCTTTTCATGTTTCTTCTTACCAAAAGTAATATCTCTTGTAAATATATTCTTCTTAGAATTATCTTCCTTCATGTTAAAATTAGCAATCTTATACTTTCCAAGTTTAGAAATACCTACCCCTCTACCATCAGTAGACTCAATATGCATCGAAACCTTTTCTCCCTTTTCATCAAGAAATTCTGTATCTTTTTCATTTTTCATAATTACTTTCTCCTATTCTCACTTACCATAACTATACATTCAGTAAGTTGTTTTATTCTTTCCATAATTCTTCTTGCCTTTACTTTTTCTGTACCATTCTTTGAAAAACTAAAATGTTCTTCCAATTCTTTCAAGTTAAAATTAGATGTAAAAAATGTAATTAATCCTTCTTGCATTCTATATTGTAATATTGTACCAAGTACTTCATCCCTTCCCCAACTAGTAGTAACTTCTGCACCAATATCATCAATAAGCAATAGTTCACTCTTCTTTACTTCATTAAACTTAACAGAATAATCATTATCATTAAATCCTTCCTTTAAACTTCTTAAAAATTCAGGATAATATATCATTGCTACCTTATGTCCTTTCTTAGCAAGTTCATTAAGCATAGCACACACTAAATATGTCTTACCACACCCAAAGTTTCCCGTTAAATATAGTCCTTTTGTAGCATCTTTTTTCTTGTATAAATCAATAAAATTCTTTAACCATACAATAGTCTCATATCTATTTTGATCGCTTGTATCAATCGCTTTCATACTAGCGTTAACTAACTCTTTGGGCATTTCAAATATAACTTCATTTTTTAAGTATAAATTTTTCTCTTCCTGTTTCTTTTTATACTTACACATTATATAACTAAATACTATTTCATCATTTTCTATAAAAGGATAATATACACATCCTGCTACATCATTTTTACATTCCATAATATTTTTACATTTCATACATCTTTCTAAATCTCTAACAGAATCTAATATCTTCGAAGTATTTTGTACTAATTTAGACTTATCAGTATCAAGTGTATTAACAATCTTTTTAAATAAAGCATTTTCTTTATATAACGTATCAAAATTCTTTTCTAAATCACTATTAACTTTATAATTACTCTTAATATATTCTCCTAAACTCTCCATTATTGATACTCCTTTAATAAATCATCTATCATAGATTTATCTACTATATTACCCTCTTTTTTTTCTATTTCTTTATCAAACCAATCTGGTAATGATTCTTCTTGTACTTTTTCTTTTACTTCTTTTTTAGAAACATTATTAACTTTATTATACTTCTTATGTTCTTTTTCTGCAACATTCATTGCATCTTCTACAGTCTCTATCTTAAGTCTTTGCCATTGTCCCGCAATAGTTTCAACTAAATTTCTTGTAAGTTTATTATTATTTGTCTTAAGTACATAATCAATTAAGACATTAACAACACCTTGTTTTAAAGAATAATCTAAAACTAAATCCTCTACTAACCTTAAATCTCTTTTTGTAGGTTCTAGTCCATTATTCTTGCTTTTTAAAAGTTCATATGGAGTAGTATTTTCAAACGTATATATCATTTTAGCACGTTTACTATCATCTCCAATAGGCTTTTTTAAATACTCAGGTTGTTTATTATATATCGCCGTAGGAAGTACTCCACCATTATCAAACTGATAATGATTCCTACAATTCTTCCTAAGTTCCTCTTTATTTATTGTACCTCTTTCATTAAAACATCCTCTTATAATACTTTGCATCTTCATCGCATCAAGTGAATATATATAACTTAAATTAACAATAAGTTCCTTAACTTCTTTAGTAAGCACCTTAGTAGGATCCACTCCCTTAGGAAATGAGCTTGCTAAGAAATTAAAATCAAAGTTACTATCTACATTAAGTTTTAACCTATTCTTCTTTCTAACACTATCATTTACTACCTCATATGATGTCATAGGAACACTAGAAAATACATCATTAAAATTCGCAGTAATATCCTTAAAGTTACCTAAACTAACCTTAGGAAGTTTAAAAGAATTAACAATACCCTCATACTCACCCTTACCTACATTTGAATACAACACTATATTAAGTATAGGATGAGACAAAAACTCATGAGCACTAAGGGGAGAATATATTTCATAAACATAATTATTAATACTACCTTCCCTAAAATATGTCTTAATAAGTCCTACTGCCTCTAATTTTTCTCTTGCTTCTAAAAACTCCTCCATGCTAAGATGCATATTAGTAATTAAATGATGGTGTGTATATTCTTCACTAAATAATCCTTGGGTATCTAAATCAGTCCATAATGAAAAATATAACATAACAGGATAAGGTCCTATAATAGGTTGATATAACATATTTAGAATCTTTCTGTCTTCATTATTTAATATACTTTTATTTATAACTACATATGTATCCGCAGGTAATATATTATATCTTTCCATAAACACCCTCCTAATATTATTTTAACATTTTTTTAAACTATTGTCTAATAAAATAATCTCTTTTAAGTATCTTTACACTAATAATAAGTAATATAAAACTAAGTAGTAATATATAACTATTAAATCCCTTTATAAAAAGTACTGATAAATTAGCAAAAGAATGAACTATTATAGAGTTACTAACACTAACTTTTCTTATATAAATTACTCCTAACACTAACCCTAATATCAATGAATAAATAATACTATATATATTATTATGAGATAAACTAAATATAACACTAGATATAATAACACTACTTATCCTACTATTAAAACATCTTAATTTACTTATAAGTATATACCTATATAATATTTCTTCAATTATTGGACCAACAATAACACTAGATATCATAAGAATAATCTTATTAACATTAACTATATCTCCACTACTTCTAATAAGTAATATAATATTATTTAAAAATAAAGATAAACTTACTCCTAGTATTAATAAATGATATATATACTTACTACTAAACATATATCTAACCCTATATTTCTTACTTAATATAAATATATATACAATATTAAATATTAAATTTATATATATACCATAATTATTAATAAACATACTTACATCTCTATATCCAAATATATAAAATATAAAATAAGATATAAATATAACTAAATAACTAAGTACTATATATCTAATTATAGGAAGTATACTATATGTTAATTTCTTTATATAACTCATAAATTCTCCTTCACATATATAATATCATATCTATAATAAAATAAAAAGTAATAATATACTAAAACTTAATATATTTATCACTTTTATAAGTATTATTATCTAATATATAATATATCATATATTCCCCTTTTAAATCATCAGTATATATATAATTAATATCTTTATGTAACTCATATACCCTCTTATCAAAAAGTTTATCTAGTATTATATATCCATCCATATCACTCTTATTATCTATAACAATCCTATTAAACTCTTTACTTAACTCTATATCCTTATCTAATTTCTTATAATTAAGTAACCATACATTCTTATATACAGTCTCACTTATCATCTTATGATTAAATCTAACAGGCTTCTTATTTATATAGTTAGGATTACCTCCAAAAGTATTTTCTTGATAAGATAAATCTATATCATTTACCTCCCCCTCTTCATTTACCATATAACTATCATTATCAGTATATAAAACATATTTACTATCTATATAATTAATATATTTAACACCCTCTATACCTACATTAATATCTTTAATAATACTACCATCTTGTCTATCTAAAATAACTATCTTACCCTCAATATATATCGCATACTTATCTATATCTATTTCTGTAATTATATTATTATAACCACACTCTATTATATATTGATAATATATCTTACCACTTATATCTATCTCATTAAATCCTGTATAATATCCACCATCTATATATTTATAAGTAGGTACTATAATATGATTATTGTTAAGTATATAAAATTCATCTTTATTTAACATAGCATCCTCTTCATTATTATCTATATTAATATTAAACTTATATGTCTTATTATTATATCTTAACATTATTACATTATCACCAATATCTAAATCATATACAAGTATATAATGTCTATTACTCTTATTACTAGTATAACTATAACTATCATTAACCCTAACATTTATACTAACATAATCATCTGTTTCAAACATAATAAGTGCAGTATTATAATTACTCTTGTAAGGATCAATTACTATTCTAGGATTATCTATACTATATAAATAAGTATTATAACTATCGTTTAAACTTTCTTGATCCACTACTATATCATAACTATCTAATATTTCTTCTTCATTAGAACTAACTATTGCAATAACTATTATAAAAAGAAATATAAACATAAATAGAAAACCAAATATCTTATACTTATCCATTTACTACCACACTACCTCTTGTAGATAATATTATATCATATAAAGAAAAAAGTTACACTAAGAATATTAAAATTCTAAGTAATAACTTCTTATTTATTTATCTCTATATAAAGATAACTTTTTAGGTATTATAGGCCTATTCTTATCATAAGCATTAGTAAATAACATATACATTAAATCTAAATACCCAGAATAAACATTATCTTTCTTTATAGAGTCATAAAACTCTATAATATCTTCTTCCTTTATATGTTTGAAATTATTATCTCTTTGTATAATCTTAAGATAACTATTAAATGTAGCACTATATAGTGTTATTAAATTATTATTAATCTTATAGTTAAATGGATGATTAGAAATAAGTTCAAATATTCTATTACTATGACATTCTCCAAGCATAACCTTATCATATGAATTACCACCATTAATAAAATTTCTATTAACACAAAGAATAAACTTTCTATATCTATCAGGTATTTTATCTAAAATACCATAGCTATTTACATCTTCTTTTTCATTGCTAATCAAATTATACTTTTCTATTGCATCTATATCAACCATAAAATATTCATACTTCATAAATTACATCCCCATATAACATTATTCATTATCATTATTATACTTAATAAGCAAATTATCTAAGTCTTCAATCATATTATCAACTTGCTTCCAACTAGTAAGTCTAGCACCAGAAGCATACTTATGACCTCCACCACCATAAATTGAAGCAATTTCATTAATAAATGGTCCACGAGATCTAATATTTGCCCTAATTAAATTACTCTTAACATCCTCACTAAAAAATACCCATACCTTAATCTTATCAATATATTTTAAGTCATTAATCATATTTCCTGCAGAAGCAGAATCCACCTTAAAATCCTTCATATCTTGATCAGTTATTTTTATATAAGCAAGTCCATTATCTGTAACAACCATATTAGTATATACATATCCCTGAAATCTAACTTCACTTAAAGGTCTAAGATATAAAGGTTCATATATCTCTTTCAATCTAAAAGTATAACTATCTAATAAATAATTAACTACTTCAAAAGTCCTCTTACTAGTATAATCGTGTAAAAATCTATCCGTATCACTAATAATACCAGTATATAAATACTTAGCAATATCTAAATTAATATGTAATTTATTTACTATAACAAACTCTGTAATTAACTGACAAGTACTTGAAGCATCTTGATCACACACTTTAATACTTGCATAATCATCTACCATAGGATGATGATCTATTTGAATAACATTACTAAATCTCTTTATATCGGCATTAATATCTATTCTCTTAATATCAGGAGTATCAAGTACAATAAGTAATGTTTTTGAATAATCTAAATCTATCTCCTTATCTAAAGTACCCAAATACTTAAATCTAGACGCAGGATTGCCAAAAACATATACATTCTTATTGTCAAAATTAAGTTTAATAATATCTCTTAAAGCAAACTGACTACAAAGCGCATCAGGATCTGCTCCATTATGTCTAACTATAACAATATTATCATATTTCTTAATTTCTTTTTTTATTTGTTTAAACATAGTAGTCATACTACCAACTCTTTTCTATTTAGTTAAATCATAAGTATCTCTAGATATCATTAATTCTTCATTAGTAGGAATTATATAACAAGGAATCTTAGATTCGCTACTTGTAATTAATCTTTCTTCCCCACGTACATTGTTAGCTTCTTCATCAATTACAACACCAAGTGCAGAAAGTCCATCTAATACCTCATGTCTTGTATGAATAGAATTTTCACCAACACCTGCAGTAAAGATAATTGCATCACATCCACCAAGTTCAACATAGTATTTAGCAATATAATCAATTATTCTTCTTACATACATCTTTTGAGCAAGAATACATCTTTGATTACCACGATTAATACCTTCCTCAATATCTCTTGAATCGCTACTTTCACCACTAATACCAAGTAAACCACTCTTTTTATTTAATATTTCATCCATTTGTTTAGCATTAAGTTTTAACTTATTCATCATATATGGTACTATTGAAGCATCTATATCCCCACAACGAGTACCCATAATAAGACCAGCATTTGGAGTAAGTCCCATTGAAGTATCAACACATTTACCTTCTTCTATCGCAGATATTGAAGCACCATTACCAATATGACAAGTAATTAGTTTAGTATTATATCTTCCTAATATCTCATTCATTCTTGATGCTACATACTTATGACTAGTTCCATGAAAACCATATTTTCTAATCTTATACTCTTCACTCCATTCATAAGGAAGTGCATATAAGTAAGCATCTTCTTCCATAGTTTGATGAAACGCAGTATCAAATACCGCAACCATAGTAGCATTAGGTACAACTTCCATTGCTGCTCTAATACCTGTAATTGCAGGTGGATTATGTAGAGGAGCTATCGCAGAAAGTTCATCTATTTGACTAATAACCTCTTCATCAATAACAACAGATTTATCAAAATAACTTCCACCTTGTGCAACTCTGTGTCCAATACCCTTAATCTCATCATAAGACTTAACAACACCATTGTCTTTTAATTCTTCCATCAAAATCTCAAATGCTCTTTTGTGGTCAGGAAGTTCAACTTCGTTTCTTATTTTTTCTCCATTAAACTTAATTGTATAGAATGAATCTTTCATTCCTATTTTCTCAAAAACACCATTTATTAAAACTGTTTCTTCTGGCATTTCGTATGCAGTAAACTTCAAAGAAGAACTACCTGCATTAACTGATAATATTTTCATTAATTTCACATCCTTCATTTATTTATTATACAATAAAACATACATCTAAAACAAGTAATTTATAACTATTTTTTAATTATTTTCCATTTCATTAAGTATTAAAGGTAATACTTGTTTCTTCCTTGATAAAACATCCTTTAAAAACATACCCTCATACATCTCTTTCTTATCAAAAGCATTCTTAATTATTTCATAAGCATTATCACTATATATTACATAAGAACCATCATTAATAATATCTGTTACAAACAAACATGTAAAATAGTATCCATTATTCTCAGCAATATTATTAACTAACTCTACATAACTATCTAATTCATTAATAACTTCTTCAATATTAATAGTACTTATTTGACTAAGTCCAATCTTCTTATCATTAACAGGATAACTCTTAAAATCAGTATAGAAAATTTCTTCCTTAGTTCTTCCCTTCAAACTACTTCCAGCCTTTAACATAGACATTCCATATAAACTATAATCTACTCCTGCTATATTACTTAATTCCTTCGCATAAGTAATATCTACTTCAGTAGTAGTAGGACTCTTAAACAACAAAGTATCACTAATAATACCAGAAAGCATAAGACCAGCAATATCCTTAGGTACTTCTATATTATTTTCCTTATATAAAGTATATATAATTGTATTAGTACTTCCTACCGGCATATTTCTAAAATTAATAGGCATATTAGTAGCAACAGTACCAATATTATGATGATCTATTATTTCCACAATCTCAGTTTCTTCTAATCCAATTGCACTTTGTTCATAAGAATTATGGTCTACTAAAATAACTTTTTTCTTTCTATTACTAACAGCATCTGCTAAACGTATAATACCAAGACATCTTTCTTTCTTATCTAAAACAGGATAATAACTATATTGTTTCTTATTAGCAAGATTTATAAAATCACTTAAATTATCATTCTCATTAACACATAAAATAGAATTAGTATTCATAATTGTATAAACATAATTACATAAATTGAATATTCTTGTAGTAAATAACGTATTATATGAAGAAGTAATAATATTAACTTTATTCTTTTTAGCAATTTCTAAATGTTCATCTTTTATTTTGTGGTCTCCCGTAATTACTAAAAGTTTAATTCCAGAATTAACTGCATATTCTATAATACTATGTCTATCTCCTACTATTAAAATACTGTTATTATCAAGTACCATTTCATCAATAAAAGTAGTACTCTTATAACTTGCTACTAGTAAATCTCCCTCTATTTCATCATCAAACTTTAAAGTAGAACTAGCATTAAGTGCCTTAACAATATTTTCATAACTAGCACATACTCTCTCATAATTAAAACTAAATTGTTCTTTAGCAATATCTTTCATACTAACAATACCTTGTATCTTATTATGATTATCTACTACAGGTATCTTACTAATATTAGCATTATTCATTCTATAAAAAGCATCATATATAGAACACTTAGTATCAATATAAAACTTCTTATTGTAATTAATATCCTTTATCTTAATCTTAACATCATTTAAAAACATTGGTTCCTTAACCCCAAAATAATCGAGTGCATACTTACTCTCTAAATTAATTGAACTAAGTACCGCAGGCACAGTATTATATCCAAGTTTATTCTTTAAATATGACAAACTAATTGCTGCACATACACTATCAGTATCAGGATTTCTATGTCCAAATATATATGTTTTCTCCATAAAAAAACACATCCCTCCTTAAAACTTTAATGTATTATAACAAATATAAATATTTTTGTAAATAATAATTGTAAAACTTTTTAAAATAAGATATAATATGTTTAAACGGAGGAATATTATGTATTTTTTAGTAAACACTTGTGAAAATCCAAATATATTAAGATTATTATATTTTGTAAATAAATTACTTGATTTAGTATTTATCTTACTACCTATAGGATTAATAATTTTTATAACAATAGATATAGTAAAAGCAATAACAGGAGATGAAAAAACATCAAAGTCCACTAATAAAAGTATTATATCACGATTAATATTTGCAGTAATGTTATTCTTTGTACCAACAATTGTGACATTAGTAACAAACTTACTTGATAACGTAGGACTTAGTATCTCATATAATTATACCGACCCACTAACTAAAGAAACATCTAAAGTAAGTTATCATACATGTATTGATAATTCAAAAGACCTAGATAAAATAAATAATGTTTTTCAAAAAAAATATGACGAAGAACAAAAGAAACTTGATGAAGAAATGAAAAATAACCTTAACTAGGAGTGATAATTTTTAATAAACATCACTTCTATTTTTATTGTAAAAACATCTAAAATAAGATATAATTAGTTTAAGGGACGTGATTATATGTATTTTTTACTTAGTGGATGTGAAAATCCCGACATATTAAGTATAATTTATTTCGTAAAAAAACTAATAGATATCGCCTGTATCTTACTACCTATAGGATTAATAGTATTTATAACAATAGATATTGTAAAAATGATATTAGCAGGAGATGACAAAGAAGTAAAAACAAATCAAAAAATGTTAATAAATAGAATAATATTTGCAGTAGCAATATTTTTTGTACCAACAATTGTAACAGTAGTTATGAACACATTGAAAGTTGCAAATATAAATATAGATTATAACTCATGTATAGCAAATGCAACACCAGAAATAATCGCAGCACAAAGAGAAATACAAGAAATTGAAGACCAAGAATTTGCAAATAATATAAAGAATAATATTAGTAACTCGGGTTCAAATAACAATTCTAATGGAAATTCTAGTAACAATAATAACTCTAGTAATAATGGTAGTGGTGGAAAAAACAATAACGGAAAAGGTGCAGGAGGAAAAGAAAATAATTCTTCAATATACTCTTCTCTCGCAGATGAAATGATATCAGTAGCAAGTAAAGAAGTCGGTTATAGTGTAATAAAAAATGATAACAAATATGGTAAAGAGTTAGGAAGAAATAATGTTTCTTGGTGTGGAATATTTGTAACATGGGTAGCAAAACGTACAACTATAAATAATACTAATCTATATAATGATGTAATAAATAAAGAAGTACCAATTGCAAACTTCGCCTCTGCTACTAATTCTATATATACATTTAGTGAAAGCAAAAATCTACACTTCTACTACTCTAATTCCTATGGTGGAGACTACACGCCAAAAAAAGGAGATTATATCTATTTTAAATGGAAAGATAAAGGACGTTGGAATAAAAAAATTACCAAAGGAATGCACTTATCTCCCGGAGGACACGTAGGAATTGTAGAATACGTAAGTGATGGATATGTACATACTATCGAAGGAAACTACGTAGTAAAAGGAAAACACACAGTGTCAAAAGCAAAATATAAATTAAGTAATGATTCAATTATAGGGTATGGTTCTTGGTATAAATAAGGAGGAACAATGAATAAATACAAAAAAATTATATTATTTATTTCTTGCATAATTCTAACTGGATGTACAACAAACTATAACCTAGAAATAAACATGAAAGATAACATATTTAATGAAACAATAAAAGGAACAGTTCTAGATAGTGAATTAACGGATGACGAAACAGATACAAATATTTATAGTTTTCTATTAAACGGAAATAATCAAGCATTTTATAATGACAATAACTATTTCTATAATCAAGAATTAAATAAAGAAAATAACTTGACTAATTATACATATACTTATACATTTAATAAAGAAAATTATAAAGATTCTAATATATTAAATTCTTGTTTTGACAAAGTAAATATTACCGAAGAAGAAGATAAATATAAAATAATATTATCAGGTGACTTCTCGTGTAACTATGCTGAAGAGACAATAATTAACATTAAGACTAATAGTAAAGTTCTTGCAAATAATGCAAATAAAATAAATAAAGATACATATACATGGAAAATAGATAAAAATAAAAGTGATAATTTATTTCTATATATGACAATAAGTACAACAGAGCTTAATAAAACTAACTTTACTTCATGGAGCACTTTTAAAACAATAGGATTAACAATAATAGTCATCCTATCAGCATTTTGTATATATGTATTAAAAAAGAAAAACAATAATAACTACTAAAAAAAAGCACTTAATGTGTTTTTTTTAGTTATTTCTAACTATTTCCTATTTTTTCTTCATCAAAAATATTTTCAATATCAAACTTATATTTCACTTAGTTGCATCATCAATTTGATAAATTATAATATTATTGCTTTCATTTCATCTCTATTAAAGTTTAAAAGGTGTGAACAAATATAAATATTATTCACACCTTTTTTACTACATATTTTTAATATTTTGTAGACAAATTATAAAACAAGAACCATTTTATCTTTTTAAAAATTTAAATCATTCACTTATTTTATAGTCTATTTACCATAACCATTCTTATACTTCTTAACACTTCCACATGAACTTTGTACTCCCATATTATCTGTATTATTTGTATTTATAATATTACCTGTATTTCAGGCTTTTCCAGACTAGGTAACATCTATATTATTTGTATTATCTGTACTATTTATATTATAAATATTTCTCTACTGTGGACAAATTGTGGACACCGTCCACATCCGTTCACTGCCAACATTATACCATATTTCAAAGTTCAATAAATTGTGCGAATTGGAAAATCATACATTTGTGTTTTTTCTGTTCATAATTATATACTATATATTAAGATTAGTCAAACTACTGAGATTCAATTTTATATTCTATAATCTTATTTATTGTTTCAGATTTTGATATATTATCAAATAATTCTGTTGCATATTTTCTGGAACTTTCTGTGCTAGAAATATAAAAGTTTTCCGTTGTTTCTATATTCTTGTGACCTAGTAAATCAGCAACATCTCTTATCTCTATACCATTGTTTAATATTTTGGTTGCATAACTACCTCTTAAATCATAGAATCTACATTTTTTATCCCTAACTCATTATGGATTATTTTATATGGATCCTTGTTATGTCAGTTCCTATATATGCTCCATTTTCTTTTGTAAAAATCAAATTATATCTTTTGCTATCTTTATTACTTATTTCTTCTCTAACTATTCTATGCTCAACTATTTTTCCATATTTATTTTCAACATCTTCAAGATTATAATAAATATACTTTCTTCCATATAGTTTTTTCAGATAGTCTTGTTTATTCTTATAATTTTGTAATGCTATTTTTAAAGTTTGACTTATATGAACTTTTCTTGTTCCTGTTTGAGTCTTGGTACTTCCTATAAACCATCTTCCTTTATCATCATTAGGTTTATCATATACATTATGCTCTATATTTATTATTCCCTTTTCAAGATCAATGTCATCCCAAGTTAATGCACATACCTCACCAGTTCTCATACCGATATAACAAGATGTTAAAAAGACACATAGAGTTACCTATGATACAATGTAAGTGACTAAACAAACATTGGAGGTAAAATATGTGTCATAATAATTATAACAAAGAAAAGAAAAAATATAAACACTTAAAGCATATAGAAAGAACAATGATAAAAAGATGGTATAATAGAGATCATTTAAGTAAGAAAGAAATAGCAAAAAATTTAGATAAAAGTGAAAGGATAATAAGAAGAAAAATAGAAAAAGGTTTGACAACAGAAAATATTATGTTATAATATCTTGCATGGAGGTTTACAATGAATGAATATTTAAGTCAGATTAGCGAAAATTATGGAATAGTTAGTGATGAAAATGGTGAAATTAAAGTTGTTACAAAAAGTGAATCCAATTTCGAATTCCAAGATGTTTTATTAAAAGAAAATGAGTTAGAAATTTTAAAACAAGAATTAATGGATGCTAAAGAAAAATTAATTGATAATAAAGAAAGAATAATATTTGGCGAGCTTTGTAATCTAGTAATTATTGGCGGTGGAATTTTTTTAGGTATAGAATTATTTTCTGTTGTTACGCCACAATTATTGGTTTATTTGTTAACAGGAATGTATGCTATTACTAAAGCAATTAATATTGCAATGAATGGTACTAGAATTGGCAGATATAAGAAAAATAAAAAATTAAAATCAAGTATAGAGTCTTTAGAAGAAAATAGTTTGCAATTAGAAGTTGAATTAAAAAAAATAAAAGAAAAAGCAAAATATAAAGTTGAGTCAGATACAAAAAATTATTGTGTTGAATATGGTTTAACTAAAAATGTTAGTGAAGTTGTAAATGAAGATTTAGGTAAAGTAAAAGTATTGAAATTAACAAGAAAATACCCAAGAAGCTAGAACGTTGCAAAAAATGATTATGCAATGAAAAGTTAGCTAATTACTTTTTAGAAGATTAAATTAAAGTTTAGATAATGAAAAAATCTAAACTTTTTTCTTAAAATTAAGTAAATAGAGATTAAAGTCTTAAGTTTTCATACGAAGTGCAACAGTAGACATATAAATATGTACTTATTGATAAGCTTAATGTTATTATACAACATTAACTTCTTTTGTGCAATTCAGCAGAATTGTCGCAAACCCTGATTTATTTTTAAATTTTCTTTTTCCATCGATTGAAGCAATCTCAAATTTATATTGATATACTTCTCCTCTTTCTTGAACTGTTACATCAGCCATAATAATCTCTCCTCCATTTACATTTGAGTAAATGAAAAAGTTGGCACGAATGCCAACTTTATATTGTTTGCAAAAATGTTTGCATAGAGATTTCCTTATTTTACAAGGCTTTTCGACAATTTTGTTTTCAAATTTTTTTGTTTGCAAACAAATTGCAAACATTTTGCTATTTTTAGCACTTTTTTGAACTTTTCAAAATCTCACAAGCCCTTATTTTATGGGCTATTTACCACAACAGTTCTTGTATTTCTTACCAGACCCACATGGACACGGATCATTTCTTCCAACCTTGTTACTTTTCTTTTGTACCTTAACATTATCTTTACTATCATTAGTAATAATTGCCTTAACAACTTCTTTTCTTTCTAAATTTTGTCTAATTTCACTCTTAAGCAAATACATACTAACTTCTTTATTGATAACACCCATCATAGCATCAAAGTATTGGTAACCTTCCATAGTATACGCTTGAAGTGGATTTTCATTTGCATATCCTCTAAGACCTATACCTTCTCTTAAATGACTCATTGTACTAATATGTTCCATCCAGTGACTATCAATAACCTTTAAAGTAATAGTTTTCTCAAACTCATTAACTATCTCAGTAGGAATATCTTTTAGTTTTTCTTCATAATCTTTAACAACATTTTCATATATATACGAAACAACTTCATCAGCATTTTTACCACTTATCTCAGATAAATTAATTCTATATCTCTTTAGCAAGTTTTCATTTGATGCCTCAACTATTTCATTATAATCATTCTCAGTTAATCTAGCACTCTCAATCAAATGTCCATTTACCATTTCACTAATATAATCATGAAACATAGATAAAACCATATCATGTATAGAATCACTATCTAATATTTCATTTCTTTTTGCATACATTATCTCTCTTTGATTATTCATAACATCATCATAATTTAAAAGTTGTTTTCTTATATCAAAGTTATTACCCTCAACTCTTTTTTGTGCAGATTCAAAAGATTTAGAAAACATTTTATTTCTGATTGCAGCTTCCCCAGTAAAACCTAAATTTTCAAGCATGCCCTTATATCTTTCAGATCCAAACCTTACCATCAAATCATCTTCAAAAGAAACATAAAATTGTGAAAATCCAGGATCCCCTTGTCTTCCAGCACGTCCTCTTAACTGATTATCAATTCTTCTTGACTCATGACGTTCTGTACCAATTACACAAAGACCACCAAGTTCTCTTACTCCTTCACCCAACTTGATATCAGTACCACGACCTGCCATATTAGTAGCAATAGTAACAGCACCTTTCTCACCAGCATGAGCAATTATTTCAGCTTCTCTAGCATGATTCTTAGCATTTAAAACCTCATGTTTGATTTTCTTTTTATCTAATAAATTACTAATAATTTCGCTTGTCTCAATAGCAATAGTACCTACAAGTACTGGTTGCCCTAACTTATGTCTTTTTTCTATCTCTTTTACAATAGCACTATACTTACCTTGCTTACTAGCATATAGTAAATCTGTTTCATCTACTCTTATTACAGGCTTATTAGTAGGTATACAAATAACATACATATTATATATATTTCTAAATTCTTCTTCTTCAGTTTTAGCAGTACCAGTCATACCAGAAATTTTATTATACATTCTAAAATAATTTTGGAATGTAATAGTTGCTAATGTCTTAGTTTCTTGTTGAATGGTAACACCCTCTTTTGCTTCAATAGCTTGATGTAATCCATCAGAAAAAGCACGTCCCTTCATAAGTCTACCAGTAAATTGATCTACTATAACTATCTTATCTTCACTTACAACATAATCAACATCTTTTTTCATAAAATAATTTGCTTTCAATGCTTGATTAATATGATGTACTAAAGCAGTATTAGATAAATCATATAAATTCTTTAGATTAAATCTTTCTTCACATTTTCTACTTCCATCATCAGTTAAATTAATACTTCTAGTTTTTTCATCCTTAACAAAATCTTCATTTTCCTTCAAAGACTTAACAAAATTATCTGCTTGTACATATAAATTAGCAGATTGCATAACTCCCCCAGATATAATAAGTGGAGTTCTTGCTTCATCAATTAATATTGAGTCAACCTCATCTATTATACAGTAATTAAGTTTTCTTTGTACTCTATTCTCTTTCTTAACAACCATATTGTCTCTTAAGTAATCAAATCCAAGTTCATTATTAGTAGTATATAATATATCACAGTTATATACATCTTGTTTTTCTTTTGGTGACAAGTCTCTTAAGTTAACTCCCACAGTAAGACCAAGAAAATTAAATATAGGTCCCATCCATTCAGCATTTCTTTGAGTAAGATATTCATTAACAGTAACAACGTGAACACCTTTACCAGTAAGAGCATTCAAATAAGCAGGAAAAATAGTAGTTAAAGTTTTACCTTCACCAGTTTTCATTTCTGCTATATTACCATAATGAATTGCAAGACCACCAAGCAATTGACAATAATATGCCTTTTCACCAATCTTTCTATATGCAGCTTCTCTTGCAGTAGCAAAAGCAGGTACTAATATATCTTCTAACTCTTCTCCATCTTCTAATCTTTTCTTAAATTCATTAGTTTTATTTGCTAACTCTTCATCACTAAGTTTACTGTATTCTTCATCTAATGCATCTATTTCATCAGCAATCTTAGAAAACCTTTTTAATTCTTTATATTCATTGTCAAACACTCTTTTAAACACATTTAACATCTAAATCATCTCCATAATATATATTTTACAATACTTTAAAGAAAAAGTCTACATATAAGTAGACTTAAATACTCACTATTCAGTATCAATTACACCATAGTTTCCATCATTTCTTTTATATAAGACTTTAACACTATTTGTATGCATATCTTTATATACAAAGAAACTATGTCCTAAGAGTTCCATTTCAAGTATTGCTTCTTCCTCATCCATAGGTTTAGTATCTATCTTTTTTCTCTTAACAATCCCTTTCTCTTCTTCCTCATCTTCTTCTAATACTTCATAATCAAAATTAAAGTATTCATATTTATTATTAACCTTATTTTGCTTCTTTAATTTAGTCTTATTCTTTCTTATTTGTCTCTCTAATTTATCAGTAACTAAATCAATTGCAGCATATAAATCATTATTAGATTCTTCACTTCTTAAAATAAATTTGTCAGTAGGAATTGTAACCTCAATAATTTGCTTATCTCCTCTAACTTTAGTAAGGACATTTGCTACTATATCATCTTCATTAAAATACTTATTAAGTCTATCTAACTTAGATATAGTATAATCCTTAATCGCATCAGTTACTACCATCTTGTCTCCACGAATATTATATTTCATAAATATCCCATCCTTTCTACTAAAAGTATATCACAACACAAAATAAAAAACTAGTATTTAAACAAAAATAACATAATTTAACATAATTTAAATATTTACTTATTTCATAATATTTGCTATACTTTTTATGGAGATGATAACATGGATATATTTTGTAAAATAATAAATAATGAAATTCCATCAAGTACTATATATGAAGATGAAATAGTAAAAGTAATATTAGATGTAAACCCCAAAAGTACAGGACATACACTAATAATACCAAAAGAACATTGTGTAGACTTATTTGACATTAAAGAAGAAACATTAATTTATATAAATAACATAAGTAAAAAAATATCTAAACTACTAATAGATAAACTACATTGTGATGGAATAGAAATAGTACAAAATAACGGAATATGTGAAGAAGTAAAACACTTTCATATGCATTTAATTCCAGTATATAAAAGTGATAACACATTAACAAAAGAAGAAGTATATAGTTTATTAACAAACAAATAACTATATACCTTTTTATTAAAACATCACAAAAATAAACTATCCGAAGATAGTTTAGATATATTAGTAAAAAAATGCAGAACCAATAATAATAGCAAGTAAAATATATAAAACAAGAACAATCAAGAACCCATTACTTCTTGATCCACACATATTTGTACTGCATGTATTTGTACTACAAGAACAATTATTTCCAGTTGTCATAATTTAACACCTCCTAAAAAGTTTTATATCCAAGCCCCTAGTATAATTATTAATAAAATAAATAAAACTAAAACAATAGCAGCAGAACTTCCACAATTACCCATAGTATACTTCCCCCCTTTTTTATCTTTCACATTATTTTATACAAAAAACAAAAATATGTGCTTCTTTTACTTATATAACTTAAATTAATTTAAAAAACTTAAGTTTTTTGCCCCATCAAGTATTGTCTTTTTAATTATTTTTTGTTATTATATACATAGACTGATGAAAGGAGACAAACATGAAAAAAATTGAATCAAAGAAAAAAACTAAAAATATTATAAGTTTTCTAGATGAAAACAGAAAGGTAATTTATGGTTTTATAGGAGGAGCATTAGTTGCAGCAATAGTAGCAACAATTATATGGCCAGATAGAATTGCACAGTTAAAAGATGGTACTGAACCAGTCGCAGAAATAAATGGCGAAGTAGTAACTGCAGATACTTTGTATGAAAACATGAAAGAATATTACCCAATAAGTCAATTACTTGATATAATTGATAAAATGATTCTTGAACCAAAATATGAAGAAAACACTGAAATGTTAGAAAGTGTAGAAAAAACTGCGCAAAACTACTATACACAATATGAACAATATTATGGTACAACTAAAGAACAATTCTTAAAGAACAATGGTTTCTCTTCACACGAAGATTTCCTTAATGTTCTAAAATTAAACTATCGTAGAAATGAATATTTTAACGAATACGTAAAAAGTTTAATTACTGATAAAGATATTGAAAATTACTATAACAACGAAGTATATGGTGACATAAACTCTGAACATATGCTAGTAACAATAGATAGCAATAGAACTGAAGAAGAAGCAAAAGAACTAGGTAATGAAATTATAGCAAAATTAAATGAAGGTAAATCATTCGAAGAAGTTAAAGAAGAATACAAAGACAAAATAACTTACGAAAATCTTAATTACCAAGGTTTTAATTCAAATATTCAAGAAAGTTATATGACTGCATTAAAAAATCTAAAAGATGGAGAATACACTAAAGAATTAGTAAAAACAACTTACGGATATCATATTATTCATCGTATAGACCAAAAAGATAAAGCATCTCTTGAAGATGTAAAAGATGCTGTTATCGAAGTATTAGTAAGCAATAAAAAAGCTGAAGATAAAAACCTATACTATAAAGCTTTAGACCACTTACGCGAAGAAAACAACCTTAAGTTTAGCGATACAGTAATGGAAAGTAAATATAACGAATATTTAAAAGAACATAAATAAAAATAAAGATGTGACAATTTCACATCTTTTATATTATAAAAAAGGAAGTAAAAAAATGAAAGTAAATAATAAAAACATAATAACTTTAATAAAAGCAATATACGCAGGAATTTTTATAGGCATTGGAGGAACAGCATATCTTGCACTAGATAATAAAGTAATAGGAAGCATTCTTTTCTCCATAGGATTATTAACAATATGTATCTATAATATGAATCTATATACCGGTAAAATAGGATACATAATAGAACGCAAAAAAGGATACATTACTGAATTATTAATAACACTAATAGGTAACTTCATTGGAGCATCTCTAACAGGACTAATAGTAAGACTAACAAGATATAATAACTATATAGATAAAGCAAAATCTCTAGTAGATATAAAATTAAACGATAACTTACTAAGTATATTTATATTATCTATATTCTGTGGAATACTTATGTACATCGCAGTAAATAACTATAAAAAAGAAACTAATACCTTAAGTAAATATATATTAATATTCTTTTCAGTAGTAGTGTTTATCTTATCAGGATTTGAACACTGTATAGCAAATATATTTTACTTCGCAGTATCACTTTCTATAAATACAAAAGTATTATTATATCTACTTATTATGATTATAGGCAATTCTCTAGGTTCAATAATAATATCTCTATATGACAACAAAATAAGATCAAAGTAACTGATCTTATTTTAATTTTTAATCTTTTTAAACACTTTAACTATATCATATAATCTATTATCATTCATATTTTCTATAACATTAAGTAATTTTTTCTTTATATCTTCCGCATCATCGTTCTCCTCTTCAAAATAATCATAATAAATATATCTTAAAATAGTATAATCATCTATAACATTTAACTTATTAATATATTTATATAAATAATCATATCTATCTTTCTCTATCCTAGATATTAATACATCACTATTCCTCTTCTTAACATCATAACAAATATCAGTAACATCCTGTAAATATGACTCATCATTAACCTCATCATCTTCCTCTAAAGTTAAAGAACTTCTATTTATCACTTCTCCCTTTTCATTAAACATAAGTCCAATACTCTTATTACCATCACTAAATAAACACATATATTTATAGTTTAACTTCTTATAAAATAACGTAAGTTCAAATATATTATCTAAAAACTTTTTATCCACATAAACATCATTATACATAAAATCATACATAACAACACTATTAACCTTATATAAAGGTATTTTTTTTACATTAATAAGTTTATCGCCCTTTTTCCATTCATAAAACTCATAATAACAATCATTAAAATTTAACATAATATCATATATATATTGCATAACTATCTTCTCCTTTTATTAATAAAGATAAAACCATAATAATAAATCCAATAAATATAAAATAACATTCATATCTACTAAATATAAAATTAACATATTCATAAAAATTATACGTTATAGTAAGTAAATTAGTATACAAAATAATATATGTAAATCCAACAACCATTAACCCAAAACCAAACAAGAAGAAAAAAATACGAACCATTTTATCCACCTAATAAATAATATTCGTATTTTTATATAAGTAAAACATCTATTCTAAATAATTATCATTTTTTATATCAACGCTACTAATAGATTCAAATCTCTTACTAATCTTATCTGTAGTAACATGTATACTCTCTACATCTTTATTAACAGTTTCTATACTTCTAGATAACTTATCCCATCTTTCTTTATATCTAGAAAACTCCATACCTAACTTAGTTAATTCTTCTTGAATAACCTTAGCATACTTATCTCTTTCCATATTTTTTAAAAGCACTTCAATAACAGTAAAAGTAGACATCAAAGTAGTTGGAGAAGTAATCCACACTCTTTTTCTTTGTGCATAATCTACAAGTTCTGTATGATATGCATTAATTTCTGCAAATAATGCTTCTGCAGGTAAAAACATAATTGCTTGGTCACTAGTAACACCAGGTATTATATACTTATCACTAATTGCATCTATATGTTTCTTCACATCTATTTTAAATTGCTTTTCCGCTAAGTCTCTCTCCATTTGTGTTTTATTCTTATCTACCATTATTCTATAATGTTCCAAAGGAAACTTAGAATCTACTGCAATAGTACCAAGAGGAAGTGGAGCAAATATAACAGCATCCGCTATAGTTTTATTAGGAAACATATATTGTAATCTATATATTTTTTCATTACCTTCCCCAAATATACTAGTTAATATATGAGACAAATTAACTTCACCAAAAATACCTCTACTCTTTTTATCAGTAAGTATACTTTGTAAAGAGACAATATCGCTAGATAAATTGTCTATCTTTTTCTGGGCTTCATCTATCTTACTAAGTCTTTCTAAAACCATAGTAAACGTTCTATTAGTCTTACTAAAACTATCATCTAATCTTTCGTTAACCTTATCATTCATCATATTAATCTTAGTTTCTAACTTATCATTTAACTTATCAAAATCATCATTTAAATCTTTAGTAAGTTCATATTTAAAACTAGATAATTCCCTTAATGTAGTATTCTCTAACTTACCTAACCTTTCTGTAATATTAGATTCATTAACATTTTTAAGTATTGCAACTATAACAAGAACAATTATAACTATCAAAAGCCCAATAATAACATAATCCATATCTCTCACATCCTACAATAAAAATTATACATTAAGAGTATGTAAAAGTCAATATAAAATAAACAATTGTTTGCTAATATAGTTTAAAAAAATATAACCTATGCATCAAACATAAATTATACTTTATATATAACTATTTAACAAATGGTATAAATGCCATGTGTCTTGCTAATTTAACTTGTTCAGCAACATGTCTTTGATGTTTAGCACAAGTACCAGTAAATCTTCTTGGTAAAATCTTACCATTATCATTTATATATTTACTAATAATTGCAACATCTTTATAGTCTACTGGTTTTCCAGCACACATATGACATATTTTTTTTCTTTTTGGTTTACGAAATTCTGCCATAATTATTTCCTCCTTTATTAGAATGGTAAATCATTATCGCTTATTGTAACAGATTCTCCAAAACTTTCAAATGGGTCCTTTTCAACATTAACAGACTCTTCTACTTTAGGTTTTGATGCATCGTTGTCAAAATCAAATGGGTTAGTATCGTATGAACTATTATTATTACTATTTCCACCATTACTACTTCCACTACTTAAAAATTGAACACTTTGTGCAACAACTTCAGTTACATAAACTTTCTTTCCATCCTTATCATCATAACTTCTTGTTTGAAGTCTACCTTCAACAGATACTAACCTACCTTTACTTACATATTTACCAACATTCTCTGCTTGTTTATCCCAAACAACAACATTAATAAAATCTGCTTCTCTTTCTCCACTTTGGTTAGTAAATGATCTGTTTATCGCTAAATTTATTTGACATACCGCTCTACCGCTTGTAGTATGTCTAAGTTCAGGATCTCTAGTAAGTCTTCCTACTAAATCTACTCTATTCATAATATCCTCCAACTATTTATCAAGATTAATAACTAAATCTCTAATAACATTTTCATCAATTTTAGCAATTCTTTTGAATTCATCAATAGCCTTACTATCATTTGCTTCAATATTATATAGATAATAGAAACCAGATCTGCAACCACTTATTTCATAAGCTAATTCTCTTTGTCCTAATTCCTTAGATAAAGTTATAGTAGCTTTATTTGTAGTCATTGCCTTTTCTAATGAACTAACAGTATTTTTTTTTGTTTCTTCATCTGCATCTGATCTTACTATGAACATAATTTCATACTTTCTCATTATTGCACCTCCTTATGGTCTATTCGGCTTAAAACTAAATTTAAGCAAGGATTCCACATCCACGAAGTATTATAGCAAATTTTATAATTAAAGTAAAGTTATTTTTTATATCTTTTTAAGTTTTTTATTTATATATATTTACTATTTTTCATTAATAATACTTTCAAACTCATCTATAGTATCACTAAACATTTTTATTGCAGATAAAACAACCTCTTTTTTAGTAACATCTACTCCTGCAACTAAAAGCGACTCTATAGGATTTTTAGTTCTACCACATTTCAAGAAAGAAATGTAATTTTCTACTGCATTTGCTTTACCACTAAGTATATTATCAACTATCTTACAAGCACAAGATAATCCAGTTGCATACTTATATACATAAAAATTATAGTAAAAATGCGGTATTCTTTCCCATTCATATCTTATTTCATCATCTACTACTACATTACTACCAAAATATTTCTTATTAAGTTCATAATATTTATTAGATAATAATTCTGCTGTTAAAACATTATCTTTTTCAACTTCGTTATAAATATCTTTCTCAAACTCCGCAAACATAGTTTGTCTATATATTGTTGCTCTAAATAATTCCATAAGTTTATTAAGTATATATAATTTTTCTTTCTTATCATTGCTATTCTTAATCATATATTTACTAAGTAACAATTCATTAACTGTCGAAGCAACCTCTGCAACAAATATAGAATAATCCCCATACACATAAAGATTATTATTTCTTGTATAATAACTATGAATAGAATGTCCCATCTCATGTGCTAAAGTAGACATATCCCCATACTTATCTTGATAATTAAGTAACACATAAGGGTATGTATCATAACTACCTGATGAATAACCACCAGTTCTCTTACTATATGTAGGGTATACATCTATCCACCTATCTTTTATACCCTTATCATAAATTTTAATATACTCATTACCTAGTACACTAAGAGCATCTCTTACTATCTTTACTGCATCATCAAACTTATAAGAGACATTATAATCATCTACAATTGACACATATATATCATATAAATGTAATTCATCTAACCCTAATATCTTCTTCTTCATATCATAATATTTATATAAAATAGATACTTTCTCATTAACACTATCAATTAAATTATCATATACTTCTAAATTTACTTCATCATGATACAAAGAACTCTCTATTGCACTATTATACCCTCTTATTTTACTTATACTTACTTCCTCATTTATATTATTATAAATTAAAGATGCAAAAGTATTCTTATATCTCTTATATGTCTCATATAACACATCAAATACTTCTTTTCTAACTCTTCTATCCTTACTTTCTATATATAAAGAATAATTACTGTTATCAACCTTAACTATATTACCTTCTTCATCCCTTATAGAACCAAACTCCATATCACAATCCTTAAATAACTCATAAGTATCATAATTATTTCCAAGAGTCTTACTTAATTTAGATAACAACTGCTCTTCACTATCACTTAAAGTATATTTCTTATATCTTAATTCATCCATAAGTAACTTTCTATATTTCTCTAAATTACTATTATCTTTAATAAATTTATTTATCTTCTCTTCATCAAGTTTAAGTATATTAACTCCCACAAAATAACTAACACTTATAAACTTACTATATAAATTACTTACTTTACCCTTTAATTCTTGATTACTATTATTCGAAGTGTCTGTATCAAAAAGTAAATTTACATAACTATATAACTTATCAATACCTCTAGAAATATTATAATATTCTTCTAAAGTATTATATAAACTATCTGCGTCTTTTAACATATCATCTTTATAAGAACTAAATTTACTTATACTCTCACTAACAGTATCAAAGCTTTCAGTAAACTTATCATTACCACTAAAAATCTTACTTAAATCCCAAGTATATCTTACATCTATATCTTCTCTATTCATATTATCCACCTTTCATATTAATTATACAATAATATATCAAAAATATAAAGAATAAATGCTCGAAAAAAAGAACTAAATACTAGTTCTATACATTAAATCTAAAGTGACAAATATCTCCATCTTGCATAACATAATCTTTTCCCTCAAGTCTCATCTTACCATTTTCTCTAACAGCATTTTCACTTCCATATTTAATTAAATCATCATAACTTATAACTTCTGCTCTAATAAATCCACGTTCAAAATCACTATGAATAATACCTGCACACTCTGGTGCTTTCATACCATTCTTAAATGTCCATGCTCTAACTTCATCACTACCTACCGTAAAGAATGTAGATAACCCTAATAAAGAATAAGTTTTCTTAATAAGCTGTGATAATCCACTTTCTTTTATGCCTATTTCATTTAAATATTCTTCTTGTTCTTCTGTTGATAACTCCGCAAGTTCACTCTCTATCTTTGCACAAATAACAACTATTTCGCTACCCTCTTTTTTTGCCATATCACTAACTAAATCAACAAATTCATTACCATTGATTAAATCATCTTCACTAACATTAAGTGCATATATAATAGGTTTTAAAGTAATTAAATTAAATGAACTAACTAAACTTTTCTCTTCATCATCAAGTTCTAACTTTCTCACAGGAATACCACTTTCTAATCCTGATTTTAGTTTATTTAATACTTCTATTTCTTTTAAATCTTTTTTATCTTTAGTAGTCATTGCTTTCTTACCAATCTTATTTATTCTATTATCAATAATTTCTAAATCACTCATAGCAAGTTCTATATTAATAACATCTATATCTCTAAGAGGGTCTATACTACTATCAACATGTATTATATTTGAATCGCGAAAACATCTAACAACCTCTACTACTGCATCAACTTGTCTAATATGAGATAAAAACTTATTACCAAGTCCTTCTCCATTACTAGCACCCTTAACTAATCCTGCTATGTCATTAAACTCATAACTAGTAGGAATCAAACTCTTAGGATTATACATTTCATTTAATTTATCTATTCTAACATCAGGAACATTAACTATTCCAACATTAGGTTCTATAGTAGCAAAAGGATAATTTGCAGCTAATATATTTTGTTTTGTAATTGCGTTAAATAAAGTAGATTTTCCAACATTAGGAAGTCCCACTATACCAGCTTTTAAACTCATAAAATCACTCACTTCCATAAGTATTATACATATATTTAACCTAAAAGACAAGTAAAAAAAGAAATATCCTAAAATATTTCTATAACATAACTCCTGTTCCTACGCCAATAGGAAGTCCTATAATATAAAATGCTAAAATAATTATAAACCATAAAATACTATATATCAAAGCATAAGGAAGTATTATTCCTAAAGTGTCAGTTAAACTAACAACGTCTTTCTTCTTATTATATATCTGTAAAAACCCTATAAGTATTACAAAATAACTAAATAAAGGAGTAATACCCTTAACCGCAGAATCACCTGCTCTAAATACTGCTTGTGCAAATTCGGGAGTCATAGAACTTTGCATAAACATAGGAACAATAATTGGAGACATAATAGCCCATTTAGTTACTGCTGAAGGCACAAATAAAGTACAAATAATAGTAACTAAAAATGTAAGAATAACAAGTACTAATCCACTTACTTCAATTGAATTAATTATTTCAGTTAAAGAACTAACAACAAACACTCCTATATTAGTCTCTTTAAATATTGCACAAAATTGTGAAGCAAAGAATATAAGTACTAGTATCGAAGCAACATCTTTTATATAATAACTCATACCATCTACTAAATCTCTATTGTTTCTAATAGTCTTAACTCTAAATCCATATACAAGTCCTGCAACAATAAGTAAAGCACTAAATATAACAGTAACACCTTGATTAAAATATGAATTATCCCCAAATAATTGGTCCACATATAAACTATCTTTAAGATATAAGAATAACCCTGAAAAAGGAAGTCCTGGTATAATAGTATAAATAAGTATTAAAGCAATAAGTAAAGAAGTAAGAAGTGCAATAGATACACCTTTCTTTTCTTTAGTAGTTACTTCATTATTTATCTCTATTGTTTCTTCTTCAGTAAAATTATATCTACCAAGTTTAGGTATAACATATCTTTCAGTAATAATCATACCTAAATATGCAAGTAATATAGTACTAATAATCATAAAATATATATTACCATTTATATTAACTTTATACACTGAATCTAGTATACTAGAAGCACTACTAGTATAATCTATAAGCATACTATCTAATCCATTAACAACAATATTTGCACCATATCCAAAAGTAATACCTGCAAATGCAGCACATATTCCCGCCGAAGGATGACGTCCTAAAGTAATAAATAATATCGCCGCTATAGGAATTAATATTACATAACCTACTGGAAAAAACATACTAGAAATAATACCAAGAAGTACAACCAAAAAAGTAAATGTCTTTCTAGATATCTTCTTAGACAATATCTTAAATAAACTAACTAAATATCCAGATTTATATGCTACTCCTACCCCTAAAAGACCAATAATCAAATTACCCAAAGGAGCAAAATTTATAAAATTAGAAAGCATATTACTAACAAGATTTTGTAATCCCGTTCTATTAAATAAGTTATTAATAAGAACAACTTTACTCTCTAAATTACCAGTATTACTATTTACCGTATAATAACTAGTCTCTATATTAAGAAGTCCCCCAATACTACTAACAATCATAATAACAAAAGTTAAAACAAGAAACAATAATGCCGGATGAAGCTTAAACTCTTTATTTCTCTTCTTCATCTTTAACCACCTTCTTTAACTTTTTATCAAATTCTATTCTAGGCAACATAATACATCTACCACAATTTATACATTTAATTTTAATATCAGCACCCATCCTTACTACCTCCCATAAATTAGTACCACAAGGATGGTCTTTCTTCATAATCACATGACTACCAAGTTTATATTCCTTATCCATAGATTACTACTCCCTTCAATATTAATTATAACATTATGCATATCTTTTTACAAGAAAAAAAGTTTAAACATTAAATTCTAAACTGTAGTGTTACAATTGATGTGACACCATTTCTATATACAAAAAGCGATAGATACT